>JGI12048J13642_10076044_pt1 | contig 20134 bp, 15 predicted proteins | sample ElkSlonscriptome_16_FD_13642 | JGI IMG/M metagenome (IMG submission 13642)
GCAAACCAGGATTTCCTGAAACCTGAAACCTGAAAACTGAAAACCCAGCTTCACCCCTTCGCTGCCAGCCGCACCCGAACCGCTTCCTCGATTTCCAATTCTTCCAGCGCATTCTCGAGCACCTTCTGCTCCGCCTCGAGCTCGGGCAGCAGGATCTTTTCCAGCGCGCGGACGCGGCGCTGGGTTCGCCGGTATTCGGCTTCGAGCTGGAGCAGCTGGGCGATATCTGTGGCCAGCCCCAGGGCCTCTTCGAGCAGGCCGGAAAATTTCCCGGCGGCGGCGTCGGCCTGGTCGAATTCGAATACCGGGTCGCGCTCGCGTTTCGGTTCGGGTAGCTTGGCAAGCTGGACGTCGTCGAACGTAATGCCGATGAACTTTGCCGTCTCGCGAACCGTCTCCAGCCCGGAAAGATCCAGCGGCGGGTAGACCTCCAGCTGCTCCAGTCCCATGCGCTCGGTCGCCTCGATCAGTGCGGCATGCGCTTGTTTCTCACAATCCTCAAACGTCTCCAGGCGTCGATCGAAGGCTTTCAATCGGGACAGCAGTTCGCGCGCCAGCAGCACCCGCCGCTCGTCAAGCAGTCGGTGGCCTTCCTCGACGACCTCGTGCTCGCGCCTGAGCTCCAGAAGTTCGGCGCGCGAGGCGGAACCGCGGGCGGCCTCAGCCATCTTCGGCCTCCGTCGACTTCACGTGGTGACGCTCCAGCTGCTCGTCGCTGAGCCTTGTCAGATCGCCGGCCGGCAGGTTCCTGAGCACGTCCCAGCCGAGATCCATGCTTTCGGCCAGACTGCGCGGCGCGTCCTGGGCGATCAGGCGCTGCTCGAACGCGTCGCCGAATTCCAGGTAGGCGCGGTCGCCCTCGGACAGGCCCTCTTCGCCGACCACGCTGGCCAGCAGTCGCACCTGTCTCGTGCGCGCGTAGGCGGCGTAGAGCTGTGACGCCAGCGCCGGATGGTCGGCGTCGGTAAAGCCCTCGCCGGTGCCCTGATCGACCAATCGCGACAGGCTGGGCAGCACCGCGATCGGCGGCTCTATTCCTTTTCTATGCAGGCCGCGTTCGAGCACGATCTGGCCCTCGGTGATATAGCCGGTCAGGTCAGGGATCGGGTGGGTGATGTCGTCGCCGGGCATGGTCAGTATGGGTAATTGGGTCAGCGATCCGCTGCATCCGCGAATGCGACCGGCGCGCTCGAACAATGAAGCCAGGTCCGAATACATGTAGCCGGGATAGCCCTTGCGCGCCGGGATTTCGCCGTGACCGGCCGAGACCTCGCGCAGCGCCTCGCAGTAGCTGGTCATGTCGGTCATCACCACCAGCACGTGCAGCCCTTCGGTGAACGCCAGGTATTCCGCGGCGGTCAGCGCGTAGCGCGGGGCCAGTAGTCTTTGCGCGCTGGACTCGTCGGCCAGATTCAGGAACATGACGGTGCGCGCCAGCGCCCCGCTTTCCTCAATGGCGTTCCTGAACAGCTCGGCGGTGGTATGCGAGACACCGATGCCGGCGAACACCAGCGCGAACGCCTCGTCGCGCTCGCCAAGCAGGCGGGCATGCTCGGCGATGCGGATGGCCAACCGGTCGTGCGGCATGCCGCCGCCGGAGAACAGCGGCAGTTTCTGGCCGCGCACCAGAGCGTTCATCAAGTCGATCGCCGTGACGCCGGTCTCGATGAAATCGTTCGGCAGGTCGCGCGCGACCGGATTGATCGGCGCCCCGTTAACCGAACGCTCCTCGACCACCTTCAGCGGCGGCCCGCCGTCTATCGGTGCGCCGGTGCCGTCGAGAATCCGGCCGAGCAGGCCCGGCCCGACGCCGAAATTCAACGGCGCGCCGTGAAATCGAGCACGCAGTCCGGATATCGGCAAATCGCGGCCGGATGCGTGGATATCGATCACGATGGAATCGGGTCGAAGCGCCACCACCCGGCCCAGACGCGTCGCGCCGCTGTCGTCCAGCACCTCGACGGCATCGTGCAGCCCGCACTCGATTTCGCGCTTGAGCACCAGAAGCGGCCCGTCGAGGCTCAGCGCGGCATCCTCCAGGCGGATTTCGGCGCGGGTCCGGTCCTGCGCGAGAATGCTCATGATGCAACCTCCTGGGTGGCTTGCGATGCGGGTTTCGGTCCAGCCGCGACATTCCCCGAGATGGCGAGTGCCTCGTCGATGTCGGCCTGAAGCTTTTCGAAGCGCTGGACCTCGTCGTTGCCGATCTCCTCGCCCATACGCCGCAAGCGTCTGAGCAGCGGCAATCCGGAGATCTCCGACACACTCATCCCGCGGTTGAGTGCCGAGTGCGAGCGTTCGATGAACCGGACCAGCGTTCGCATCATCGCGATTTGCCGTTCCGGTGTGCAGAATGCGTCGACGTCCGACATGGCCGACTGGCGCAGGAATGCCTCGTTGGCCAGTTCGGCGTTGAGCAGGGACAGCTGCTGAGCGGCCGGAAGCGTGTCCTTGCCGACGATGCGTGCCATACGCTCCAGCTGCACCTGTTCGCCCAGCAACTCGAGCAGCCGGCGGCGATGCGAGTCCCACTCCGGGTAACCCTGCTCGCGCCACCACTGACCCAGTTCGTCGGCGTCCTCGGAGTAGGCCTGAAGCGGGTGGATGGCCGGGTAGAAGCGCGCCCGGGCGCGCTCGCGGTCCAGCGGCCAGAAGCAGCGCACGTTGCGCTGGGTATAAAGCGTTACCGGCTCGGAGAAATCGCCGCCCGGCGGGCTCACCGCGCCGATCAGAGTCACCGACCCGATTGCGCCGGAAAGCGCCTCGGTGCGCCCGGCGCGCTCGTAGAACTCGGCCTTGCGACTGCCCAGGTAGGCCGGGTAGCCGGCCTCGGCCGGCAACTCGCCCAGCCGGCCGGAAATCTCTCGCAGGGCCTCGGCCCAGCGGCTGGTGGAATCGGCCAGCATGGCGACGTCGAAACCCATGTCGCGAAAGTATTCGGCCACGGTCACGCCGGTGTAGATGCTGGCCTCGCGGGCGGCCACCGGCATGTTCGAGGTGTTTGCAATAATCACCGAGCGCTCACTCAGCGGCCTTCCGGTGCGCGGGTCTTCCAGCTGCGGAAATTCCCGGAGCACCTCGGCCATCTCGTTGCCGCGCTCGCCGCAGCCGACGTAGATGATGATGTCGGCATCGCACCACTTGGCCACGGATTGTTGAAGAATGGTCTTGCCGGTGCCGAAGCCGCCGGGCAGCGCGGCACGCCCGCCGCGTGCGACCGGAAACAGCGTATCCATGATGCGCTGTCCGGTAATCAACGGACTGTCGGCCGGCAGCCGCCGGCGAGTCGGGCGCGGATCGCGCACGGGCCAGATCTGGCTGCACGAAAGTTCATGCGTTAGTCCGTCTTCGCCGGCAAGTTTGCACACGGTCTCCGTCTCGTCGACCTCGCCGGCCTGAGCAACGGTCTCGACTTTTCCGGAAAGCCCCGGCGGCACCATGCACAGCAGGTCGGGCCGCCCTTCGCGAACCACCTTGCCGAACGCCTGGCCCTGGGTCAGTTCGTCGCCCTTTTCGACCATCGGCGTGAACGGAATGCGTCCGGCGTCCGTGACCGTAAAGCCAGGCTCGATGAACGATGCCTCCGAGCCGGTCAGCGGCCTCAGCAGTCCGTCGAAAATGCCGCCCAGCAGGTCCGGACCCAGCCGCACCGACAAGGGCCGGCCGCTGCCGGTCACCGGGTCGCCGGGTTTCAGTCCGGCGGTCTCCTCGAACACCTGGACCACGATCTGGTTGCCCTCCAGCCGCAGCACCTCGCCGATCAGGCGCTGATGCCCGACCTCGACCGCTTCGTTGCTGCGGAATATGCCGTCGGTTTCGGCCCGCAGCACCGGGCCGCCGACCTGCACGATTCTTGCCGATGCCGCGCTCATGACGATGCCTCCTTGTCCCCTGCCGACGAGGCCGGTGCGGAATCCAGCGCCGGCCGATCCAGTGACGGCAACTGCGCCAGCAGCACGCCGGCGATCCGTTCGCCGCGTGCAGTCAAGCCGGCCGCCGTGGCGTCGACCCGGGCCTTGCCGGCCCGGATCACGAATCCCTCGGTCAGCGCCGGATCCGGCGTCCAGTCGATCTCGACGTTAGGCGCAACGCGTTCGATCGTTGAAGCCGCCGACCTGTCGGGCGACCAGCCTTCAGCATGGCGCAGCTGCCAGCGATCGGTCGCCAGCACCGCGCGCGCGTCGGTCAGCGCGCGTGCCAGCCAGCGTGTGCGCGCCCGGTCGCCGCTGTTCCAGAGTTCTACCAACGCCTCACGCACGTACGCAAGGCCTTTTTCGGCCATCGCGCGCTGCTCGGCGAGTTCTCGCTGGCGGATCCGGGACTGCTGGCGCGCCCGTTCGACGCGCAGTTGCTCGTCGAGGTTGCGGCGCTCGCGCTCGCGGACTTCGTCCAGCAATTTTTCAGCCCGTTCGCGTGCGGTCCGGCGCACCGTGTCGGCCTCGGCGCTCGCCCGTCCGGCGATTTCCTCGCATCGCTCGCGGCACTGCTCGTCGACATGCGCCAGCAGCGCTTCCAGCGATTCCCGGTTGTGCGCGCGAATATCCTTCGAGCCAACGTCGCTTTTTCCGCGTTCTTCCATTCGATCAAGGCCGTCGGCTCGTTTCGCGCCTGTCCTTTCGGTTTTATTGTCAATCATCGTGCAACTCCCATACGATCCCGGATTTCGCCGGCGACGTCGTCCGACCGGTACGAACCTGCAGCGTCGCCGATCACCAGAACAGGCGGATCGAGCTTTCGTCGTGCCTCCATCAGGCGGGCCGGATCCAGCAGCCGCGCAAACCGCGCGCTGACCAGCACCAGTGCCGGCGAGGCCCTGCACGCGTCTTCGAAAACCGCGCTCACCGGGTCCGCTTCAGGCTTAGGCACCATCACGCGCACCCCTGCCAGCCGCCAGCCGGTTGCGGTCCACTCGTCGCCGATGAATACCGGAGCGCTCATGGTTTCGGTCCCGTTAGCGTCAGGAAAGCCGATTCAGGATCAGGATCGAGACGATCAGGCCGTAGATCGCGATGCCCTCGGCCAGGCCGACCAGGATCAGTACGCGGCCAAGCAGTTCGGGCCGCTCGGTCAGCGCGCCTACCGCGGCGCTGCCTACGGTGGCGACCGCGTAGCCGCCCGCGAGCGCCGATATGCCGGTAGCCGCGGCCGCCGCGGCGAAGCCCCACTTGAAGACTTCGGCGGGCAGCTGTCCGCCGGCGGTCGGCTCGACGCCGAAGGCCTGGGGCAGCCACAGCAAACCACTGGCCAGCAACGCCACGACCACGGACCCGGCAAATATCAGGGCCGGACCGATCCGGAAGGGTTTCCTCGTTGTGTTTTCGTCAGACATCGATCATTCTCCTGCGGGCAGTTGATGGGTCAGACTGGAGGCGCGAGCGGTTGAAACTCGCGACCTTCGGCCTTGAGAAAGCGGTTGAAGAATTCGAACAGCACCAGCCGCGTGGTCTGTATAGACGCGACCAGCCCTTCGATGGCAATGATCAGCGCGTTGCCGATCACCATCACGATCAGGCTGATCACGATGTTGCCGCTGCCGTCGGCCAGGCTGACCACCGCCAGCGAAAGACCGGCGTGGGCCAGGGCGAACGCGCCGACGCGCACGAAAGAAAGGGTATTGACCACCAGCCGCATCAGGCCCTCGATCAGGTCGGCCGCCGCGCGCGCGAACGCCATGCCCTTGCTGCGGCGAAACTCCCAGGCCAGACCGAAGAACTGAAGCACCAGCGCGCCGGCGGCGGCGATCAAGAGATCCGGATCCTGCAGGCTGGCGATGGCCAGCACCAGGGCCGCGCCCATACCGGCCTCGCCGAACACCCAGGTCGAAAAACGACCGGCCCACTGGTGCTCCAGCCCGCTGAGCAGGATGCTGAGCACGATCAGGATCGCACCGGCCAGCACCGGAACGGCCAGCACCGGAAGCGGCTCGACCACCGGGTGCAGCCACAGCGCGGGAATAAGGTCCTCGCGCCCGAACACGCTGCCGAACAGCAGGCCGAAGAACATGGCCCACGCACCGCCCCAGATCAGCAGCGCGGTGGCCGGAAATTGTTTACGGAGAAACAGGCCGGCCACCAGCAGCACCGAACCCTGCCCGACGTCGCCGAACATGTAGCCGAACAGCAGCGGCGCGATCACCGCCAGCATCATGCTTGGATCCGCCTCGTTTCGACCCGGCGTTCCCACAAGCCGGGCGAAGATCTCGAACGGCCGCGCCCAAGGCGGATTGACGGTCAGCGACGGCGCTTCGCGCTCGACCGGCGGCGGCGGAAATCCCAACGCACACGGGATGCCGGCCCGGTCCAGCGCGCTGCGGATCCTGTCCCCGTCCGGATCGCTGGTCCAGCCGTGCAGCCTGGCCATGTATTCGCTGGCCGCGATTCCGTCCAGGTGCGCGACCAGCCAGCTGACGCGATGCAGGCTGCCCAGCGCCTCGGCCAGGCGATGTGTCTCGCGGAGACGCTCCAGCGCGCCGTTGTGGATTGACAGCAGGCGCGTCGCAGCTACCAGCCGGTGCTGAACGTGCACCAGCGCTTGTGCCGGGCTGCCGCGCAGCATCGGCGGCACCGCAACGCTACGCGCGTGTTGCCCCTCCAGCGCCCGGGCCAGCTTCTGCACCTGGGCTTCGCGGCCGAAAACCAGCAACCAGGTTGCCTCGCTCGAATCCAGCCGGCGGTACAGGATTGGATCGGCCAGATGCGGCGTGTCGCTCTCCGGCGGCAGCATGAACGCCCTTGCGGTCATTTCGGGCGTACGAGCGTGCAGGTCGCCGAAGTCCAGCTTGCGCTTCCCGATTCCGGCGCGGCACAAAGCTTCGATCAGGCCAAGATCACCGCGCTCGCGGCTGACCTGTTCAATGCGCTCGATATGCGGCGCGGCCTGCTCGCACCAGGCCTCGATGCGCGACATGGCACGCGCCAGCTGCCGTTCCAGCAGTTGATCACGAAAAACTTCGGGAAGCTTGGGCGCCGGCCAGTACTTGTGGAATTTTCGTTCAAGCTCGGCAAAGCGTGCCAGCGGCTTTTCCAGCGAGGGCACGGCAATCAGTTCTTCCTTTTCGACTGCGGTGTCGAGTTCCACGACGCCGGTTCGCGCCAGAGTTTCCAACGAACGCGCGACCGACTCTCGCGGCACCAGCATTTCGAACCAGCGTGCAGGAACTGTTCGGAGCATCAGGCCGCCTCTCGAGTCTGGAGCCGCCGGCGCACCAGCTGGCCGCGCAGGAACTCGAAGTCCTGTCGTTCCAGCCCTGCATAGGCGAAGACCTTCACCGCATCGCCCGGGTCCCGCCGGAACACGCGCAGCAGCCAACCGGCGCCGGCCGTTTCTATCTGAGCCTGCAGCAGGCCCTTGAGCATCTTCGCGCTTCGCCCGTCGACAGAAGGCAGCAAAACACGAGCCCGGGCGGTCCAGGCTGCGGCAAGATCGTTGTTGGGGAAATCAGCGAGTTCCGGCCATTGTTCGACCAGCACGTGCCGGACCGCCGCCGGCTCCGCCGGGAGCCCGGCCCAACGATGATCCAGCGCCATCCACGCCGCTCGCCGGCCGTGCTGAAGCAGCTCAGCCAGCACCGGCAGGTCCGGCGCCGGCTGCAGCCACCGGACCGGCGGACGCCAGCTCACCGGCAACCAGCCGGCCAGTTCGTCCAGCCGAGCGCGCCAGGCCTCGCGAAGCGCGTATTCCACTGAATGAACACCGCTGGTGGTACCGAGATTCTTCAGCCACGGACCGAATCCGCCGCGCGCTGCCAGCTGGAGAAAATGGCCGAAGTCGTCGACCGCAGCAAGCCGCGTACGCGCCGGTTCACCTGGCCGGTCAGCGATGCGGGCGTGCAGCCTCGTCACAGCGTAGGCAAAAGGCGTGCTCACGCCGGCTCCTTCGGCGCGCGCTCCTTGTCGTCTGCAGGTTCGATGCCGACGAGCTCGCGCGCGATCACCTCGGCAACCGCGTTGATTTGCGGCAGGATGGATTCGGATTCGATGCCGGACAGGCGCTGCTCTGCCGATTTGCGCAGGCCCGACAAACGGGCTTCGGCCGTGGCGGCACACTCGGCCTGGAATGCTCTGGCCTTTTCGACCGCGTCGGTCTCGATCAGACGCGCCTCGGACCGCGCGGTCTCGAGCGCGACTGTGGCATTGTGCTCTTCTTGGGCAATCCTCCGCCGCGCCTCGCGCTCGGATTCGAGTACCTGGCGCAGCGCGGCATCAGTAAACGATCGTCGATCAGCGGTCATGCCGCGACTCCTGTCAGAAGCCCTATCAAACTATGCACCCGATGGCATGAAACCGTATTGACGTGCATCAATCGCGCGAAGATCCCCTAGCCGCCGCAGATGCTGACGTCGAGCACGATTACCAGCGGACGATCGCAGCCCTCCTCGCCTCCAGCACTCAGCAGACTTGCCTGAAAACTGGATATAGTTCAAAGTGGTTGTCGACAGAGAAGACGACTGTCCATGTTCGGGCTTGCGCCACAGGCTCACCGGCAATAAGGATTAAAGAATATGAAGACCAGCATGCATACGTTTTGCCAGGAATTCTCGAAGAAACTCGAGCCCTATGGCGAGGAATTGCACACCGCGTTAGAAGGACTTCCCCCGCGCGAAGACATCGAGCAGATTGATGCCGCGGTCCTGGAACTTCGGGAAATTCAACAGCGACTTTCAACCTTGCGCGAAAAAGTCAGCGAGCAGCGCACGTTCCTGCTGATTTTCGGGCCCCTGAAGAGCGGCAAATCCACCCTGATGAACGCGTTGAGCGGCGCGTACGTCAGTGAGGTATCCAGCCTCCCGGCTTACCCGGCCCTGGTTTATGTCAAAAATGGCGACCAGCACCGCTTCGAAGCGACCGACTACAAAGGAAGCAAGCGAGAGTTTCCGGACAACTTGTCGATGACCCACGCGATAAAGGCCGACCATGCGCGGCTGGCCGACGCGATTGTCACCGCTGAAAACGCTGGCGAAGACTTCGATCCCAAGAAACACTATCCTCAGGCCATACGACGGATGGATATCGAGGTTCCGGCCCCTCACCTGGTGGAGTCCGGGTCCGTACTGGTGGACACGCCCGGCTTGTATAGCCGCATGCGATTCGGCTACGACCAGATGACACGGGACTTCCGCGATACCGCGGCGTGCGCCATCTTTGTCGTCAAGACCGACAACCTGTTTTTCGAGAAGGTCTTCGAGGAATTCGAAGAGTTACTGGGCTGCTTCAGCCGTATCTTCCTGGTATCGAATATCGATTCGTCAAAGCAGGATCTGCGCCCTGATGGGACGCTCGAAGCCAGTTTGGAAAGCAGCGATCCCGAAAAAATCATAGATGCGTTCCGGTCACTCTCCATGAGCGCGACCCTGCGCGACGCCATCGAGGACGGCCGACTGAAGATTTACCCCATTGATTTGCAGAGCGCGGCAACGAGAGCGCTCCGCGACACCGACGGGGAGACACCCGTGCTGCCCGATGAACGCACGGAGGCGGCGCCAACGCGCGACGATGGATTTGACGAGTTCATTGCCGATCTCACCGGATACCTCAACAGCAGCAATTATCTGCGCGACTTCATGTATGACAGCCTGCGCCTGGCTCAGGAACTGACAGCAGAAGCCGAAGCACTGGTCTCAGGGGGGGCTGGAGCTGAGTTAACTCGTACCAGCGCGCAAACTCGGGAATTGCTGGAACGCGAGCGCGCCCGGCTGTCCGCCCTCGACACACTCAAGCAACAGGATTGGGACCGCGCATTTGACGCGCTGCGCGCCAAGACTGAACAGGTGCTCGAGCGGTTGGCCCAACAGAATGCCGAGCAGGTCGAAACTGCGTGCCAGGAACAGATCGCCGCGTGGATGGAAAGCGATGAAAGCTGGAACGAGCTGCTGGACAAGCACTTGAACCCCCGACTGGAGCACGAAGCCGACCGGCAATCATCTTTGCTGCTTGAACAGCTGGGCACGCAGATGACGGCCGGTCATGCCGGCGCGGCGTTGTCGAACAAGCAGCTCTCGGCACTTCGCGATGCTGGCGTGCAGATTGAGGAAATCATGTCGATGAAGCCGCAGGCACCTGAGGCTGCGACACGCGCCGCCAACTTGCGCCTGGCGGTTAATCCCGCGGATGTCCCCGTAAAACGAACCTGGATCGACTTTCTGCTGTTCCGAAGCCGCGCCCGGGTGCGCCAGGAAGTCTTCGGTGACGACGGCGACCGCAGCGTCAGCCCAGCCATCAAGCGCAAGCGCCTTGGGGAGGCAAGCCTGGATGAGCTGCGAGCGGCTGCACGCCACATCGTCGCTCATGAGATTCCGTCACTGCAGCGGCGCATTGCAGAGAAGATGGTGGATGCGCACAGCAAGGCATGTACCCAGGCATTGCAGCAGAACGTTTCGAAGCTGAATGCCCGACTTCAGGGAAAAATCACGCCAATGGAATCCAGACTGCAAACATTTCAGCAGGCGCAAGCTGTATTAGAACGCATCAAGAGCAGCAGCGCGCGCTTCGAAAGCGAATTAAGGGATCTGAAGCAGCTGTTTGATCTGAGTGGCTAATGCAATCAGATGTATTGCATTGGCAGACTTCCGGGAACGGTCTTGGCGTCCCCGGCGAGCCTTGCCTGCAGGTAAAAACTGTCCTGATCACTGAACTTTAAGCGACGATAAAGGCGGACATACTACAGAGTGTACCTAAGGAACCCAGCCAACCCGGGGTGGCCACGCAAAAAGATCATAAATCCAGTTGGATGCAGGCTAAGCCCGCAGCTTCCCTCGATATTCTCCGGCACGAAGCTCGACCCGATGCATCTGGGCTTCGGTACGATACAGAGGTTGAAGAAAGCGACTTGAGCCGATGGCTGAAGAGGCAACTGCAGGCCTGATTTTCCTGTCGGTATATGTGACTGTTTCCCTTGAAGGTCTCGGCTGAACACTTCGAAAGCGAGTGCCTGTGCAATAGCGATTCACAGTAGCAATTCTTGCGCACGTTCAGCCTTCATGCGCCTGAGCAAGCTTACAAAGCGTCAAACCGCAATCATCCGTCTGGATGACCAAGCAACAGCTTTCTAACCTGAAACATCAAAGAAGCCGCGCATCAATAACGACCTGCGCGCGGCGCGATCTGGGAAAATGCCCTCATGCCTGAACTCCCCCGATTCGATCCAGAGGAGCTGATGCAACGCGATGCCGGTCGCCTGATCGGCCAGCGCCGGCGGCTGGCGGGCATGGATGAATCGGATCCGAAGCGCGTCAAGCGCCTGGAAGAATTCACTGCCGGACTGCAGGCCTCGATCAACCGCCGGAGACAGCGACTGGAAAGTCTTCCGAAGCCGGACTACGACCCCGACCTGCCTATCGCCGCGCGCGCCGACGACATAATTTCGGCCATACGAGAACACCAGGTGGTGGTCATTGCAGGCGAAACCGGGTCGGGCAAGTCGACCCAGTTGCCGAAAATGGCGCTGGCCGCAGGGCGTGGCGTGCGCGGGCTGATCGGCTGCACCCAGCCGCGCCGGATCGCCGCGCGTTCGGTCGCGCGCAGAGTTGCCGAAGAACTGGGCACCGACCTGGGCGACGCGGTCGGCTTCCAGGTGCGCTTTTCCGACCGGACCTCGGAAGACAGCTACGTCAAGTTCATGACCGACGGCATCCTGCTGGCCGAAACGCATTCGGACAGAAAACTGAACCGCTACGACACCCTTATCATCGACGAGGCCCACGAGCGCAGCCTCAACATCGATTTCCTGCTCGGCTACCTCAAGCAGCTGCTGCGCCGGCGGCCCGATCTGAAAATCATCATCACCTCGGCGACCATCGATACCGAGAGCTTCTCCAAACACTTCAGCGACGCGCCGGTCATCAACGTCGAGGGTCGCGGCTATCCCGTCAGCATCGAATTCCAGCCACCAAGCGAGGGCGAGGCACTGCCTCAGCAGGTCCAGCGCGCCGTCGCCCGGGCCTCCCGAATCGACTCGAACGGCGACATCCTGGTGTTCCTGCCCGGCGAGCGCGAGATCTTCCTGGTTTCCAAGGCGCTCAAGAAGTCGGCGCTGCCACACACCGAAGTTTTACCGCTTTACGCCCGGCTGCCTTCCGGCGCGCAGGACCGTATTTTTTCCCCGCACACCGGGCGGCGGATCGTGCTGGCGACGAACGTTGCCGAAACCTCGCTGACCGTACCCGGCATCCGTTTCGTGATCGATTCCGGTTTGGCCCGGATTTCGCGCTATGCGACCCATTCCAAGGTGCTGCGGCTGCCGGTTGAGCCGGTCTCCCAGGCGTCTTGCAACCAGCGCGCAGGTCGTTGCGGTCGGGTCGGCCCGGGCACATGCATCCGGCTGTTCGACGAAGACGACTTCCTGGCCCGTTCCGAGTACACCGAGCCGGAAATCCAGCGTGCCGGGCTGGTCGGCGTGGTGCTGGAGATGTTGGCGCTGGGCCTCGGCGATCCCGAGGAATTCCCGTTCATCGATCCACCGCCCAACCGGCTGGTCAACGAGGCCTGGAACACGCTGGTTGAACTTCAGGCCGTCGACGCGCAGCGCAAGCTGACCGCGCTCGGCAAGACGCTGGCCGGACTTCCTGTGGACGCGCGCCATGGCCGGATGATGATCGAGGCCGCCGAACGCGACGCGCTGGCCGAGATCATCGTGCTGGTCGCGGCGATGAGCATCAGCGATCCGCGCGAACGGCCGATCGATCACCAGCAGGCGGCCGACGAGGCGCACGCCGAATTCCGCGTGGCCGGTTCGGATTTCCTGGGGCTGTTGAAACTGTGGCACTGGTGGCAGGACACCCGGTCGGAGAACTCGCGCAACCAGGCCGACAAGCAGGCCCGATCGCGCTTCCTCAACGCGCTTCGGCTGCACGAATGGGGTCAGCTGGTCGCTCAACTGCGCGAAATCGCAAAAGAGGCGGGCTGGCGCGCCGGCAAGGTCCGGTCGCTGGACGAGCCGGTCGCCGAGACCGTCCACCGGAGCCTGTTGGCCGGGCTGCTGGCCCAGGTCGGCCAGCACCTGGAAGATAGCGAATATTCCGGCGCGCGCGGCCACAAGTTCCGGATCTTTCCTGGATCGGCGCTGGCCCGTTCGCGGCCGGGCTGGATCATGGCCGCCGAGCTGGTCGAGACCAGCCGCCCGTTCGCGCGCACCGTGGCCGCCATCAAGCCCGAATGGCTTGAGCAACAGGCCGGGCATTTGACCCGCGAGAGCGTGTTCGATCCGCACTGGGACAAGCGCACCGGCCGCGTGATGGGATTCATGCGCGTCACGCTGTTCGGCCTCACTCTGGCCGAAAAGCGCAAGGTGCATTACGGGCCGCACGCAGCGATTGATGCCCGCGAGATGTTCATCCGCCATGCGCTGGTCAGGGGCGAGATGAACCACCGGGCCAGCTTCCTGCAGCGCAACGCCGCGCTGAAACGAGAACTGGCCACCCACGAGCACAAGAAGCGTTCGCGCGACGTGCTGGCCGACGAGGAACGGCTGATCGAGTTCTTCGAGGACCGGTTGCCGAAGCAGTTGTTCACGGTCAAGGCCTTCGCCCGCTGGTACGAGTCGCTGGAAAAGACGGAACAGGACCGCCTGCTCTACGATCGGGCCACGTTGCTCAGATCCGACGCGCAGACCAGCGGCGAGGAGTTTCCGGATTATCTGCAGATCGACCACGAATCGTTTCGGCTGGCCTATCGCTTCGAACCGGCCCACCCGGCCGACGGCGTCACGGTCGTCTGTCCACTGCACCTGCTGAATCGACTGGACAGCGACCGCCTCGAATGGCTGGTGCCCGGCCTGATCGACGACAAGGTCAAGTCGCTGATCGGCTGCCTGCCGAAGTCGAAGCGTCGCTCGTTCGTGCCGCTGGCTGATTACGCGCGCGCCGCGATGGAATCAATGCGCTTCGGTCGGGGCAGCCTGCACCAGCGACTGGCCGAAGAGCTCTCCCGCATCGGCGGACTGGAGATCACAACGGCCGACTTCCAGACCGAGCGGCTGCCTGAACACCTGCGGTTCAATATTCGAGTCAAAGGCGAGGACGGCAAGATCATGGCCGAGTCACGCGACCTGGAAAGCCTGCAGGGCGACCTCGGCGAGCGCGCCCGACGCGATTTCATGGCCCGCCAGGCCGAAGACTGGCAGCGCGACGGTTTGAAAGCATTCGACGGTGTCGAACTTCCCGAACACGTCACCACGCGCACCGGCCACAGCGCCTGGCCGGCGCTTGTTGACCAGCAAACCGCCGCCGGCCTGAGGCTGTTCGACGATGAAGCCGAAGCCCACACCGCACACCATGCCGGCGTACACCGGTTGTTGATGATCGCGCTTTCCGACAAGCTGAAATACCTGGCGAAGAAGCATCGGCTATCGCCGCCGGCCGCGCTGGCCTGGACCCGCGCCGGTGACGTCGCATCGCTGGAATCGGCGCTGGCCTCGAGAGTCGTCGACGACCTGATCTACGACGCCTGGAGCATCCGCAACGCTGAATCCTTCTCCGCAATCGAAGCCCGAATCCGCCCGGTGTTGATCGAAAAATATCAGCGAGCGGCTGATTTCCTTGACCGGGTCATAAAGCGCTGGCACGAAATCACGCGCCGCCTGGCCGACGTCGGCCCCGCCCAGCCCTCGGCCCAGGGCGACATCGAGAGCCAGCTGCACGACCTGGTCTACCCCGACTTCGTTGCCGATATCCACACCGATCGTCTGGTCGAGTATCCACGCTATATCGACGCGATTGACAAGCGGCTTGACGCGCTGGAGCTCGACCCCCGCCGCGACGTCCAGCGCCAGTCCGAAATCGATCCGTGGTGGCAGAACTATCTCAACTACCTGGAAGCCGGACAGCCCTACACCCGGGAACTGGACGACTACCGATGGCTGCTCGAGGAATACCGCGTCCAGGTCTTCGCCCAGCAACTCGGCACCTCAGAAAAAGTCTCGAAAAAGCGCCTTGAAGATGCCTGGGCGAGGTGCGCTTAAGGCGGTCGCTTGGTCGTTTCGTCGTTTCGTCGTTTCGTCGTTTCGTCGTTTCGAAGCAACCAAACGACCAGCTACAGCCCGCGCAGGTCGGCTTAGGCCGCAGGCCGGAAGCCCACAACCCAAAACCCAAAAACGAAACGTCGGATTACGCTGCGCTAATCCGCCCCACGCGAGTAAGAACTACGCGACTCGAAGAGGCCTGGGCGAAGTACTCCTGAGACGCGTCGCTTCGTCACTTGGTCGTTTCGAAGCGACCAAACGACAAAAAGACCAAACGACCAGTTACAGAAAGTCCAACATCATCCTCCTTTCTGCAACATCGGTTAACCTTGGTGGCTGAACAACGGCACCTTGAAAGCGTAGAGATCGACATGACTGACTTTGGATACCGCGACGTCGAGCCCGAGGAAAAGACCCGCCTGGTCGGGCAGGTTTTTTCCTCGGTGGCCGACAGCTACGACATCATGAACGACCTCATGTCGGTCGGCATCCACCGGCTGTGGAAGCGCCACTTCATTGCCGGCTGCGGCATCCGTTCAGGCCATCGATTGCTGGACCTGGCCGGCGGCACCGGCGACATTGCCGAACTGGCGCGCAAGCGCGTCGAGCCGTCCGGCGACGTGCTGGTCGCCGACATCAACCGCCAGATGCTCGAAGCCGGCCGCCGCCGGATGGACGACAGCGGTCAGGTCGAGGCGTTCGAGTGGCTGCAGGTCAACGGCGAGGCACTGCCGTTTGCCGACCGGCAGTTCGACCACGTCACTATCGCGTTCGGGCTGCGCAACATCACCGACAAGCCCAAGGCGCTGTCCGAGATGTACCGCGTGCTCAAACCCGGCGGTCGCATACATATTCTCGAGTTCTCGCACGTCTCGCCGAAACCGCTTGCCAAGGCCTACGATGTCTGGTCGTTCAAGATTCTGCCGCGACTGGGTCAGGTCGTGGCTTCGGATCGCGAAAGCTACCAGTACCTGGCCGAATCCATTCGGCGCTTTCCCGACCAGGAAACACTGGCCGAAATGCTGCGCGAGGCCGGTTTCGAGCGCGTGACATTCGAAAACGTATCGTCAGGCATCGCCGCCATCCATCGCGGGGCACGCATCTGATGGGTCGCTACATGACGCCCCTGCCGGGCATGCTGGCGGCCGCCATCGAATTCGTTCTGGGTCAGGCTGCATCGCTGGACCCCGATCCGGCAGCCAAGCTGAAACCGCTGGAAGGCCGCTGGCTGAAATTTGCGCTGGACGGGCTTCAGATCGACCTGTGGCTGACGGCTGAGGGCGGGCGAATGCGCGTATTGGCCGAGCCGGAGAACGAATCGCTCGAGCCCGACACCGAGATCGCCGGAGACCCGGGCGCGCTGCTGGCCATGGCGTTGCCCGAGTTCGGCAGCAGCAGCGGCGTACGAATCGAGGGCGACGCACGTCTTGCTCAGAAATTTCAGCAGATGGTCAAAACGCTCGATCCGGACCTGGAGAAAGGCCTGGTCGATTATTTTGGCGAATTGCTGGGCCCGCAGATGTATCGCATCGCAACCGAGGCCATGAGATTCGCCGGCCAGACCGCGAACACCAGTGGCAGCCAGGTGACACGGTGGCTGCGAGAGGAAAGCCGTTTCGTGCCCGACCCCGACGAATGGCGGGAATTCCGCGACGGCGTGGACGGATTGCGCGAAGCGGTCGATCGTCTCGAAAGCCGGGTGCGGAGACGCCGGACGTGATCGGGCGCGGTTTTCGCCTGTTCCGCATCGCGGTGGTTTTGGCGCGCTACCGGCTGGATACGCTGATTCTCGACCTGCCGGCGCTGAAGATGGCGCGCGTGGTCCGCATGATTCCGTGGGGCCGGCGCGGCGTGAGCGGCCTGTCGCGGGGCGCCCGGCTACGCCTGGCGCTGGAAGAACTCGGACCCATTTACGTCAAGTTCGGACAGATTCTTTCGACCCGCCGCGACGTTCTGCCACACGACATCGCCGACGAACTGGCCAGGTTGCAGGATACCGTGCCCGCGTTCCCAGGCGATCAGGCCCGCACGATCGTGGAGAAAGAGCTGGGCAAGCCGATATTTGAATTGTTCGGCTCTTTCGACGAGAACCCGCTGGCATCGGCGTCGATCGCCCAAGTGCACGCCGGCACACTACCCGACGGCACCGAAGTGGTGGCGAAAGTGGTCCGTCCCGGCATCGAGAAACAGATTGGCAGCGACCTCGACCTTCTGACCACGCTGGCGAACCTTGCGCGTCGCTACCACCCGGAAGGCGAGCGCATCCGGCCGAACGAAGTCGTGGCCGAGTTCCAGCGGGTGATTTACGACGAGCTGAGCATGCAGTCCGAGGGCGCCAACGCCAGTATGCTCCGGCGCAACTGGGAAGATTCCGAGGCGTTGTACATCCCGAAGATCTACTGGTCGCATACCGCCGACCGCGTGCTGGTAATGGAGCGCGTCGGCGGCGTGCCGGTGCGCGACATCGACGAACTCAAGCGCCAGGGCGTCGACCTTGAAAAGCTGGCGCGGCGCGGCATCCGGGTGTTCTACCAGCAGGTGTTTCGTGACAACCTGTTCCATGCCGACATGCACCCCGGCAACATCCGGATCGATACCAGCGACCCGGCCGACGCAAGCTTCATTGCGCTGGACTTCGGCATCGTTGCAAGCCTGACGCCGGACGATCTCTATTACATCGGCGAAAACTTCCTGGCCATCTTCAACCGCGACTACCGACGCGTTGCCGTGCTCCATATCGAAGCCGGATGGGTACCCCCCGACACCCGCATCGATGAAATGGAAGCCGCCGCCCGGACGGTATGCGAGCCCAGCTTCACCCGACCGCTGGAGGAAGTTTCATTCGCCGAACTGCTGACAAATCTGTTCGAGGTCGCCCGACGATTCAAGCTGACGCTGCAACCGCAGCTGATCATGCTGCAAAAGACATTGCTCAATATCGAGGGCATGGGCCGCGATCTTTACCCGAAGATCAATATCTGGGACGTGGCCAAGCCGGAACTCGAATCGATCTTCCGTGAGAGATATGGCATCAGAAAGACCGCGAGAAAGCTCGGTCACGAACTCCCCTCCTGGCTGGCACGAAGCCCGGAGATTCCCAACCTCATTCACGATGCGCTCAAGTTTGCCTCAAGCGGCACGCTCAAGGCGCGCATTGCCGGCGAGGACCTGGAGGCCATCGAGCGCCAGCTGGAGCGCCACAATCGCCGAACACCGGGCGCTATCCTGGCCGCCGGCCTGCTGATCGCCTCATCGGTGCTGGCCGCATTCGACGTCGGTCCGTTTCTTCAGGATTATTCCGTTCCGGCGATGATCGGATTCGCCGTCTCTTTCATGCTGGCGCTGCGAGCGTTCAAGAAATAGGCCGATCAACCCGGAAACCTGAACGGCGCTGAAGGTAACCGCGAATCATCGTTCGCCATTCGATTTCGGCATGACCAGTTCGAATGTACGGATCGCGCCGACCGGTCCGGGCACCGCGAGCCAGCCGTGCAGGCCTGATTCGCGATTCAGTTCATGCAGCGTCCAGCTGTCGGCTTGCGGCCAGCCTTCGGGCAGCGCCCGGATACGCGCCGGCGTGCCCGGCTGGGGCGTGACCTGCGAAACATGGCCTGCGATCGTGGCGCCCATCGCCTTGATCATGGCTTCGCGCACGGTCCATAACCTCAGGAACTCATGTCTTGCGGTTTCCGGCGCCAGCTTCGCCAGCCATTCGGCTTCACCGCGGCTGAACCAGCGCGTCGAGAGTTTGCGCCAACGTACGTTTCGCTCGAGTTGTTCTATATCGACACCGACCGGAAAATGTTTCACCACCGCAATGGCAAGTCGATCGAAGGCGTGCGAAATGTTGAATGCCAGTCCGGAGCGCGCCAGCGGCGGCGCCAGCACGGGCTTGCCGTTTTCACCGGCAACGGTCACCACGTCGCGGCCTGGAATCCCCAGGTACGCCCCCAGCAGCAACCGCAATACGAATTTCTGACCCATGCGCAGATGGCGCACCCGGTCGCCGGCATCTTCGGGCAGCGCAGCTTCCATTACCGGCAGATTTCGCAGGCGCACAAGCCACAAATGAACTTCGGACGCGTCGATTGGCGGCACGGAACGCAGCGGCATGGGAATTTTTTTTTCCGGCCAGACATCCATCATCGCCACCCGAATGCGCGGATGCCGGCAACCCCGAACGCGCCGATGGCCCGTGCACGTCCCCAGTCGTCCGGACGCACCCCGCCGAGCGCCATCACCGGCAGCGGCGAGCGACGCACCACGCGTTCGAAGTCGTCCCAGCCCAGCGACGCCGCGTCGGGATGGCTGGGTGTCGGCATTACCGGTGACAGCGTAACCAGGTCGACGCCCAGCGAATCGGCGACATGTATTTCCTCGAGGTCGTGGCACGACGCGATCACCAGCCGATCGGCCGGCAGCGGCCGCTTGTCCAGTGTCATCAGCTGACGGGTATTGAGATGAATGCCGTCGGCCGGCCAGCCGAAGCAATGTTCGAGCTCGCCCGAAGCGATCCAGCGCGCGTCGAATTCGCGCGTCAAGGCATCGATTCGCGCGATCACATCGGTCGCCACGCGCTCGCCGGGCGCCGGGCGAAGCCGAAGCAGACGATAGCCCGCCTCCAGGCTGGCCCGCCACGCGTCGACGAAGTGTTCGGCAGATTCGAACGCGCCGGGCGAAGGTGAAATCGAATAATGTCCGTCAAGGTCCAGCAACCGGACCAGCGGCCGGTCTGCGGCGGGCATCTCCAGCGCGCCGAGCGCGTCCGGCTTCACCCAGCGGATTTCCTGTCCCTCGGCCCCGCTGGGCGAGCCCGAGAACGAGTGCACCTCGTACAAACAAAGTCGTACGATTTTCTCAGGGTATTCGTGCCGAACCGCCGCCAGCGGACGGCTGGGTCCGAGCGTGATGCCCAACTCCTCTTCAAGTTCCCGCGCCAGCGCGGCTTCCGGGGATTCGCCGGGTTCGATCTTTCCGCCCGGAAACTCCCACATGCCGGCCAGGTGCCGCCCGGCCAGCCGCCGGCTCACCAGCACACGCCCTTCGCCATCGCGCAAGACACCGGCGGCGACTTCGATGGTTTCGAGGTCGGAAGCGGTGTCCGGAGTCGGGAATTCACGGGGCATGGGTTTCAATGGTCGTTTGGTCGTTTGGTCGTTTGGTCGTTTGGTCGTTTGGTCGT
>JGI12048J13642_10415150_pt1 | contig 20085 bp, 18 predicted proteins | sample ElkSlonscriptome_16_FD_13642 | JGI IMG/M metagenome (IMG submission 13642)
GAACACAGGTCAGAGAGAACGGCATATGGCGGGGTCTTTACAACGGCGACCGGCCGACATTCTACTGCGTTCAGCTGATAAAGGATTGTTCCGCCAAGGTTCACCCTGGTGATGGCTGGTTGTGAGACAGTGGCGGTACAAAACCCCGCCTCCCTGCATTCCATGAGAGCGGGGCATAGTGAGGAAGTCGCTGAGCAGACAATAATGCTGTTGTATTTTACCAGCAGCAAGGGGGCGGTAGGCGAGCGATACGGAGAATACGGAGACGATGCATAATCGCCACTACCACCGTTTTGCAGCCAAAGCATAAAGAGACGAGCAAACTGACATCTTAAGACGGCCCTCTGCATGTTTTCTCCTGCCGGCGAATCGGCAAACCGCATGATTCGTCGGCAGGAAGTCTTCTTTTGTCAAAGACGATTTCCGGTTTTCAGAGATGTAAACTCTTTCCCGCTTTCTTTGCTGCAAGCCCGGGCGTGCTCTTGTGAAGACGAGGCGATGGGACTTTGTCCTTGATGCTCTTCTGTGCCGCTGAGGCCTTTTCGCGCAGGGGGGTGGTTTCTTTGCGTATGCGCAGCATTCGGCTGCCTACCCGAGCCTTCTGTAAGTGGCTCAGAGTGCGCGGCGGCATGCCGTAGGGGAGATCGACGGTACTGTACTCATTGAATATCGATATCCTGCCGATATACTGGCTGCTGATATCGGCCTCGTTGGCAATGGCGCCGACGATGTTTCCGGGTTTTATGCCGTGGCTTTCGCCTATCTCAATGCGGTATCGGTCCATGCCCTGCTCGGGAGGGGTGGTCTGAGGTTTTTGAGGGCGTGTTGTGCTGTTGCGGGGAAGGCGGTGTCGAGCCTGGCTGTCCGCGGGTCTGGCACTGCCATGATTTCGATGCGTTTCTTCCTGCTGTTTATCGATGAAGAGCGGGGTCTTCTCGTGGCACATTTTTGCCAGCGCTCCTGCCACCAGATGAGGGGCGACATCATGTTCGCGACAGTACTCGTCTATCAGATCCGAGAAGAAGGAACCCTCTTCTTCGAGGGCGACAGAAATACTGAGCTTGAATGCTTCTCTCTTCAAGGCATTGATCTCGGACGGGGTGGGAAGTTTCATCAATGCAGGCGCTTCGCCGGTCTGCTTTTTTAAGGCATGGAGCATTTTCTTCTCCTGCGGGTGGAGAAACAGCAGCGCTTTACCTTTCCTGCCGGCTCGGCCGGTACGGCCGATGCGGTGTATATACGCCTCACAATCATACGGCGCATCGAAGTTGATGACATGACTGATTCGCTGGACATCGAGGCCGCGGGCGGCAACATCCGTGGCGATGAGGATGTCGAGCTTGCCATCTTTCAACTGTGCCACCATCCGGGCTCTCTGCGACTGGACGATATCGCCGTTGAGGGCGCCGCAACTGTAGCCGCGGCTACTGAGATGTTCGGCCAGCTCTACGGTCTGCAGCTTTGTGCGGACGAAAACCAGCATGCCGTCAAAGGACTGCGCTTCGAGCAGTGTCTCCAGGGCGTTTTTCTTTGCTTTGATTCCGTTGGTGATCAGATAGTGCTGTTCAATCTTGGGGGTGCTGGCAGCGGTTTCCTCAATGGTGATTTCAACAGGGTCGTTAAGATACCTGGAGGCGAGTCGTCTGATGCTCGCCGGCATGGTTGCGGAAAAGAGTGCCGTCTGCCTTTTTTCCGGAATCTCGCCGAGAATACGCTCAACATCCGCGAGAAATCCCATCTTGAGCATTTCGTCTGCTTCATCGAGTACGACGCTTCCTACGGAGGAAAGATCCAGGCTCCGGCGCTGCAGATGGTCGATGATTCTTCCCGGTGTGCCGACGATAACATGGGCTCCGCGCTGCAACCCGCGCAACTGAGAGGCATACTCCTGACCTCCGTAGATTGGCAGTACCCTGAGTTGGGTGAGCTCCGAGCCGTATCTGCTAAAGGATGTGCTTACCTGCATGGCAAGTTCGCGTGTAGGCGAAAGTACCAGAATCTGTGGTGTGGCCTTGGCGCTGAATGCGAGATTCTGCAGGAGTGGCAAGGCAAAAGCCGCTGTCTTGCCAGTTCCGGTCTGCGCCTGCCCTATGACATCGCGACCGGCAAGGAGATGGGGAATCATCCGAGACTGGATAGGCGTGGGGGTTGTATAGCCGCTTTTGGCAAGACCGCGTAAAAGCGGTCGGCCAAGAGATAGATCGGTAAAGCTCAAAGAGGTACATGGGGGTGGAGAAACGGACATTGGGGCCTCTGCACTGGAGGTTGATCGTATGTACTGCCGGCCCCATGGAAAACAGACAATTTCTCTTCAATACGGGCGGGGAGTTTGCAAAGCTTAGGGATTCAGGTGATCTTTCACGATCTGCTGTGTGGCAATGAGAGCAATCAGGAGGAAGATACTGCTGTTCCGGTGGGCAACTGTAAAAGAAAATTACATACCAGGCCTGGGGATTTATGGCAATGATTATTTTCTGTGCTCCATAACAGTTTATTCCTTCCAGCCGCTTTTGTCTTTTGGACTGAGCTTGTCACTGTCTCCGCTGTTCGGGGAGGAGGAAGAGAAGAGATGTATGGCTTGTGGGGCAAGAGAGACGGATGGAAGCTATGAGGGTCGAGTTCCGTGTGTCACTCTGCCCGCAGGGCTTCGACCGGATCGAGGCCGGCAGCGTGGCGGGCGGGCAGGACACCGGCCAACAGTCCGATGACCATGGCCAGCACTTCGGCATAGAGGGCATAGAGCCAGGGTGTATGTGTGGGCAGGCCTGGCACCAGCAGACCTAGCACCCAGGCTATTCCGGCGCCCAGGCTCAATCCGAGCAGACCGCCGGTTGCCGCCAGTACTATCGCTTCGCCCATGAAAAGCAAAAGAATCTGGCTGCGGTCAGCGCCGAGCGCTCGGAGCAGACCGATCTCCGAGGTCCGTTCGCTGACGGCGATGGTCATGATGGTGATGATGCCGACGCCGCCGACCAACAGCGAAATGGCGCCAAGGCCACCGACGGCCAGGGTGAGAATACCAAGTACGGAGCCCAGTACCTTGAGCATTTCTTCCTGGGTGGTGATGGTGAAATCCTCTGAGCCGTGGCGGCTTGTGAGCAGCTTTCTAATTCTTTCGGCAATGGTTTTCGACTGGAGGCCGGTCTGGTAGACAATGTCGATTTCCATCAGGCTCTGCTGATTGAAAAGACTCATGGCCCTGGTGGTGGGTATGTAAACGGCATCGTCGAGATCGAAGCCGAGCATCTGCCCCTTGGTTTCCATGACGCCAATAACCCTATAGCGTTCACCGGCAACTCTGATACGCTGGCCCAGCGGGCTGTGGTTGCCAAACAGTTCGTCTGCCACCCTGCTGCCAAGTACGGCGAAGGCCCTGGCGGCACTCCTGTTGTCTTCGGGCAAAAACCGGCCTTTAACCACCCGGATCTGCCAGACCCGACTGGCGGAGGGGCCGGCTCCGTATACAGTGGTGCGACGCCTTCGTTGTTCAAATTCAACCGCGGCGTTGCCCTGCACCAGGGCGACGGTGTCGATGACTCCGGGAATACGACGAAGAGCCTCCTCGTCGGCAATGCTCAGGGGCCGGACGGTATTGACAAGCGCTCCGGATACGCCGGCTGTGGTAGAGCGACCGGGATTAATGGCGATGAGATTGGTGCCGAACTGGGTGAATTCGGCAAGAGTGAAGCGGTGGATACCTTCGCCGATGGATGTCAACAGCACCACGGAGGCAATGCCTACACCAATGCCAAGGATGGTAAGGACGCTGCGCAGGCGCTGGTCGATCAGCGACCCGAGGGAAATCTTGATGATGTCTCGGGCATACATTCTTTCACCGCCTTGAAAGAGATACTACCGGGTCGAGTCTGGCCGCCCTTCTGGCCGGCACAACGCCAAAAACAATACCGGTGGTGAGCGCAACCCCCACAGCCGCCCAGAGTGACCAGAGCGGTGTCGACAGGGGAAAGCCTGGATAGATACGTGACAGAACCCAGGTCGCTGCCGCCGCCAACACAAGGCCAAGCACCGCGCCGATGGCGGACAAAACAGCGGACTCTGCCAGGAAAAGAAGAAGAATCCGGCCAGCCGGGGCTCCCAGGGCCTTGAGCAGTCCTACCTCGGATTGGCGCTGGGAGACGGCGATGAGCATGACATTCATGATGAGGATGCCGGCCACCGCCAGGCTTATGGCGGCAATACCCATAACCGTCAAGGTCAGGGCCGTAAAGATACGGTCGAAGGTGGCGAGGACGGCATCCTGGCTGATGATGGTTATGTCGTCGTCGCCATCATGTCGTTCTTGGATGATTTGGGCTATGTTCTTTTTCGCTCTGGGGATGGCATCGCGGCTGACTGCCTCGATCATGATGCGGAAAAGGGAAGTGGTATCAAAGAGCGACTGGGCTGATGCTACTGGAATGATGACGATATCAGCGATGTCTAGGCCTACGGACTCGCCTTTTGAAGAGAGTACGCCAATAACCCGAAAACGCCAGTCACCGACACGGATCTGTTTGCCCACGGCCGGGGCGCTGCCGAAAAGTTCGATTTTGGTCTGATGGCCGAGCACGCAGATGGGGGCGGCCCGGGAAGAATCACTTTCGGGCAGAAAGCGCCCCCTGGCCATGGTGAGCTGTCGAACCTGAAAAAGCGCCGAGGTCGAACCGAGGATTGTTACTTCGCGTTGCCTGTTTTCATGGGAGACGGGAGCTGCGCCTACGGCAATGGGGGCAATGTGACGGATGGCCGAAGAACGGTACAGGGCCAGGGCGTCGTCTATGGTAAGATCCCGGGGAGTTGCGCCCAGAAGAGGAGGGGGGCCGCCGACGGTTTCCGATCTGCCGGGCAGAACGATGAGCAGGTTGGTGCCCAGCGACGAGAACTGGCCAAGGACATAGCGGCGGGCACCGTCGCCGAGAGTGGAAAGCAGTACAACGGAACCTACGCCGATGCCCATGGCAACAAGCATGAGCAGAGTTCTGGTCGGGTAGCCGGTTGCCGCTTTAAAGGCGAAATTGATGATGTCGAGTGGTTTCATCTCTGCTCCGGTGCACCTGCCGGTTCATCGGTCCGCGTCGATGCGGCCGTCCATCATGCTGATCCGGCGTTTGGCGCGGCTGCCTATCTCTGCGTCATGGGTGACCATGATCAGGGTGATATTATTGCTATTGAGGGCCTCGAGTATATCGACAACCTCCTGACCGGAAACGCGATCGAGATTGCCGGTGGGCTCGTCGGCAAGGAGGATGTGCGGATGCATGACGGTCGCCCTGGCGATGGCCACTCGCTGGCGCTGGCCTCCGGAAAGCTGGTCGGGGCGATGGCCTGCGCGGTTGGCCAGGCCAAAGGAGGTGAGCGCCTTGGTGCTCCGGTCTTTTCTTTCCGCTGGAGCGAGGCCGGCGAGTTTCATCGGCAGTTCGATATTTTCGGTGGCGGTCATTCGCGGCACCAGATGAAAAAACTGAAAGACAAAACCTATCTTATGGCACCTCAGCTGGGCCTGTTGATGGTCGCTGAGAGTGGTCAAATCTTCCCCTTCGAGGAGATAGGTGCCGCTGTCAGGTCGGTCGAGCAGGCCTATTATATTGAGCAGTGTAGACTTGCCGGATCCCGACGGACCCATGATGGAGACATATTCGCCGGCGGCGATGGCGAGATCGACATCATCGAGGGCGACAACCCGTTCGTCGCCGACCTGGAACTCTCTGCGGATGTGACTGAGGGTAATCATTTACCGTCCTCGGCCGGCACTGCGGCAGCGCCGTTTTTCAATCGGGGATGGTCGATATTAGTGACCACCGACTGGCCGGCCTCGAGCCCGGTAAGGATCTCGGTAAATGCCCAGTTGGCAAGGCCCGTAGTGACCGGCACCCGGCGTACTTTCTTTTCTTCTTCGAAAAAGACATAGACGCTGTCGCCTTCAATAAGTGCTTCGGTGGGGATTGTGAGAGTGTTGGCGCTGGTTGCCAGGATGATTTCCACATCGGCACTGTAGCCGGCCAGCAGATCATCGATGTCATCTGCTTTGGCGAAGGATGCTTCGATGTCGACGGTTCTGGCCTGCTTTTCAAGGTCAAGGACGTAGGGAGAGATGCGCCGCACTTTGGCGGCGAATGTTCTTTCTTTGAAGGCATCAAGGGTGATGCGTGCCTCCATGCCGACCCGGACTCCGGCGGCGTCCATTTCGTCGATGGGAGCATTAACATAATAGCAGTTATTCTCAATGAGGTCGACGGTGGGAGGAATCTGTACACCAACGGGGGAAGGGGTGACAAACTCACCTCTTTCGCCGTTGATCTTGGCAATTACCCCGGCGAAAGGAGCCAGCAGGCGGGTGCGGGACAGATTTGCCCGGGCGATGTCAATGCGGACCGAACTGGTTTTGATTACGGCCCTGGTGGCATCGCATTGGGCCTGGGAGGACTCAGCCTGGGTGACGGCTCGGTCAAACACCTCTTCCGAGGTCGACGAGCTTTGATAGAGCGTACGGGCTCTTTCTGACTGGCGTTGCGCGTCGATGGCGCTAACGCAGGCCGCCTTGGATTCAGCCCGGGCTACCTCGAGCTGTTGCTGGGCAAGTTCCAGTTGCGCGACGAGATCATTGTTCCAGATCTCCAGCAGCAGGTCCCCCCTTTTGACCTGATCTCCCTCCTCAATGGGCAGCCTGGCAATCTGGCCGCCGATGCTTGGCGAAAGTTTGGCTCTGCGGCAGGCGTTTACGGTGCCGGCTCTGGTGTTGGCCACCGTTTTCTCCACCGTACTCAGTATGACCGGTTTGAGGTATGCTTCCAGTGGCTCCGGCCTGGTTTGGTGCCAAATGAAAAAAGCGATTATTGCAACAATCAGTAGAGCAATGATCCACCGAATCAGCTTTCGCATCATATCTCCTTCGAGCAGGTGTTGCTGCTTATGACGACAGGTTCAGCCCGAGAACGCAACCTGCCCGCGACAATGGCACTGCCAAATAAGAGTATTTCCTTTTACATACATGGTCAAGCACTTCTGCCGGTGTTGATGCTATCAGCGCAGCTCCTCTGTTTATTGTTGCTCCCAGTTACTGCATCGCCGGTCTTTAGCGGTCTCCAAACCTTCCATATTCGTACGGCTTGACATCTTTCCCGGCTAGCTTATTTTTTAAGTATCTAATAGAGTTACAGAAGATGAAATTGCAGACGACGCGGAGGGCGGCAATGAAAGGCGAACACGAGCACAAACATCTCCACAGTCATGAACATGTTCACGAGCATGAGCACGAGCACAGCCATGGTGATAGCAGCCACAGCCATAAGCACAGTCACGAGCATGCTCATGAGCATCTCCATGAGCACAAGCATCAGCATGACCATGAGGCCAATGGTGAGGTCCACGACCATGACCATCAGGGAGAGCATGGCGAGCATCATCATGACCACCCCGGTCATGAAAACGAAAGCCACGATCATGACCACTGATCCGTGATGGCTTTATGACTATGACACCGGCCTAGACGACCGGTGCGTGAAGTGCAGTAACTCAAAAAAACTATGGCCAGTTGCAACCTCCTGGTTTCCTTAACAGAGGCTTGGGCTGCGCCGGCAGAGAAGAACTCCTCCAGCGGCCCAGAACTGTCCACCTACCACTTGTGGTGCATACCTTCGGTCCGGCGGGGAAGTATCTTCCTGCTCTCTAGCCTCAAACGAACCATATAAAGATTTGATTACACCTTATTCTCAGCAACTCAGTCTGCGACAGGGATGCTCTTTTCCCGGTAAGCCATGAACCCATCCCTGGGGACTCGACTGCAGCCGTCCAGGCTGCAGACGCCCGTGAAAGGAGCACCCCTGTCTTCCCATAGAGTGTCATACAGTTGTTAATGAAGATTGCAGGTAAAGAGCCATGGGAGCACGATGCACTCTGCATTACCTCTCGTTTTCTGGCCATTGCTTGAGATTGAAATGTATTTCCCCGCACTTTACCCAGCAATTGTTCTCCTGACCCGCATCTTTTATAAGTAACGGGTGAGGTTGTTTTTTATGACCTCATGCTCTACCATACATTCAGTCCCTCGAATAAGGGGCATGTTGCTGGCTGCAGGTGATAGGATAATTTTCTATGCATTCATCTTTTCGAAATCCAGATGCAGAGAAATTGCCCCGGCATGCCGGCTGTAACACAACCATTTAATGAAAAGGAGTAAGAAAATGGCAAATTGCTGTGACATGCAGGAAGGAGATCTGTTTGTATGCGAGGTCTGCGGGCTCGAACTCACCGTCAAAAAGGCCTGTGCCTGCAACACCGACGCACCCGAAAAGTGTACCGTTCCCTTGCAGTGCTGTAACCAGGATATGAAGAAAAAGGGGTAACGCTGCATTTTTCATGATCACCAAAAAGAGAAGAGGAGGCCTGACGGTCTCCTCTTCTCTTTTTGGTGGAGCCACCGCTACCCCTCAACGAAGAAGGGAGCGAGGACAATTGTATCCAGCGGTTATGATCTTCTGTGGTATTGGGATGATCGATTTCCTTGCCAAGTGAGACCTGTACCTCGAATACCTCATCGGCGACGACCTGGTCTTTGCATTCTATGACCTGAACGAGCTTTTCTGATTTCCAGCAGGCTGTTTGAAAAAGCTCTCCAATTGTAGACATCTCTTCTTTTTAAAGTTTGGTGGATTGTTTGAGTTTGCAATTCCTATAGTGTTCACCTTTGAGCGAAAACACAAATATCTCAGGAAAATAATGCGCAGAAAATGAGAATTACTTACAGTTTCTGCAGAAGAGTAGCAAGAACGCTCTTTCATGGTCGTTTGATGGCCGAAGTCGAAGAGACCTCTGGTCGTTGGCTGTTATGGCTTCGCAGGCGGAGATACCGGATGGGTGAGCCTCAAGCGTTAAGACCCGGTTTGGCGATAAGGACTGGGCAGGTGGACATCGCTGCGGTTTTTTCGATGATGCTTCCCCAGAACATTTCGAAAATTGAAGGACTGCCAATGGCACCGAGAATAATGAGGTTCATGTCTTTCTCTCTGGCATATTCCGCCAGTGCTTTCCCTGGCTGCTGCAGCCGCATAATCGTGAACAATTTTTCTTCAGACAGTTCTGATGATGCTCTCAACTTTTGGAGCAGAGCCCTGCTCTTACCCTCTGCCTCCTGCATCACTCCATAGCGCAGTGAACGCTCCACCGGCAGATCGATGGCGTGCAGGGCATGCACTTCTCCGCCATAGCTTGCTGCCAGTTCCTGGCTCCGCTGCCATGCCAGCTGTGCTGATTCGGAACCGTTGATCCCGACGAGGAGCTTCCTGAAACCGATATCGGCTTTTTCGGGGACCAGCATTACATCACAGTGACTGCCGAGTACTATCTCAGCCGTGGTGCGGCCAAGCAGCATTCGCTCCAGGTGGTATTTCCTCGAGCAGCCCAGGACAAGAAGGGAAGCGCCGATCTCTCGGGCGGCTCGCGCTATTTCTTCACTTGGCTTGCCGTAACAGTGTATCGTTTTTATCTCAAGTCCGAGCGAGACGGCATACTCTTCCGCCCTGCGAAGGCTTTGCTGGAAAGGGGCGTTAAATTTTCCTTCGACATCGTCAATGAACAACCTGTTCATATTCCCTTCGTATTCCGGGGTTACTGCTACGACGACAACTCTGGCCTGCAGTGATGTGGCTATTACCAGGCTCTTTTTAAAGATGTTTTGTCCGGCTTCAGAATTGTCGATTGCCACGAGGAGTGTTTTCATTTTTTGCGCCTGCGATGGTGTTAACGATAATCGATCTTGCCAGCGGATTGCAGACGGAGCTGCGAACTGCCGCTGTGCACCGAAGAATCTCTGAACGTTTTTGATTTATGGTGGTTTGGCGTGAGATGCGGCAGGTGCCGTTGCAGCTTGATTGCCGCCAGCATATGCTCAACAAGGGTAGACTGTACCACCAGGAAAAGACAGGCAGTTGTCGCAGGCAGGGCAGCGTAGACGCCGCCTCTGGTCCAGTAATCCATTATCAGGTCATTTTGCCAACCGACTATTCCATAGAGAACTGCTGTAATCACACCCATGAGCAATGCCTTGAGGACATGATCTCTTCTCCCCGAGCCGCTTTGGTCTTGCCAGCACCCCCTTTCCGACTGCATTCGGCCACTGCTGCCTGTCTTCTCATTCGTCTGCATCTCGGAAAGGGTGAAAATCGGTAATGGGGCCTCAATCATGGTCTCACTGAGGCCCGGACTTTGATTAATAACAATGAAGTCGATGCGTCGGACGATCTGACAGAGTCTGTTGACCACATCGGTTACTCTACCATTTTCGATAATAGTGTCACAGGTGACGCCGTACTCTCCCGCCATACATTTGAAGGTTGAACGACTTTCGGCCACCGCCACGGAGAGCATGCGAAAACGGACACCGCCGTCCCAGAGCTGGGGAAGGGTATTTATGTAGGCTACCAGAATTTTGCTTCCAAGTCTCGCCGCCAGGTTCACAGAATAGCTCATCACGGCAGGAGCGACACGACTTTTACGGGTCACCACAAGAATAACAGATTGTTTGGCGTGAGGCGCGCGGGGATTATCATCTGATCCGGTACGGGCTTCTTCTCGTACATCCACAGCAGTGCCATACATAGATTCGCTCATCATCGATTCGCTTTCCTTCCATCTTTGTGTGCCGTCTTGAGGCTTCACATTCACGAAGCAAATAGCGTACCATACCTGGTCTCAGGTGCTATCATGTTGAATACATAGATATTGTTGTATTTGATCGATGGGTGAGGAGTTATAGGGCGTTGCGATGTGCAACGGCGACGAGGCACAGAGGGGAATCTCTTTTGGCCGGCCAGCGTCGAGCAGTATCTGTGAAAAGAGAGTTTTTTTGTGAAAAACAAATAGAATACAAAAGCTTATATGGAAGTGCCGCAAAAAAGGTCCACGGAGAAAGGATGGTTTTGGGACACTGGGATGACACCTGCCCCTGTTGCGGAATGCAACATTTGATCATGTTGTGGTGTTTGTTTGTATATGTGTCTGAAATATCATGATTAATGTGAGTTGTTGCCGGTCTGCTGTTGCATAGTGCAACGATTGGAATGGTTGTGTTTTGTTTTTTATGTATTTGATTTTTATGGATAAAGTCGAAATATACCCGTTGGCATTGCTATTGCATTTTTACCTATGAATTGAGTGACACGAGAGGGCGCTCGGACTTTCCGGTAGGGCAAAGGATGCATGTAGTCCCGAATGCCTATGCCGTTGTAGGTAAATAGCGGTATTGCCGTCTCCGCAGGGGCTCCGATTAGTGGGAGTGTACTAAAGAGGATTCCTCTAGCCAGTGTGTAGAGGGAAAGGAATATCATCGGTAAAAAAAACTGTAATGAAACAAGGAGAGTAAAAAGACTATGAGACAGCATAATCAGACACAGTTGAGAGTTGACAGGGGCAAGCGCAGTACCACCAACAAGGCGCCGGCAATTGCTCCGGGAAAGAGCAGGGGTCTTGAGACCAGGCGGACCAAGCGAAGGCCGGTTTCGAAAATGGTTCTGTTCGGAGCCCTGTCGATGGCATCCTATTTCCTGCTTTTCTCAAACGAACAACTGGTTACCCAGACCTATACCCTGGGTGGGTGGTACGCTGCCTTTCCTGTTTTGACTGCGTTCTTATTCTCCTTTGTACACGGTGCGTTTGCCAGCAATCTGTTGAGTGTATTGGGAATAGAGGCCAAAAAAACTGTTACATCATAAAAGTGGAATAAGGAGATTCGATCGATGAAAAAGTTTGTTTTGCTACTTTTGACAATACTGCTCCTAATGCCGGTCTTGGATAAGGCACACGCCGGCGGGCCTCCTCCCAAAAATGTCCTCAAGGGCGTATTCACTTCTGTTGACCGGGAGCAGCATACGGTAATACTTCAGGTCGACGGCAGCGGTAAACTTAAAAAGCTCATCGTTGGCGAGGAGCTTGCTTTGGAAGAGGTGCCACTGGGTAAAAAGGTGCTTGTAAGCCTTGATCCCCATGCAGGCCCTNATGTCATCAAGGATGTATCCGTGATGTTTATGGATATGACCGTCATCAAGATTTTCGCCTTTCTGATGGTCGGGCTTATTGGCGGACTTCTTTCCGGTTTTATCGGGTCGGGCGGCGCTTTCGTGCTCACCCCGGCCATGATGTCGCTCGGTGCTCCCGGAGCGGTTGCTGTCGCCAGTAATATGTGCCACAAATTTCCCAAGGCCATGGTGGGAGCCTTCAAACGGTGGAAGTATGGACAGGCTGATATCAAGCTTGGTTTGGTCATGGCCGTTACCGCCATCATCGGCGTCCAGATTGGTATCAAAGTACAGAAATTTATCCTCAATCATTGGGGGAATGCCGGCTCGAACCTGTATGTTAGTGTGGTTTTCGTCTGCGTCCTGCTGCTGGTGGGTGCCTATGTTCTTTTCGATGCCTATAAGCTTGCCAAGGGCACAGGGGAGGAGAAACAGTCCAGCCTCGCGCTATCTCTACAAAAGATAAACCTCTGGCCAATGATGGAGTTCAAGGTCGCCAAGGTACGGATTTCTGCCTGGATTACCATTCCGGTGGGGCTGATGACCGGTATGCTGGCGGCAACCATTGCAGTGGGCGGTTTTATCGGCGTTCCCGGCATGATTTATGTAGTCGGCGCTTCGGCGCTTGTCGCCTCGGCTACGGAATTGATCGTTGCTTTTATTATGGGTGCCTGGGGTTCCATTCAGTGGGGGCTTTCGGGGCTGATCGACATCCGTATGACATTGCTCATCCTCGCCGGCTCCCTCATTGGTGTGCAACTCGGTGCTCTCGGTACGACCTATGTCAAAGATTACATGATTAAACTCGTCATGGCCGCGGTGATGCTGATAGTCGCAGTTTCCAGAGGTGCTAAGATTCCCGGATATCTGGCAGATCTCAATATCGGGCCAGTTTTGGGTGAGCGACTCGCTTTCGTGCTCAATACTATCAGTTTCTGGGCCTTGATAGCCGCACTGGCAGTAGCCGGTGTAATCATAACCGTTGCCATGATTCGAGGTATGATCCAGGCCAAGGTCGAAGAGAGGCAGCAAAGCGTCGAGGGTGCCCTGCCTCATTCCTAAGGAGACGATTTGATGGGTCGGGCCCGGAGGGGGTCACGGATAGGTCATTATCCGGGGGCGGCGCAGCAGTTGTCCGCTATTTGCTACACTGCTGTGAACATGATCCTTTCCGGGTTCGGCCGAGATATGGAAAGCTCTTTGAAGGTGGCTGGCGCCAGGTGCATGAAAAACTCCGCCCAGTACGATGAGGACGCAAATAGAGAAGGAAACAGTACTCAGTGGCAGTGATGATGCTGCCTAAAAAAATGAGTGAGGTTCGTTATGGAATATGGATACCTTTTTACAACACTGGTAGTGGCCATTGGAGTATGTCACATTGTCTGGCGGGCGATTGGAGTGATTAGCGAGCATCTGGGAGTCTCTGGGAATGACCAGTACTATAGGATGAGTCGTTCATCCCGCAAGCGAATTGACTGGTATGTTTTCTTCAGTCCTTCTGATTTGACCCCACCGGCTGGAAAAGCCGTAACCGCCGGCAACAATGTCACGACCGAAAAAACCGATGGGACTCAACGGGCAGGCAGAGAGGCGAAGAGGAGCAGACCGCGCTTGTATGTGGGGAAATGACGCCAAAATGAGGCCTAAGAGACAGAAAGCCCCTGGTAATGCTGGTTGGTATCCGAAGCCCTTTTCTGTGCTTGCTGGCCACCCGCCTTTTTCGGTTGTCCCTTTCCGTTGATCATTCCTCTTAAGAGACCGGCAGTGGCTGTTCAGCAGAGCCGCAGTGTGGGGGAGATATGACCATAATATCGATTTCCAGGGGAGCCTGCAGCAAGGGGGAATCCATTGCCATACGGGTGGCGGAGCGGCTGGGGTTTTGCAGTGTCTCAAGAGAGGTTATCTTCGAGGCATCTCGTGACTTCCAGATTCCTGAAAACAAGCTGGCCCGTGCATTTCATGATGCCCCTTCGCTGATGGAACGTCTCACCTATGAAAAACAGCAGTACATGGTCTATGTGACGGCGAGGATCCTGCGCTGGTTACAAGGCGATAATGTCGTCTACCACGGCCTGGCCGGACATTTTTTTGCTTCAAATATTTGCCATCACCTGAGGGTAAGGGTTTTGTCGAGAATGGAGGACCGAATCAGTGCCCTGACAGGCCAGCTGCAAATCCCACGTAAAAAGGCTCTGGTTATACTGGAAAAAGAGGACAGCATGCGAAGAGCGTGGAGCCGCGACCTTTATGGTGTTGACACTTTTGATATGCGGCTCTATGATCTGGTCATAAACCTTGATAGACTTCTGTCGGAAGATGCCGTGGATCTTATTTGCGAGACGGCATGCCGGTCCCAGTTTCAATCAACTTCCGAATCGCTCGAGGCTGTCGCTTCGCTTGCCTTCGCAGCAGAGGCCAAGGCTTTACTGGCCCGTGATTATCCAGGCTGTGATGTATATGCAGAGGGGGAGGATCTGGAGGTAACTGTCCGGCTTTCTTCGCATGCGGAAAAGGCGGTGGTGATCTCTAAAATTGAATCGATCCTTTGCACCCTTCCCGCTGTGGCCTGTGTTCAGGTCAACGTCATTCCGGCAACACTCTTTGGCTGATACCGTGATATACCCTTTATAACGCGGTGGGGTCCACGAACCTTTTCGAATGTGATATCTCTATGAACTTTTTCAAGAAAAGCGGCAAGGTTGCGGAAGCTGAACCTGAGCAGAGCAAAAACGATGCTTCCCCGCTTGACGACATTCGCAAAAAAGTCGACACAAGCAACTTGCCCCAGCATGCGATGGAAGCGGTAAAACGAGAGCTTGAAAAGCTCGAAAAAACCGACCCGGGCCTGGCCGAATATACCGTAGGGATCAACTATATCGAACTGATAACCTCGCTTCCTTGGTCGCTGTCGACCAAGGGACACCTCGAACTTGAAAGGGCAAAATCAATTCTTGACACTCGCCACAACGGGCTTCTGCAGGTAAAACAGCGTGTCCTGGAGTTTCTTGCTGCAAGGTCTCTGCGGGAGAAGGCCCGTAAGAGGATACTGCTCGTTGATGACGAGGAGATTGCCAGGGATAATATGGCCCACTTCCTTGTAAAGGAAGGCTTCCACTGCTCATGCGCCCATAACGGTGTCGTTGCCCTGGGCATACTTGAAGAAGAGGATATCGATCTGATCATCAGCGACCTGAAAATGGAGCAGATGGATGGCTTGGAACTGCTGGCCGAGGTCAACAGGATCTATCCGGATATCCCAGTGGTACTGGTAACCGGTTTCGCAACCGTGGATTCGGCAGTCAAAGCCTTGAAAAACGGGGCGGCACACTACCTCGGCAAACCTGTGAACCTCGAGGAATTGAAAAAGACCGTCGACGAGGTATTGCAGAAAAAACAGATTGCCGAAATCGGCCGGGGTCCCATTCTCTGTTTCACCGGCCCTCCTGGTACCGGCAAGACTTCGGTCGGCAAGAGCATCGCCGAAGCATTGCAGCTTGAGTTCACGAGGATATCGCTTGCCGCCCTCCATGATGAGGCCGAACTGCGGGGGCATCGCCGCACCTATGTCGGGGCTATGCCGGGTAGGATAATAAAGGAACTACAACGTCTGGGTGTCAACAATCCGGTTTTCATGCTCGATGAAATCGACAAAATCGGCCAGGACTTCCGTGGCGATCCGGCATCCGTTATGCTCGAGGTGCTCGATCCCGAGCAGAATCTCAAGTTCACCGACTATTACCTGGAAATACCTTTCGATCTTTCACGGATAATGTTCATAGCCACGGCCAACGATCTGACACAGTTGCCAGGACCGCTTCTGGACCGGATGGAGATTATCGAGTTTACAGGCTATACGGAAAAGGAAAAAAACAGCATTGCCAGGCAATTCATTATCCCTCGCCAGCTGAAATCGACCGGACTGGACCGAACCAGTGTTGGCTTCACTCCTCAGGCGGTGACAAAGATAATAAACGAGTATACCAAGGAGTCGGGACTTCGTAATCTTGAACGGCAAATAGCCAATGTCTGCAGAAAGATAGCACTGCAGCACATCACCGGTGGAGAAGAAGAGACGACTGAAGTACGAGTAGATGATGTCCGCCATCTGCTCGGGCCGCGGAAGTTCGTCAGGAGCGCCGCCGAGAGCGAGCCGAAGATCGGCCAAACCACGGGTCTTGTCTGGTCTGCTGCCGGCGGTGAGATTATCAGCGTCGAAACAGCGCTGATGAAAGGAAACGGCAGGCTCCTTCTCACTGGTTCACTGGGCGACATCCTCCAGGAGTCGGCCCAGACCTCCTTGAGCTATATTAAGAGCAGGGCCGGGACCTACGGCGTCAATGAAGAACTGTTTAGCGAAAAGGACATTCATATTCATTTTCCTGCCGGCGCCGTCTCAAAGGATGGGCCCTCCGCCGGAATCACCATCTTCGTGGCGCTTCTTTCTCTTCTCACCACGCGTCCGGCCCGCAGGGACATTGCCATGACCGGCGAGATGTCGCTGAGCGGCCGAATTTTACCGGTCAGTGGCATCAAAGAAAAACTCCTGGCCGCCCAGCGCGCGGGTATACGGAAGGTTTTTCTTCCTGAGGCGAACGCCGAGGAGGTGGAGATGCTGGCGGATGATGTCAGGGAAGGGCTTGAAATCGTGCTGGTAAGGGATGGCGATGAGGTTGTCGAATCGGTGCTGCTGGCGCCGGAAGGGTAATAACTGTTTTTGAAAGGCTTCTAGCCTGCTTCATCCAGTCCGTATCGTTTGATTTTCCGCCACAAAGACACCCGATCTATCTGCAGCATCTTCGCGGCCTTGGATTTATTACCTTCCGTCTCGTCCAGCACTTCCAGTATGTAATTTCTTTCGTGTTCTTCAAGTGTTGGCCAACTGTCGCCGCCCTTGCGTGAAAAGGAGACGGCGTCTGGCTGGAGATCTTCGGAAAGGTGCGAAAGTTGGACGGTATCGCCGCTGCAATGGAGCAGCATCCGCTGGGTGATATTTTCCAGTTCGCGGATATTGCCCGGGTATTCGTATTCCTGGAGACGTTGCAAGACTTCTGGCGAGACTTTGGGAATGGTGCTTTTCTCGGGAGTGTGCTTGGCTAAAAAGTGATTGACGAGGATGGGGATATCCTCCTTTCTCTCCGATAGCGGGGGGACGGTTATGGTGATGACGTCAAGCCGATAGAACAGATCCTGTCTGAAAGTTCCTTTTTCGGCCTCTGTTTTAAGGTTTTTATTGGTGGCGGCGAGTATGCGGATGTCCACCGAGATCTCCTCCGTGCCACCGACCCTTCTGAAGGCGCGCTCCTGTAAGACCCGTAAAAGCTTGACCTGCATGGGCAGTGAAAGCTCGCCGACCTCGTCGAAAAAAACTGTGCCCCCGGTGCCCAGCTCAAGCAGTCCCTTCTTCGTCTGGTCTGCGCTGGTAAAGGCACCTTTCTCATGGCCGAAGACTTCGCTTGAGATCAGTTCTTCGGTAAAGGCGCCGCAGTTGAAGGCAATAAAGCGTTTTGCGCTGCGAGGACTCAAGTCGTGAATGGTCCGGGCGACCAGTTCTTTGCCGGTTCCAGTCTCACCCTGTATCAGGACGTTGCAGTCGAGTTGGGCAACCTGCCTGATCCTTTCACGCAATAGATGGGTGTTGGGGCTTTGTCCGAGGAGTCTGGTGATGCCATTCCTGTTGTTTACCTGCTGGCGCAGGGCAGATACTTCTCGTTGTAAATTCCTTTTCTCGAGGGCCTTTTCGACGAGGGCGAGCATCTCTTCAACTTGCACCGGCTTGGAGAGGTAGTGGTAGGCGCCTTTGCGCATTGCTTCAACTGCAGTATCGACGCTGGCGTATCCGGTTATGACGATGACCTCACTCTCCGGATAGTGCTGCTTGGCGCTAGAGAGCACGGCCAGCCCATCCTTTCCTTTCATGCGGAGATCGGTGAGCACGAGATCGAATTCCCGGTTTTTGAGACAGTCGATGGCTGTCTGGCCGTTGTCGGCCGTGTAGGTGTCATAGCCGCCTTTCTTCAGAAGAAATTCAATATTTTCCCGAGCTATCTGTTCATCGTCAACGATGAGTATTCTTGCTGTAGCATCAGCCATTATTATCTGTGTCACTGGTCTTCAGCTGCATGGGGAGCTGTATTGAAAAGGTCGTCCCACGGTTGGGTTTACTGGCAACGGATATGGTACCATGGTGTTTCTGAATGATGCCGTAGGCGATGGACAGCCCCAGTCCCGTTCCCTGACCTTCTTCTTTCGTCGTAAAGAAGGGGTCGAAAAGGCGGTCCTGTATTTCTTTGGGAATACCGATGCCCGTGTCTTTCACCGTAATGATTGCATGTTTATTTTCCTTGTCGACTCTGGCGGAAATATCTATCGATCCCGTGGAACGAATTGCATGGGAGGCATTGATGATCATGTTGAGCAGCACTTCCTGGATACGCTGGGTATCCATCGGTAGAGTCAGATCCTCGTCAACGGATACCTTGAGTTTGACGCCTGCCGGAATCTGGCTCTTGACGAGTTTCACCGCGCGATCGACTATCACGGCTAATTTGGCAGACCTGATGGCAAACTCCCTCGCCCTTGAAAACTCAAGCAGCCCCTGAACGACATCCCGTGCCCTGGTAGTCTCCAGGTCGATATTTCTGAGCATTTTACGGATCAGTTCCGGGTCGTCGGAGTCGAATTCCTTAGTGGCGATCTGGCAGGATGTGGAAATGTTGTTGAGAGGATTGTTGAGCTGGTGAGCTATGCCTGCGGTGAGAGTGCCGATTGATGAGAGTTTTTGCGACTGGACAAGCTGATCCTGGCGGCGTTGCAGTTCCTGGACCATGGTGTTATAGGCCTCCATGACTTGCTGCATCTCGTCTTTGGTGTCGAGCACCTCGATGGTGTCAAACCTGCCCTGGGCGATATCTTCGGTGGCTTTCTTGATAATGCGCAAAGGCTTGAGTACCTTGAGAAAGACCAAAAAGGGGGTGATGACGCCAATGCCAATGGCAGCGATGGACCACAGGAAAAGTTGATTGACGAGCTGTTCGAGGATTCGACGGATCTGCTGGTGCTCAAAACTAACCAGCCCTCTGCTCAACTCAAGCATTTCCTGGCCCTGGGTGCGCAGCCGATCGGCACGTTCGTTTTTGCTCAGCTCCAGAATATTGCCCTCGGTATAGTTTTTCGAGAGCAGCTTCATATCACGCTGGTAGCTGAAAATATTCTCACGTAATTGCAGGATCATCGGGTGGCCTCTGAGTTTACGTGCCTGCTCAGAGATGGTATCTGTGGTCTCCAGTGCCAGGTGCAATTGTCTACTGTTGTCGGCAAGGTCTTCCCTGGTTCCATAGAGAAGGAAATTTTTCTCGGTACGGCGAACCTCGAGGATGATGCTGTTGAGACTATAGGCGAGCTCCACCGCCTCGAGCTTGTTTCTCGCCTTGAGCAGGTCTTTCTGGGAGACAACGGAAATCACAAGTATGCCGACTATATAGCAGACCAGAATGATCAGAATCTTATGTCTCAAGCTCAATGCCGGAGTAGGCATGATAGTAGACCTTTGCGTCTGTTTTGAGGTGTTTGACCCGGTTCTGCCTCTTTTGAGATATCCACTGCCATTATCGTTTGGTATGTATCAAAGATACAGCACGACTCGCAAAAAGAATATTTATGAGATCAAAATATCTTATTTTCGGGAGCTTAGCAACTTTTATATCACAATCAGATTCCCCTTGATGTTCAGCAATTCTTTCTAGGGATTGGGGCTCTTTTGCAGAGCAAATCAAAGACTGAAAAACTGGTTTTTCATATAATACCATGAGTGTATATTTTTTTTAATAATACCTGATTACCCCTGAAACTCAGCCTAGCAGGTTATAGGGAGACAGGAATAACGTGTTAGAAGCTACATTCCCATGCCTTTCACCTTCTCCATATATCTATTCGGTTCAATTTTCAGAGGACACCAGGAGGGTAAACCATATTGGTAGAATAACAAAAATAAAAGATAGTTCGCTCAGATGCAGGATGGTTTTGTCTACAAACAGACCGAAGTCGAAGATGATACTGCACCTCAATTCGAGATTGGCTT
>JGI12048J13642_10839744_pt1 | contig 20053 bp, 14 predicted proteins | sample ElkSlonscriptome_16_FD_13642 | JGI IMG/M metagenome (IMG submission 13642)
AGGGTGGTCTTGCCGCTGCCGGGCGGCCCCACAATGCCCAGGGTGCTTCCGCGATGCAGTTGAAGATCGATTTCGGTCAACACCTTTTCGCCGTCGGGTTCATACCCGAATCCGACCCCTTCGAAACCGATTCCCGATTGGATGGATGTGAGCGGTTGCGGGTCCGGGCCGTCCTGAATACCGGGCGGGGTTTGAAGAATATGGTCGATGCGGTCCAGAGAGGCGGTGCCCCGCTGAATCAGGTTGACCACCCATCCCATGGCCATCATGGGCCAGGTGAGAAGGCCCAGGTAGCTGATGAAGGCGGCGAAGTCCCCCGGTGAGATGATCCCGTAGATGGTCTGTCGCCCCCCGAGGTAGATGACGATGGTAAGGCTGATGTTGGAGAAAAAAACCATCATGGGGAAAAAGGCGCCGGTGATGGTGATCAGTTTAATATTTCTGGAGATGTAGTGTCTGGACCGGGTTTCCAGGTGTTCGACGGTTTCCGCCTCCCGGGTATAGGCCTTGATGATGCGGATACCGGCGAATCGTTCCCGAATGACCTCGGTCAGGTCCGAGAACGACCCCTGCACCTCCTGATAGGCCTTGTGCATCCGCTTGCTGAAAAAACGGGTGCCGAAGACGATGATCGGCATGGGAATGATGACGAACAGAGTCAACCGAAGATTGATGTAGGCCATGAACAGAATGGTGGTGATCCCCAGGACCACGGCGTCGGTCAGGGCCACCAGTCCCATGCCGGTGGCCATGCGGATGTGCTGAATATCGTTGGTGGCGTGGGCCATCAGGTCTCCGGTTTTGGCCCGGTTGAAATAGCTTGCCGACAAGGTCTGAAGGTGGCTGAACAGACGGTTACGCAACCCCTCCTCGACTTCCCTGGAGAGGCCGATCAGGCAGATTCGCCATACATACCGGAAAACCGCGATCAGAAGGGCGATGGCGACGATATAGGCCGCATACCTCAGCAGCCCGGCGGGATCGATGGACAGTGCCGTCAATTGGTCCACCACCGCCTTGATGATTCGCGGAATCACCAGCTGCAGAAAATCGACGGTGATCAGACAACCGATGCCGATAAGGATGAGCCAGCGATTGGAACGGATATAGGGGCGAATGAGATAAGTCGATTTCATGCCTGTCAGTTTGCCATTCAAGAATCGGCAAAACAAGCGAAAAAAACCGGTGTTCATTTTTTACCCAAATATTTAAACCGGATAAGACAACTTACGTTGACTTTCAAGGGGGCTGTTGATAAGGTAATCGGTTATGGAACCTGGAAATATTGTTGAGTATATCGATCGCCAGAAGATTATCAGCGCCGCGGTTTACGAGGTCCGAAATCAACGGGTCCGCTTGTTGAACGAGCACAATCGAGAGGCGAATCTCGCCGTCAGTCGATTGACCCACGCGTCACGCCTGAAAATTGATACCGCCCGAAACAGAGAAAAAGTAGTGGAAGCCCTTCAGGAAAGGAGCCGTCGCCGTCGGGAATTGTCCCGAAAGGTGGATGTCCGGGAAGTCTGGGAAATTTTTCATTCGGAAAAAGAGTGGATCGACCTCAAGACCATGACCGAACTCTGCTTTCCCGACAATCCCACCGAAGACCATGAATCCGCGGTGGCCCGAGCTTTTTTTGAAGACCGGGTCTATTTCAAATTCAACAATGATTCCTTTTTTCCCTACACCCGGGCTCAGGTCGAGCAGATTCAGGCCCAGGCAAGAGAGGCCGCCCGCAAACAGCGGCTGATCGATACCGCCGGGGATTGGCTGAAGACGGTCCTGGACCCGGAGGGAAATGCTGCCGTTTCGACCGACTTGACTCCGGAGCAGCAGGAATGCGTTCGCATTCTGAAATCCTACTACCTCTTTGAAAAGGAAAGTCCCCATCACGAAATGGGAAAGGCGATTCTGCAGCGATCGGGAACCGCCGATATCGAGTCTCTGTTCCGTTTTCTGGTCAAGCTGAAGGTCTGGGACCCCAATGAAAACATCGACCTGTATCGCTACCAGGTGCCCACCGATTTCCCCGAGGAGGTGCTGGCCTGCACCGACACCCTGGTTGGATCGGGATCTCCTTCCCTGAATCAGGGCCGCCGCGATCTGACCGATCTTCAGATGATCACCATCGACGGCCAGGCCACCCTCGACTTCGACGATGCCTTGTCCATTCAGGAGAAAGAAGATCACTACCTGTTGGGGGTTCACATCGCGGATGTCAGTCAGTTCATTGAAAAAGACAGCCTGCTGGACCGGGAGGCGATCCTTCGGGGAAGCTCCATTTACATGCCGGACCAGAAAATTCCCATGCTGCCTCCTTCCCTGGCCGAAGGGCGGTGCAGTCTGCGGGCCGGCGAACTGCGGCCGGCCATCAGCACCCTCATCAAGCTGAACCTGGCCGGGGATATCGTGGGGTACGACGTGTTCCCCAGCACCATTCGGGTCACCGACCAGCTCACCTATTACGAGGTCAACACGGTGGCGGATGAGAGCCGGGAGATCTTCATTCTGCACCAGATCGCCCAGCGGTTTCGCCGGAAACGGCTTGCCGGGGGCGCGGTTCAGATTACGCTTCCGGAAATCAATATCTGGATCGACGAAAACGGGGACCTTCAGGTCACCAAAACCAATCGGGAGAGCCCCGGCCGCTTGCTGGTCTCGGAAATCATGATCATGGCCAACTGGCTGATGGCCAAATTCCTTCAGTCCAACGATCTGCCGGCCATTTTTCGGTCCCAGCCGAGCCCCAGGGAACGGCTCTATAAAGAAAACGGAGGGACCCTCTTTCAGAACTGGATGCAGCGCAAATACCTGAGCCGGTTCGTGCTCAGTCCCGAACCCGAGCCTCATTCCGGGCTCGGGCTGGATGCCTATTTGACGGCCACCTCACCCATTCGCAAGTATTTTGATTTGATCACCCAGCGGCAGATTCGGGCGGCTTTCGACCTCGACACCTCTTATTCCAAGGGGGAGATCAAGGAGACGATTCAGCTTCTGACCCAACCCATGAGCCATGTGTCCAGGCTTCAAAACCGCCGTAAACGCTATTGGCTGTTGAAGTATCTCGAGGGACGGGTGGGCCGGAAAGAGGAGGCCATCGTCCTCAGCCGCCGGCGGAACTGCTACATCGCCCTGATGACCGATTATATGATCGAATGCCCCATACCGCTCTCCGCCGGGGTGAACCTGAAACCGGAAGATGTGATTCAGGTCACCATTCAGCATGTCAATGCCAGAAAAGATGTGTTGTCGATATTTATGGGATAATTTAGACATTTCTTCGATCCCGTCCGTATCCCCTTCCAATGAGCGGGATGCTTACACAATCAAGATCTACCGGGATGCGCATGTTTTCATCCGTCCTTTTCAGAAGAATATTTCTTTCCATCGCCCTCCTTTTTTTGGGATCATTCCTGATTTTCTACACCCTGTGCACCGACCTTATCCAAAGAACCGCCTATGACGCGGAGGTGGATTCGGTCCGCCGCAGCATGGATGCGGCCGAGGCCTTGGTTCGCCATTTCCAGGAAGATATCACCCTTCTCAGGGAATCCCTGCTTCAAGGACAGCGGCAAGAAATTAAAAATGTGACTCTGGTACAGGAATATTTTCTGAACTCCCAGTTTGAGGATTTTCAGCGCGGCCTGTTTCCCACCGAGGAGGCGGCCAGACAACGCACCCTCTCTATTCTATCCGGACAGCGATACGGAAACGATCAATACTTCTGGGTAGCCGATTATGACGGCGTGTTGATGTCGCATCCCGATCCCGATCTGGAAGGGCGGGACCTCTCGGAGGTCCCCGACGCCAAAGGCGATCTGATTCTGTCCGACCTGATTCACGAAGCGGTGGAGCGTGGAGAGGTCTACCACTCCTACTGGTGGCCGCAAACCGGTGAGAAAACGCCCCTGGAAAAGATCGGATATGCACGACCCTTCCCTCGATGGAAATGGGTGATCGGCACCGGTTTTTTTATGGACACCGTGGAAAAGGCGGTTTCGAATCGGCGGGAAGCGATGATTCAGGGTCTGGGCGACCGGCTTCGCAAGGATCGGATCGGCCGACTCGCGGATATTTATGTACTCGATTCCCGAATGGCCCTGATCGCCGGGTCCGGTGCGACGGAGCCGACCCGCGATTTCGACGATATTCTTCATCCTTTCGTTCAAAATCCCGAAAGTTCCGGAACGGCTGCGGTGGCCTTTCAGAGCGGATCAGCCCCGGAAGTTTCCCCGGACGGCATCAACGGCCCCCGGGCGGGGGAGGGGGATACCCTTTTCTGGATTCGGCATGTGGACGAACCGAACTGGTATCTGGTGGCCTCGGTGGATCAGCATGAATTGGCGAATGCGGCCCGAAGGCTGACCGGGCGGATCGGCCTCATCGGGGCGCTGATCCTGGGGATTCTGGTTCTGCTTTTCGGTCTGTTGTTGAGCCATTACCTGACCCCGGTGCGGCACCTGTCCGCCATCGCCACCGAATTCGTCCAGAAGGGAGAGGTGGCCGAAAACCGATACCTGGTGGACAAAGGCGAACTCGGGGTCCTCGGGGCGGCCCTTTACAAAATGGCGGGTGCGGTGGAAAACGGACATCGGGAGCGCAAGGCCCGGGATCAGGAACACGAGGCCCTGTTCCGGTCCAGAGAACGGGCCCGGGAGCGGGCCTATGAAGGGGGCAAGGCCCTGGAGCGGATCGAACAGGAGATTCAGGACTTCAAACGGCGGGAATCCTCCCTGCGAAAAAGCGAAGAGCGATATCGGGCCATGCTCGAGAATATCGAGGAATATTTTTATGAAGTGGACCTTCTGGGCAATCTGATCTTCTTCAACGACGCCCTCTATCAGATGCTCGGATATTCCAAGGAAGAGCTGGTGGGGAAAAACTTTCGGGAGTTCATGGACAAGGACACCGCCGAAAAGGCCTTTCGCACCTTCAAACAGGCCTATGAAACCGAAAAACCGGCCAAGGGGTTTGAGTGGCAGCTGATTCGAAAAGACGGGAGCCGATGTTTTGTTGAAATTTCCGTTTCCCTGATTCGGGATGAAGCCGGGGAGATCTTCGGTTTTCGCGGCGTGGCCCGGGACGTCAGTGAACTGATCTATCTGGTCTACCATGATTCGCTCACCGGCTTGTACAATCGAAAGGCATTTTTCGAGCGGTTGAAAGACACCCTGGCCTATGCCCGGCGGGACAAAAACGAAAAGAACATTTTTTACATGGACCTGGATAAATTCAAGCAGGTCAACGATGTCTACGGGCATGACGTGGGAGACGGGGTCCTGGTGGAGGTGGCCGCCCGGTTGAAGGCGACCCTGCGGGAGACGGATCACATCTGCCGGCTCGGGGGCGATGAATTCACCATTATCCTCAACAACCTGACCGACTCCAAGCCCGAGGAAGCGGCCCAGCGGATTATCGAGGCCCTCTCGCAGCCATATAAGATCAAGGACCACATCGTCGATTTCATCACCCCCAGCATCGGCATCAGCGCCTTTCCCCACGATGCGGAGGATACCGAAACCCTGATCTGGTGTGCCGATATCGCCATGTTCGAGGCCAAGCGAAAGGGCGGAGAATATGCCTTTTACACCGATGAGCTGGGGACCCGATACTCCGAATCCAAAAAGATTGTTCGCGACGCCTACGACGAATCCGTCTGAATCGATTTATGCCGTCGCGAAACCGGGTCGCCTCGATCTTCGGCCGTTGGCGATGGTCGAGGTGGCCGCCTTGCACCGGGTTTCCACCGCGTCATAGCCCAGCAGCCGGTTGACTTCGCGGGTCAGCCGCCCCCCGGCATCCAGAAGAAATGCCTCGGGCATGGAAATGACCGTCTCGGCTGACCGGCCGTCCCGCAGGTGGAGATAACCTCTGCACGACCCGGGGAACTTGGTGAGGACTTCCCGAAGATTCTGAAGGGTTTCCCGCTCGACCCGGTTCAGGTCGATATTGAAATGGATGCTGGCGGTCCAGGTCTTTTCCGCCTCCTCCATGGCCACAATCCGGTCCGCCAGGATTTTGGCGGTGTTTTCGTCTCGCTGCAGCAGCCCCTCGATGAGAACGGCGCCGTCTTCCACCAGAAGCTCTCTGACCTTTTCGTATACCGAAGAAAACACCGTGGTTTCGATGGACCCGGCCAGGTCCTCGGTGGTCACGAAGGCCATGGGATCTCCCTTTTTGGTGCGGATGGTCTTGACGGCGGTGATGATCCCGCCGATGCGCACCGCCTGGCCGTCGCTTTTTTCCTTGATGGTGATGGCGTCGGCGTCGGTGAATTTGTCCAACACCGTCTTGTATCCGCCCAGGGGGTGGCCGGTGATGTAAAACCCGAGGGATTCCTTTTCCAGGGCCAGCCGATGCTTGTCGTCCCATTCCTCGATGGCGGGCAGGGCCGGGGGGTTGATCGTCTGCTGGGGGGTGTCTCCCATATCGAAGAGGCCCAGCTGGGGGCTGGATCGTTCCTTCTGGATTCGCTGTCCGTATTCGAGGGCATCCTCCATCGCCGCGGTCATCTGTGCCCGGTTGGCGCCGGTGGAATCGAAGGCGCCGCATTTGATCAGGCTTTCAAGCACCCGTTTGTTGACCCGTTTGAGATCCACCCGTTCACAGAAGTCGAAAACCGATGAAAACGGCCCGTCTTCCTCTCGGGCCGCCACAATGGCCTCGATGGCGCCTTCTCCTACATTTTTGACCGCCACCAGGCCGAACCGGATCCGGTCTCCGTCAACGGTAAACCCCTTGTCCCCGGCATTGACGTCCGGCGGGAGCACCGAAATGCCGTGGCTGCGGCATTCGGCGATGAACTTGACCACTCCGTCCGAGGAATGCGTTTCGCTGGACAGCAGGGAGGCCATGAACTCCACCGGAAAATGGGCCTTGAGATAGCCGGTATGATACGCGATCAGGGCATAGGCGGCGCTGTGAGACTTGTTGAATCCGTAGCCCCCGAATTTTTCCATCAAATCGAAGAGCTGGGTGGCCCTGTCTTCGGGGTGGCCGTTGTCTACGGCGCCCTTGATGAACCGTTCCCGGTGCTGGGCCATGACTTCGACGATCTTTTTACCCATGGCTTTTCGCAGACCGTCGGCTTCGGCCATGGAATAGCTGGCCAGGACCCCGGCGATTTTCATGACCTGCTCCTGATAGAGGATGACCCCGTAGGTCTCCTCCAGGATCGACGCCAGTTCCGGCAGCAGGTACTCGACCTTCTGGCGGCCGTGCTTTCGCTCCACGAAGTCATCCACCATGCCGCTGTCCAGCGGGCCGGGCCGATACAGGGCCACCAGGGCGGTGACATCGTCGAACCGGGCCGGCTTGAGCCGCACCAGAAGGTCTTTCATGCCCGAGCTTTCCAGCTGAAACACGCCGGTGGTGTCGCCGGCGGAGAGGAGCCGGAAGGTCTCTTCGTCTTCCAGGTCGAGGGTTTCCATATCCGGCGGGGTTTTGCCGCTTTCTTGAATGAGCTTGAGGGTGTTCCGGATAACCGTCAAGTTTCGAAGCCCCAGAAAATCGAACTTGACCAGCCCGATCTTCTCCACCAGTTTCATGTCGAACTGGGTCACCACCTCGCCCTTTTTACCCCGGTAGAGGGGCAGGTAGTCGACCAGCGGTTTGTCGCCGATCACCACCCCGGCCGCGTGGGTGGAGGCGTGGCGGGGCAGCCCTTCCAGGACCCGGCAGATCCGGATCAGTTCGCCCACCTGGGGGTCCCGTTCGGCCATTTCGGCCAGCCGGGGCTCCTGCTTGAGGGCGTCGTCGAGTTTGATGTTGAGGACATCCGGCACCATTTTGGCGATGGCGTCCACCTCCCGCAGGGGGATGTCCAGGGCCCGGCCCACATCCCGAATCACCGCCCGGGTCTTGAGTTTTCCGAAGGTGATGATCTGGGCCACGTAGTCCCCGCCGCCGTATTTATCCACCACATACTTGAAGACCCGCTCCCGACCGTTGATGCAGAAGTCGACGTCGATATCCGGCATACTGATTCGGGCCGGGTTGAGGAATCGCTCGAAGATCAACCCGTGCTCGATGGGGTCGAGGTCGGTGATGCCCAGAGAATAGGCCACCATGGAACCGGCCGCCGATCCGCGACCGGGGCCGACCGGCACGTCGTTTTCCTTGGCATACTGAATGAAATCGGCCACGATCAGAAAATAGCCGGGAAACCCCATGTCCTTGATGACCCCGATTTCATAATCGAGACGGTCCCGGTAAACCGGTCCGTCGATTTCGGCGCCCTTGGCCCGAATCGTCTTCAGCCGGCGTTCAAATCCTTCCCGGGTCTTCTGCTCGAAGATTTCATCGGCCGAGCGTTCGCTTTTGGGATCGAACATGGGGAAGTGGTAGGTGTTGAAATCGAATTCGATTTGACAACGCTTGGCGATCTCCACCGTGTTCTCGATGGCCCCGGGAAAATGGCCCAGGGTCTCCTGCATCTCCGCCGGGGATTTGAAATAGAGCTGGTCGGTGGCGAACTGGAACCGATTGGTGTCCTGGACCGTCTTGCCGGTCTGAATGCAGAGAAGCACGTCATGGGCACGGACGTCGTTCTTGTCCAGATAATGGCAGTCGTTGGTGGCGATAATGGGGATGGACAGCCGTTTGCTCAGGTCCAGAAGGCCCTGATTCACCGTCTCCTGGACCGGGATGTCGTTTTTTTGGACTTCCAGGTAGAAGTTGTTTTCGCCGAAAACATCCAGATAGAACCGGGCCGCCTCGTCGGCCGCCTCGGTGCGGTTTTCCTGAAGCAGGAGCGGCACCTCCCCATGGAGACAGGCCGAGGCGGCGATAAGCCCGTTGCTGTGGGCCCGCAGCACCTCTTTGTCGATTCGGGGCTTGTAATAAAACCCTTCCAACTGCGCGATGGAGGCCAGTCGGCAGAGATTCCGATATCCCTCCTGGTTTTCGGCCAGAAGCAGCAGGTGGGTCAGCCCTTTGGCGTCCGCGGCGGTCTTGTCGGTGAGCCGCCGGGGGGCGAGATAGCACTCACATCCGACGATCGGCTTGATCCCGGCTTTGATGGCCTTTTCATAGAACTCCACCGCCCCGAACATGGTGCCGTGGTCGGTGACGGCCACCGTATCCATGCCGAATTGCTTGGCCCGGTTCAGGAGCGCGTCGATACGGATGGCGCCGTCCAGAAGGCTGTACTGGGTGTGAAGGTGAAGATGGACGAAATTCGGCGATGCTGGTGTCATAGTGAAATCTCAAAAAAATGTTGGCGGATAAAAATTCCGGGGGATTAATCCAGCCGGTAATTGGGCGCTTCCTTGGTGATGATGACGTCGTGGACGTGGCTTTCCCGCATTCCGGCGGCGCTGATCTTGATGAACCGGGCGTTTTGGCGCAACTCTTCCACGGTGCGGCAACCCACATAGCCCATACCGGCTTTGAGCCCGCCCACCAGCTGGAAAAGGTTTTCGGCCAGGGTACCGCTGTAAGGCACTCGGCCGACGATTCCCTCGGGGACCAGCTTGTCGAGGTCTTCGTCTTCGGTCTGGTAGTATCGGTCTTTGCTGCCTTCCTTCATCGCTTCGAGGGAGCCCATGCCCCGGTAAACCTTGTAGCTGCGGCCCTGAAAGAAAATCCGCTCACCGGGGCTTTCGTCCGCCCCGGCGAAGAGCCCGCCGATCATCACGCAGTGGGCCCCGGCGCCGATGGCCTTGGTGAGGTCCCCTGAAAATTTGATGCCGCCGTCGGCGATCAAGGGTACCCCGGTGCGGTTGGAGACCTCCTTGCAGTTCATGATGGCGGTGACCTGGGGCACCCCGATGCCGGCCACGATTCGGGTGGTGCAGATGGAGCCGGGTCCGATGCCGATTTTGACCCCGTCCACCCCCGCCTTGATCAGGCTCTCGGCCCCCTCGCCTGTGCCCACGTTTCCGGCGATCAGTTCAATGTCCCGAAAGGTTCCCTTGAGCCGCTCGACCGCATCGATGACGTTTTTGGAGTGGCCGTGGGAGGTGTCGATGAGAAGCACATCCGTCCCGGCGTTCATCACCGCCTCCGCCCGTTCCATCATGTCGGCGCCCACGCCGACGGCGGCGCCCACTCGAAGCCGGCCCCGGCTGTCCTTGCAGGCGTTGGGGTATTTTTTGATTTTTTCGATGTCCTTGATGGTGATCATTCCGGTGAGCTTGCCGTCTGTGTCCACCACCAAAAGTTTTTCGATGCGGTGCTGATGAAGCAGCTTTTTGGATTCTTCCAGTTCGATGCCTTCGGACACCGTCACCAGATTCTCACTGGTCATCACATCCGAGACCCGCTTTTCCAGGTTAGTCTCGAAACGGAGGTCCCGGTTGGTGACGATCCCCACCAGGCGGTCCCCTTCGGTGACCGGAAGCCCCGAGATCCGGTAGCGCTCCATGATCTTCATCACCTCTGAAATCCGCTGTTCGGGCCGAATGGTCACCGGATCGATGATCATGCCGCTCTCGGACTTCTTGACCTGATCCACCTCTTTGGCCTGGCTTTCCACGCTCATGTTCCGGTGGATGAACCCGAGGCCGCCGGACCGGGCCATGGTGATGGCGGTTCGGGATTCGGTGACCGTATCCATTGCCGCGCTCACGATGGGAATGTTCAAGGTGAGGTTGCGGGTCAAACGGGTATGGGTCCGGGTGTCTTTGGGAAGAACGTCCGAGTAGTTCGGGACGAGGAGCAGATCGTCGAACGAATATGCCTCTTCCGGAGTGATGGTCTCCATGGATGCCTCCATATATGGGATGGGATAAGGACCCGGAAGGGCCCTGCCCGGGTTGACGATTCAAAAAAAGAACCGGTAAATTATCCCGACAGATTAACAAAGGGAGGCCGCTTTATCAATCTTTAAAATTGTGATATTGACACCGGTCGGACATCGTAATTAATATTATAAATGAACCTGAACACTTACTTTAAAACGAGAATTCGGACGAAAGATGCTTTTAAAAATAAATCCTGAAAACCCGCAGATGAGATTAATTCGAAAAGTGGTGGACGTACTCGAAGACGGCGGGGTGATCGCCTATCCCACCGACACTTTTTACGGCATCGGATGCGACATCATGAACAAGAAGGCGATTCAGCGGGTGTATCAACTGAAGCAGCGGGACCAGAAAAAACCCTTCAGCTTTATCTGCTCGGACCTGAAAAACATCAGCGATTACGCCAAGGTCTCCAATTACGCCTATAAAACCATGCGGCGCATGCTGCCGGGCCCCTATACCTTTATTCTGGAAGGCTCCAAGGCGGTGCCCAAAATGATGCTGACCAAGCGGAAGACCGCCGGCATTCGAGTGCCGGACCATCCCATCTGCATGGAACTGGTCAAGGAGCTGGGCAACCCGATCATCTCCACCAGCGCCACCACCCCCGACGGGGAAATCTTCTATGATCCTTCCCTGATTCATGATCATTTCGGCAATCGCATCGATATCGTCATCGACGGCGGGCCGGTATCGGGAGAGCCCTCCAGCGTTATTTCCCTCTACGACGATGAACCGGAGGTCATCCGTGACGGTCTGGGGGATGTGAGTATTTTTGAATAGGCGGTTCAGCACCTGCCTGGTGTTTCAAAGAAGTCGGCGGGTCGGAAGTCTCGTTTCTAAAAGTGAAAGCTCAGCAGGTCGACCCTGTTTTGATCATGTGATTTCTTGACCTTCACCAGTTTGTCCAGGTTCCGTAGGCTGTTCAAGTGGGTGTAGACGGCGTCGAAGAACTGATGCCGATGTATCTCCATCACCGCGTCGGCATCCAGTTCAAGAAGCTTTTTTCTGCTGATCCGCCAGATCTTGAGGCTCAGATTCTGGCCGTAATAGCCCACCATGGAGAGCGGCTCTCCCAGATCGTATTCGGTCTCCACCAGAAGGTCGAGGTCTTTGACCAACTTCAGGAATTTCCGGGTGTTGGCCAGGTTGGTCTTGTAGCGCCGAAGCATGTTCTCGCCGATGAACTGTCGGGTGATCTTCGGGGACAGCTTGCCGTCCTCCCCGATCAGCTTCGTGCCGTCTTCGTCGCCTTCACCGATGCCGGGACATCTTGAATCGAAGACCACCGCATAGGCGGTGTTGTCGACCTGACCCGAGGGGATTTCCTTGATATTGAAGGGATAGATTTTGCAGGCCCGGGGTCGAATGGAATCGTATACCTCGCAGTGGCCGGTCTCTTTTTCCAGATAGGGGCAGGGGATACCCCGTTTCAAGGTATACAGCAACGTGAGACTTAGATTTTGGTCGGTTTTTGAAAACACCACCGGAAACAGTTTGGCGGTGTCGAACATCTCATCCAGAAGCACGTTGGCGCAGGTGTATGTGCTGCCGTCGCAGCAGAGGGTGCAGGTGTCGCATCCGCCGAAGGCGGTCTTGCCGTGCGCTTTGGGGTTGAGCGTTTTGATGAAGCTTTTGGGGTCTTTTTTGTTTTCCATGGGGAACTTCCTCGGGATGTACACACAGTCTTGCGAATGCCTTCGCCCGTGCGGTCGAAAAGCGGAGAAGGGAAGTGTGAGGCCATAAAACGGAAGGGCGGCCGAAAAGGCCGCCCCGTATATGTCGATAACGTCGGAAAAAGGAGAATTCATCCCCGTGGGGAATTGTTATTTCTCCTCGTCCTCTTTCATCTTTTCCTGAAGGTTCTCTCTGAGGATTTCGCCGAAGGTGGAAGTGGCCGGCCCCATCTTGTTGATGTAATCGCCCAAGATGGCCTGGTCGTCTTCCATGTCCAGCCGTTTGATGGAGAGCCCGATGCGTCGTTCATCGGTGTTGATGTTCATCACCTTGGCGGTGATCACATCCCCCACGTTGAACTTCTCGCCGGGACTCTTGATCTTTTCCTTGCTGATCTCAGAGACATGAACCAACCCCTCGATGCCTTCTTCGAGTTCTACGAAGATACCGAAATCGGTGATGTTGGTCACCGTGCCGGTGATCTCCGAACCGACCTCGTACCGCTCGGCCACGGTATCCCAGGGATCGGGCTGGAGCTGCTTGATGCCAAGGGAAAATCGTTCGTTTTCTTTTTCGATGTCCAGCACTACCGCCTGCACCGTTTCGCCCTTCTTATAAAGCTCTGAAGGGTGCTTGATCCGTTTGGTCCAGGAAATGTCGGATATATGCACCAGACCGTCGATGCCCTCGTCGATGCCGATGAACAGACCGAAATCGGTAATGTTCTTGATCTTGCCCTCGATGGTGGTTCCCACCGGATATTTTTCGCCGATCACATCCCATGGATTGGGTTTGACCTGCTTCATACCCAGGGAAATACGGCGGCTGTCGGGCTTGATGTCGAGAACGATGGCGTCGACGTCTTCTCCGACCGTCACCACCTTGGAGGGATGCCGGATTTTTCGGGTCCAGGACATTTCCGATACATGGATCAGGCCTTCGATGCCCTCTTCGAGTTCCACGAATGCACCGTAATCGGTCAGGCTGACCACCTTGCCGGTGACCCGGGAGCCCACCGGATACTTCTCGGCCGCGCTTTCCCACGGGTCCTGGGTCAGCTGCTTCATGCCCAGAGAGACCCGCTCCCGTTCCAGGTCGAGGTTGAGGATCTTTACAGTGATCTCGTCGCCCACGGAAAAGAGTTCGGAAGGATGCTTGACCCGGCCCCATGAAATATCGGTGATGTGGAGCAGACCGTCCACCCCGCCCAAGTCTACGAAGACGCCGTATTCGGTGATATTTTTCACCACCCCGTCCATGATTTTGCCTTCCTCGATGGCGGCGAGGGTCTCGGCCCGGGCCTGCTCGCGCTCTTCTTCGAGAATGACCCGTCTGGACAGAACGATGTTGCTCCGCTTACGGTTGAACTTCAGGATCTTGAAGGTGAAAGTCTTTCCGACCATCTCATCCAGGTTGCGGATGGGACGCAAATCGGCCTGGGACCCGGGCAGGAACGCCTGAACCCCGATGTCGACGGAAAAACCGCCTTTGACCCGATTGGTGATGGTGCCTTCCACAGTGCCGCCGTCGTCATAGGCTTTCTTGATCTCATCCCAAACCTTGACCTTTTCGGCTTTTTCTTTGGAGAGGACGACCATCTCTTCTTCGTCATCCCAAAATTCCACCATAACCTCTACGGAATCCCCCACCTCGGCCTGAATCTCGCCCTCTTCATTCTTGAATTCGCGGATGGCGATCTGACCCTCGGATTTGTATCCGATGTCCACCAAGACATGGTCCTTGTCCACGGAGATGATTTTCCCCATGGCGACCTCGCCCTCCTCGAAACGCTTGAAGGACTCTTCGTACATGTCCATCAAGCTTTCCATGGTGGTTTCGCCTTCCATCTCTTCGGCGTCTTCCTCTTCCGCTTCCATGGCGTCCAGGGTCTCTTCTGCGGTGAGACCCGAATCCGCGACCTCTGTTTCAGGTTCTGCGGCGGCTTCCTCCGTTTCGGTATTCTCCGACTCGGTTTCCGGTTGTTGACTTTCTTCCTCGATCACATCCGTTTCCGAGGCGTCTGTCTGGTTTTGTTGTTGAGTTTCTTCTTTTACCATTTCTTCCATAAACTAAAATTACCCCCTTGGCATTTTTTTATTATACCCCCGTTCAGGTAGCATAACCTGTACATTATATATATTCACGGCTGAAATGCAAGCCATAATTCGGGAAAAGTTTACTGTTCGCAGAAAAGAGAGGGCGCGGCGGGTCAGGGCCGGGTTTGGATATGCGCCAGCATGGTATCGATCACCGCCTCGAGAGAGAGGGCGGTGGAATCGATGCGGACAGCGTCGGGCGCCGGTTTCAGCGGGGCCAGAGAACGGCTGCTGTCGTTTCGGTCACGAATCCGAAGGTCCCGTTCGACCTCTTCGAGGGTCTGCCCGGTGACCCCCTCCACTTCTTTATACCGCCGGGCGGCCCGAATTTCAGGGGAAGCGTCCAGAAAGAATTTGACGTCGGCATCGGGAAAGACCACTGTTCCCATATCCCGGCCTTCAAAAACCGCCCCCTTGTTTTCGCCCATCCGTCGCTGGACCCCTAAAAGAAATCGCCTCACCGCCGGCTTGGCGGACACCGCGGAGGAGAGCATGGTGACTTCGGGGGTTCGAATCCGGTCCGTGATGTCTTTTTCTTCCAACATCAATCGAGTCCCCTGATCGGGGGTTCGAATAAATTCCAGGTGAAGTCGCCGACACAATCCTTCCAGGCCCCCCTGGTCTTCCGGATCGATGCCGGCGGCGCGAGCGGCCAGGGCGACTCCGCGGTAAAGGGCCCCGGTGTCGATGTAGGTATATGACAGACGGTCGGCCAGGGCGCTGCTGATGGTGGTCTTGCCGGCCCCGGCCGGCCCGTCGATGGTGATGAGCAGTTTTTTCATTCCAGGACCGCTTTCAGTGCCTGAATGAACCGTTCATTTTCATGGGGTTTTCCGGCGTTCACCCGAATCCGGGTCGGGTACCCGTACGCGGCCATGGACCGGACGATCACCCCGTTGCGAAGCAGGGCCTCGAATACCTCGCCCGCATCCTTGCCCACGTCGATGAGAAAGAAGTTGGCTTGGGTGGGTGAGTACCGGAGCCCCATTTCATCCAGTGCCCCATACAGGTAATCGAGCCCTTCGTGGGTGATCCGGCGGGTGGATTCCAGAAATTCCGAATCTTCCAGGGCGGCGCAGGCCCCGATCTGGGCCATGAGATTGGCATTGAAGGGCTGCCTCACCCGGTGGAGAAGGGCCGCGATTTCAGGAGTGGTCACCCCGTAGCCGATGCGCAGACCGGCCAGTCCGTAGGCCTTGGAAAAGGTCCGAAGGGTGACCACCGGTCGACCCGCTTTGATATAAGCGATGCTGTCGGGGTAGTCGGGCGACCGGACGAATTCGAAATAGGCTTCGTCCACCGCCACCATCACGCCGTCGGGAAGATCATCCATAAACGCATCGAACTCCTTCCGCGGGGTCATGGCGCCGGTGGGATTGTTGGGGTTGCAGATAAACACCAGCCGGGTCCGGTCGGTGATTCGGCGCCCCATTTCGGCCAGGTCCATGCCGAGCCCTTTCAGGTCCACGAAGACCGGTGTAGATCCGGCGCACCGAACGCAGATCTCATACATCAGAAAAGAGGGGCGGGGAAGGATCACCTCATCCCCCGGCTGAAGGCACATTCGGGCCAGCATGGCGATGATTTCATCCGACCCGTTGCCCAGCACGATGCCTTCCGGTGTTACGCCGAGGTGTTGGGCCAATTGACGGGTCAGCCGCCAGCCGGCTCCGTCCGGATACCGGTGAATTTCCGGTAGCGCCTTTTGCAGGGCCTGAACCGCTCTGGGGGAAGGCCCCAGGGGATTTTCGTTGGAGGCCAGCTTGATGGAATCCCGAACACCGTATTCCCGTTCCAGCTCCTCGATGGGTTTGCCGGTCACATACGGCGCAATGGCGGCGATGTAGTCCGGTACCGGAAGGGTCATCAGGCGGTCTCCGTCTCCGGCTGCTCGAGTGCCGATTTTCGGCCGGCGTCGATCGCGGCCATGTTGAGGGGCAGGAATTTCTCTTTTCCGGCGAACTCCTCCCGAACCGCCTCCCGCATGGCCTCGAAATCGACAATCCCGCTTCGGGCCACGAATGCGGACAGGGCCACGATGTTGGCGGCCTTGACGCTGCCCAGCTCTTTGGCGATGCCGGTGGCCGGCACCAGAATCTCATCCACATCGTCGCGGCCGGACCGGACCGGAATCAGGGATTCGTTCACCAGAATGACCCCCCCCGGTTTGACCACCGGAGCGAATTTTTCCAGAGAGGGGCGGTTCATGGCCACCAGATGGGCCGGATTTTTGATGATGGGCGAGCCGATGGGCCGATCGCTGATGACCACGGTGCAGTAGGCGGTGCCGCCGCGCATTTCCGGGCCGTAAGAGGGAATCCAGGCCACCTCGTAGCCCACCTGCATGGCGGTATGGGCCAACAGTTTGCCGCACATGAGAATACCCTGGCCGCCGAAGCCGGCGAACATGACTTCACTTTGCATAATTTACTCCGAAATTCGTCCTGGTGTAAGTTTATGCGGTGGCCGAAACGGCCTCCGCTTCTTCCGGGGTCTTGAAATCTCCCAACGGAAAATAGGGGAGCAGGGTCTCCTCCGTCCATGTGATGGCGTCCAGGGGCGTCATTCCCCAGTTGGTGGGGCAGGTGGAGACCACCTCCACCAGACTGAAGCACCGGCCTTCCATCTGATAGGTGAATGCCTTTTTGATGGCCTTTTTGGTCCGGTTGATGAATTTGGGTTTGATCACCGTCTGCCGAGTGATGTACCCCTCCGTGGCCAGGGAGGAGAGGAGTTCGGCCATTCGAATCGGCATCCCGGTCTCTTCGGTGCTTCTTCCGAGGGGAGAGGTGGTGGTCCGCTGGCCCGGCATTGTGGTGGGGGCCATCTGACCGCCGGTCATCCCGTAGACCGCGTTGTTGACGAAAATGGTGGTGAATTTCTCTCCGCGGTTGGCGGCGTGGATGATTTCTCCCATGCCGATGCTGGCCAGATCGCCGTCTCCCTGATAGGTGAAGACCATCAGATCGGGGCGGACCCGTTTGATTCCGGTGGCCATGGCCGGCGCCCGGCCGTGGGCGGCCTCCTGAAAATCACAGGAAAAATAGTTGTAGGCCAGGACGGCGCAGCCCACCGGAGCAATGCCCACGGTTCGGCCTCGAATTCCCAGCTCATCGATGACCTCCCCCACCAGCCGGTGAATCACCCCGTGGGTGCATCCCGGACAGTAGTGGGTGTGGACATCGGTGAGCGCTTCCGGTTTCTGAAAAGTTTTTCCCATTACAAGTGCTCCTTCACGACTTCCATGATCTCCTCGGGGGTGGGTACCTCCCCGCCGCATTTGCCGTACCATTTGACCGGGCGCTTGCCCAGTACGGCGCGTTCCACATCCTCCACCATCTGGCCCATGCTCATTTCAATGCTCAAGACCACCCGGCAGCTTTCTTTGGATGCGGCCTCATGAATCGCCTTTTCCGGAAACGGAAAGACGGTCTGAGGCCGGATCATACCCACCTCGACGCCTTCCTCCTTGAGGTGGTCGATGGCGGTGCGGCAGACTCGGCTCATGGTGCCGTAGCTGACGATCAGGGCCTGGAAGTCGCCCCCGGCGTTGTAAGACTCGTATCGAACCTCATCCTGCTTCATTCGGTCGTATTTGGATTTGAGCAGAAGATTGTGATCGTTCAGGGCTTCGGGGTCCAGATAGAGAGACTTGACCAGGTTCCGGGCGGTGCTTTTTCGGGTGTCCATTCCGTTGGTGGCCCAGTCGTCCTTTTTGGAGGGATCGCTTCGAAGGTGATCGGGAAATTCCACCGGCTCCATCATCTGGCCGATCAGGCCGTCTCCCAGAATCATTACCGGGTTCCGGTATTTTTCGGCCAGGGGAAAGGCCTTCATGACCATTTCCACCGCTTCCTGAACACTGGCCGGGGCCATGACCAGCATGCGGTAATCGCCGTGTCCGCCGCCCTTCACCGACTGGAAGTAGTCTCCCTGGGAAGGAAGGATCCCGCCCAGGCCGGGGCCGCCCCGAATGATATTGACGAACACCACCGGGCACTGGGCGCCGGCGATGTAGCTGATGGCTTCGCTCATGAGGCTGACCCCGGGGCTGGATGAGGTGGTAAAGACCCGTTCACCGGCGCCGGCCGCGCCGAAGAGCATGTATCCGACCGCCACTTCGCTCTCCCCCTGGAGAAACACCCCGTTCACCTCCGGCATTCGGCGGGCCAGGTATTCGGCCACCTCGGACTGGGGAGTGATGGGATAGGCGAAGTAGTTGAGGCATCCGGCGCGGATGGCCGCCTCCCCGATCGCTTCGTTTCCTTTCATCAAGATTTTGGCCATTTCTTCTCCTTACTTTAGGCTTTCGCGTCGGCTTCCGCTTTGATCTCGCTCAGGGTGATGGCGACATCGGGGCACATGGTGCAGCAGATGGCGCAAAAAATGCAGTCTTCCGGTCGGGCCTGATAGGCGGGAAAATACCCTTTGGTATTGACCTCGCCGGAGATTTCCAGAACATTCTTGGGGCAGACATCCACACAGAGTCCGCAACCCTTGCACCGATCCGCTTCGATTTCATGTTTATAGGACGGCATGATTCTATGCTCCTCAATTGCTTGATAATTACAAAAAAACTCCCGCCGGTCAGGGGCGCAGGCTCGGGCCGGTCGGCCCCCCACCGCCCGCTTTCTTCCAGGGAGGGACCAGTTGCCGGTCGACCGGCAAAATAGGGCAGGAGAAACGGTTCGCATCCATTTGGGGCAGCAGGCCGGTTTCCACCGTCAGAAACTCCAGCGGCAGCCCGGCTTTTTCGCTCAGGTTTCGAACGAAATCATAGCCCCGGTAAATATCCTCCGGACCGGTTTCATCGATCAGGTTGGGGTTGCCGATGAAGCCGTTGATCCTCAATTTCGCCGCCGCTTCAATCTCCTGTCGAATTTTGAGACATCCTTCCACGGTTTCCGTAAAGGGCCGAAAGGGATTGACCACCTGGAGCATGCGAACCTCTTTGTTTCTAAGGGCATCCGCCAGAGCGGCCAGCACGGTGGCGCCGACGTCGTCTCCGCCGACATCCACCAGGGTGACCTCGGCGGGGCGTCGAAGCATGCCGGCGACGGCCGGGCTCAGAATCGGCAGGTCGGCGTGCATATATTGTTCCGGCGGCAGGACCAGGTCGATCCCGTGTTCTTTCAGAAGGGTGCGGGCTTCCCGGGTCCGGAAATAGGGATTGACCAGGTCCAGGTCTGCGACCCGGACGTCGAGACCCGCCCGTTTCCGTTCCACCGCCAGGTTGATGGAAACCTCTGTCTTCCCGCTGCCGTAATTACCGACAATGATCAGGATGCCGGTCAAATGGATGTTCAATCCTGAATCCTTTATAATGTCTGTTGAATCTTGAACGGCCCGTATTCCCGGGCAAAAAGCGTAACCACACCTTGTAGTTTCAAAAACATGACCTGTCAACGTTTTTCGACCCGGTCGAGTAAAAAACCGAACATCGACTCAGGGGCTATGATAGCGTTCATTTTTTGAATGCGGACCTGAGCCGGTATTGCATGGGACCGGCAACCGTGATATGAGAAAGCACAATTT
>JGI12048J13642_10422065_pt1 | contig 20049 bp, 16 predicted proteins | sample ElkSlonscriptome_16_FD_13642 | JGI IMG/M metagenome (IMG submission 13642)
TTTGGCAGTACTTCCTTGTACTGCGTTAGTGCCCATCAAAAACTGGCGTTTCTGGATGAGCACTCTCTAGGACGCCAAAAATCCGCGCTCATCCAGTAGCTTCAATGGCGGGAGACGCCAGTCCACTGGCTTCTTGCCACAACGGGTCAAAAAAGCATTGGTTTTTGAGAAATGCTGGCATCCCATAAATCCCCGGTGAGCCGACAAAGGCGAAGGGTGTACGGTCTCGAAGACCTGATGACGTTGGCGATCGATAAAAGCTCCCTTCTTATGGGCGTAACTGCCCCACAATAAAAACACTATTTGCTCTCTTTTTTCGTTTAGTAGTCGAATCACCTGGTCAGTAAACAGCTCCCAACCCTTCCCTTGATGTGATCCGGGACGTCCTTGCTCCACGGTTAACACGCTATTCAGCAACAATACCCCCTGTTGCGCCCAGTAACCCAGGCAACCATGCTCCGGCATGGGCAGGCCCAGATCCTGAGTGATTTCTTTGAAAATATTGACCAGTGAGGGGGGCGATTTGACGCCGGGCAACACTGAAAAGCAGAGTCCGTGAGCCTGACCCGGCCCATGGTAGGGGTCCTGCCCCAGGATCACCACTTTAACGCGCTCAAAAGCGGTTGAGTTAAGCGCATTGAAGCAATTGCCCAGACTCGGGTAAATCACTTTTCCGCTCTGGTCTTCGGCCACCAGAAAGTCTGCCAGTGCCAACATGGCTGGTTCATTCAACTGGTCTGAGAGCAGTTGCTCCCACTCACTGCCAGTAGCCAAGCCCTGTCGAAGCATCATCTCTCCAGCCTTATCCCTGTTGAGGCCGCATATGAGGGAATAGAATCACATCCCGAATGGACGGGGAATCGGCAAACAACATCACCAGTCGATCAATTCCAATGCCTTCCCCCGCCGTTGGCGGCATGCCATGCTCGAGGGCCACAATGTAATCCTCGTCGTAGAACATGGCCTCATCATCTCCCGCTTCTTTATCTTCTACCTGCCGGCGAAAGCGCTCGGCCTGATCTTCCGGGTCATTCAATTCTGAGAAGCCGTTGGCAATCTCCCGGCCACCGACAAAAAACTCAAAACGATCAGTAACCAAGGGGTTATCGTCATTGCGACGAGCCAGTGGCGACACTTCCGTGGGATACTCAGTGATAAAGGTGGGCTGAAGCAAGCGATGCTCGACGGTTTTTTCGAAAATCTCAATCTGCACCTTACCAAGCCCCCATTTAGCATCAATGGCTATGCCTAAATCGGTCGCCACCCGGCTAGCTGCCTGTAAGTTATCCACGTCAGCCATCGACAGTTCCTGATTGTGATGCAAGATAGACTCGACCACCGTCATACGCTGAAATGGTTTGGCAAAATCATACACAATGGTGTCTGTTGAGTCTTCCGTCTCTCCCGCCAGGGTTTGAGTCAACTGAGTCGTACCGAGAACCGCTGAGGCCATTCCCCGCAGCATATCTTCGGTCAGATTCATTAAATCATGAAAATCCGCATAGGCCTGATAAAACTCCAGCATAGTAAATTCTGGGTTATGCCGGGCTGACAAACCTTCATTGCGAAAGTTACGATTCACTTCAAAAACCCGTTCAAAACCTCCCACTACCAGTCGTTTGAGGTACAACTCGGGAGCAATCCGCAGATACATATCAATATCTAAGGCGTTGTGATGGGTCTGAAAGGGTCTGGCTGTAGCACCCCCAGGAATCACCTGCAACATTGGCGTTTCAGCTTCGATAAAGTGGCGCTCACCTAAATAGTGACGAATGTACTCGAGCATTTGTGTGCGGATTTTAAAGGTCAGACGAGTCTTTTCATTAACAATCAGATCGAGATAGCGCTGCCGGTATTTGAGTTCACTATCCGTTAGACCCTTATGCTTATCAGGCAGCGGCCGCAACGCTTTGACTAACAAGCGAGGACTCACCATATCCACATACAAGTCGCCCTTATTTGATTTTTGCAAAATCCCTTCAGCGCCAACGATGTCACCCAAATCCCATCTTTTAACACCGGCTAACACATCGACAGCCAGTGCTTTACGATTGACATAGAGCTGAATGCGACCGGTCATATCCTGGATAACGATGAATGCACCGCGATTCAACAATACCCGGCCCGCCACTTTGACGGTTCGGTTTAAACCACTGATGGCGGCTTTATCAATGTCTCCGTACTCAGTCTGCAGATCAGCACTGAATGCATCTGGGCGAAAGTCATTGGGGAAAGCCTGTCCATTCTCCCGTAGCACGGCTAATTTGCCTCTGCGCTCGGCAATCAACTTATTTTCATCATCTGGTAGCTTATCTTCCGCCATCTCTACTTCCCAACTATTTGGTTTGCCCTGAAAAAAGCCGCTTCCGGTTAGTTTCGGGGTCGACTATTTAATGATTCTTATGTCCCTTTTTTTGCGCCTGGACTTTTTCGCACTTAGGCATTCTTATTACTTAGGCATTCTTATTACTTAGGCCCTTTGGCAATACTTAGGCCTTGTTTCAATACTCAGGTATTGTTTTAGGCTTGGGCTTGGGCTTGGGCTTTGCCCTGCGCTAAAGCCAGGTTCTGTCTGACAAATCCGGGGGGTGTTTCAGAGCCCTTTCTTCAAACTAGCCTCGATAAAGGCATCCAAATCTCCATCCAACACGGCCTGACAGTTAGACGTTTCCACTCCGGTCCGCAAGTCTTTAATTCTGGACTGATCGAGAACATAGGACCTGATTTGGCTACCCCAGCCAATATCGGCTTTACTGTCTTCTAGAGCCTGTGACTCCGTGTTGCGCTTCTGCACTTCCAACTCATATAGTTTGGCTTTCAGTTGTTTCATGGCCTGATCTTTGTTTTTGTGCTGGGAGCGGTCATTCTGACACTGGGTAACGGCACCGGTGGGCAAATGAGTGATACGCACCGCAGATTCAGTTCGGTTAACATGCTGCCCACCGGCACCTGAAGCGCGATAGACGTCAATGCGCAAATCCGCCGGATTGATATCGATATCAATATCATCGTCCACTTCAGGGGACACAAATACGGAAGCAAAGGAGGTATGTCGCCGATTACCGGAATCAAAAGGGGATTTGCGCACTAAGCGGTGAACACCGGTTTCGGTGCGTAGCCAGCCATAGGCGTATTCACCTTGAAAATTGATGGTCGCGCTTTTTATACCGGCCACGTCACCGGCTGATACCTCAGCCAGTTCTGTCTTAAAACCCCGTCGCTCTCCCCAACGCAGAAACATTCTCAACATCATCTCTGCCCAATCCTGAGCTTCCGTGCCCCCGGAACCGGATTGGACATCTAAATAAGCGTTATTGGCATCAAGCTCACCAGAGAACATACGCCGAAATTCCAGTTTCTCAACCCGCTGGGTTAACTCATCCAGTTCTTGCTCTATCTCTTTGAGGGTTTCCGCATCATCTTCTTCAGCGGCCATTTGCAATAATTCCTGCGCATCTGACAAACCACGGGCCACGGTAACGCAAACATCCACCACCGCTTCCAAAGCGGCACGCTCGCGCCCCAGGGCCTGTGCACGCTCCGGCTCATTCCATACTTCGGGGCTTTCCAATTCTCGCTGAACCTCTTCTAAGCGCTCTTCTTTGACATCAAAGTCAAAGATACCCCCGAAGGACATCGATGCGTGCTTGTAAATCTTTAATACGACTAACGACAAGGGCTATTTCTAACATGAATCAGGCCACTCCAAGGGGCTCATTTCTTCACTGACAAAAACGGAACGACATTGTATAAGAAGCCGTCTGCAAGCGAAACGCCCAAGGCGGCAAGAAGGTTCTGTGTTGAGAGTTAATCTAAGGATTAATGCTAAGGGCGATGCGATCGGTCTTTTCAGAAGCATTCCTACTGAAGCATTAGGTCAAAGGTTCAATATAATCTATAAGTAATTGCAACTGTCGCTGCCCTCTGTACTCATTAATATCCAGACGGTAAACCACCATTATCTCAGTTCCGGATTGAATATCCTGAGAAGTTTCTGCATTGAATTGAATGCCATCGTGATACCGGTTAGTGCGTTGATCGCACAGGGTTACTTTCAAGTGTCGCCCGCCGACGATACGCTTGTTCACGAGACGGAAGACGCCATCGAAACAAGGCTCAGGAAAGCCTTGTCCCCACGGGGCGGCATAGCGAATGTCCTCTGCGCTTTGCATACTAAGCTCAAGGGCGGCCAGTTTGCCATCCGTGCAAATTTCCGGGCGCATTGGCGCATCACCCAGGATTTGCTGTACCTGTTGGTTAAAAGCATCGCGAAACAATGCAAACTGTTCAATATGAATTGATAAGCCAGCCGCCATCGCGTGACCGCCAAACTTTGTTAGCAAACCAGGGTATTTTTTTGCGACCGCATCAAGGCAATCGCGGACATGCAAGCCTGCAACAGACCGGGCCGATCCTTTCATTTCCTCATCGGAAACCTGGGCAAAGGCAATGACCGGCCGGTGTACGCGCTCCTTGACCCTGGAAGCCAGAATCCCAATGACCCCTTGATGCCAGCTTGCATCGTACAAACATAGGCCACAGGGTAAATCGGTCGTTTGGTCCTGCAGTTGTTGCAGAAACAAATGCGCGTCTCCCTGCATTTCTTGCTCTATAGCCTTACGCTCCTGATTCAACTCGTCAAGCCGACTGGCCAAAACGCGAGCAGCATCTGCCTGGGAAGCCAGCAGGCATTCAATACCTAAACTCATGTCGTCTAAACGACCCGCAGCATTAAGTCTGGGTCCAACCGCGAAACCCAGATCAGCAGATACTAGCCGACTGGGCTGCCGACCCGCTAACTCCAGCAGGGCGGCAATGCCAGGACGACACTTGCCAGCGCGGAGGCGACGCAGACCTTGCTCCACCAAAATGCGGTTGATGCGATCCAACGGCACTACATCGGCGACGGTTCCGAGCGCCACCAAATCCAGAAAACAGGCCAGATTAGGCTCAGCCAACTGCTGTTGTTGAAACCATTTCCGACGCCGTAGCTCCACTCTGAGGGCCATCATCACATAAAAAAGGACGCCAACTCCGGCCATGGCTTTACTGGGGAATTCACAGCCCGGCTGGTTTGGATTGACAATCACATCGGCATTGGGAATTTCATCCCCAGGCAGATGGTGATCGGTAATGATCACCTGCCAGCCCAGTGCCTTCGCTGCTTGCACACCCTCCACACTGGAAATACCGTTATCCACTGTGATCAACAACTCGGGAGCTCGATCTTCAGCCACGGCAACTATAGCCGGGGTTAGTCCATAGCCAAATTCAAAGCGGTTAGGCACCAGATAGTCCACAGAGTCAGCACCAAAGGCTCTGAGAGCCTGCACACCTAAGGCAGTGCTGGTAGCGCCATCGGCATCAAAATCACCTACAAACAATATGTTTGACTGGGACGCCAGCGCATCAGCGAGCACATCAGCAGCTTGAGAGCATCCCTTGAGTAGTTGCGGGGAAGGTAAAGTTGCCAGCGAAACGTCCCATTGGTCAGCGCTGACGACGCCACGGGCAGCGAGCAATCGACCAATCAGAGGTGAGCACTCCTCGCCAAAATCATGCTCTGAACAGGTTCGTAATGTGACGACTTTTTTTTGGCTCTTGATTGTATTGATAATACGCTTAAACCACGCGGCTTAATTAGTGACCCGACGTAAACAGTTCCCACAGTAATCAAACACCCGCCGGAGTAGCACTAGTGGAGATGATCCTGCATGAATTGGTGTACCTGTTCTAAGTCATTACTGACCACACTGAACTGCTCGCGGCGCTCAAATAAATCACTCATGTGGGCAGGCAAAGTGGGAGCACTAACACCTGCTTTGGTAACAGCGTCGGGAAACTTAGCCGCATGAGCGGTGGCCAGGGCCACCATGGGTGAGCCCTTATCCCGCCGACAGGCTCTGGCGGCGGCCACTCCAATGGCTGTGTGCGGATCAATAATTTCGCCGGTTTCAGCATAGATCGATTTGATCATCTGCAAGGTCGCATCATCGTTAACAGAATAAGAATCAAACAGATGACGCGCTTGTTGCCAGCGGTCCTCATCAATGACCACGTCTTCCTGGTTCATACGGGCCATCAATTCAGCTAGCTGGCTGCCATTGCGGCCATATAAATCGAATAGCAGACGTTCAAAATTCGAGGAAATTACAATATCCATGCTCGGAGACAGGGTATGATGCAAGGCTTGCATCTGATACAGATTCTGGCTCAGAAATCGATGCAGGATGTCGTTCTGGTTGGTACCGATGACCAACTGTTTGATGGGCAGCCCCATATTACGGGCCAGATAACCGGCAAAAATATCACCAAAATTACCGGTTGGCACCGAAAAAGCCATACTCCGGTGCGGCGACCCCAAATTAAGGCCCGCGTAAAAATAGTAGACAATCTGCGCCATGATCCGGGCCCAGTTAATCGAATTAACAGCAACCAACTGGCGACCCTGCAAAAAGGACTGATCATTAAAACTGGCTTTGACCATGCGCTGACAATCATCAAAATTGCCCTCAACCGCCAGATTAAAGACATTGTCACTCAGTACGGTTGTCATCTGCCGCCGCTGCACATCGGACACCCGGCCATGGGGGTGCAGAATAAAGATATCCACATGACTGGAGTGGCGGCAACCCTCGATCGCTGCAGAACCTGTGTCGCCAGACGTTGCTCCTAAGATGGCCACTCGCTCTTGTCGCTTGGCCAGAATGTGGTCGAACAGACGCCCAAGCAATTGCAGAGCAAAATCTTTAAAAGCCAGCGTCGGACCGTGAAATAGCTCGAGTATCCACTCGTTAGGCGCTATTTGCTTGAGCGGCGCAATGCCCTGATGGGCAAAAACGCCATACGTTTCATGGACGATAGAGGTAAAATCCTGCTTCGAAATGCTCCCTTCAACAAAGGGATACATTATTTCCACAGCGAGCGCCTCATAGGAGTGACCTCTCCATGAAGCGATCTCCTCCGGTGGGTAATAAGGCAGAAACTCAGGCACATAGAGCCCGCCATCGGAGGCCAGCCCAGTCAGCAGTACTTCTTCAAAGTTGAGTCGGGGAGCCTGCCCACGGGTACTGATGTACTTCACTTTGGTGTCCTTTTTTAGCTTAACTTTTTAGCTTGCTTTAATGCCGATCTGCTAGCCTGTTGGTCGGGTAATCAGCTCAACGAAGGTCAGCCACACGGATACGCCTGACCGGCTCTACTACTTCTTCCAAGGCTTCAATCGCCTTGATTGCGTGATTCATGCTTTTTTCGGGCACCTCATGGGTCAGCAGTATCATTGGAATCAAACCATTGACCAAATCGCTTTCCTTTTGGGTAATGGATTCAATATTAATGGCATGATCACTCAATATGGTTGCTATTCTTGCCAATACGCCGGGCTGGTCTTGCACTAATAACCTTAAATAGAAGGCGCAACTGATCTCGTCTACTGACACCACCAGATAGTCATTGAGTTGATCGTCCTCGTGTCCCAGAGAAGGCACACCCACGTTAGATCCCTGATTCCGGGCTCTTGCGATATCGATCAGGTCGGCTACCACTGCTGATGCTGTGGCCATATCTCCGGCGCCCGCGCCATAATACAGAGTTTGCCCTACCGCATCCCCATCGATAACCACTGCATTCATGACACCATCTACCTTGGCTATTAAATGATGATCGGGAATTAAGGCGGGATGAACCCGGAGCTCAATGCCATGCGGCAGTCGTTTAGTTATTCCCAAGTGCTTAATGCGGTAACCAAATTCTTCCGCATACTTCACGTCCTGAGGAGAAATCTCACTGATACCTTCCGTATAAGCGCGATCAAACTGCAAGGGAATACCAAAGGCGACTGATGCCAGGATAGTAAGTTTATGGGCCGCATCGATACCTTCCACATCAAAGGTGGGATCCGCTTCTGCATAACCCAGTGCCTGGGCCTCGGTTAACACGTCAGCAAAGGTTCTACCCTTATCGCGCATCTCAGTGAGTATGAAGTTGCCGGTGCCATTGATAATTCCCGCCAACCAATTAATGTTGTTGGCGGCCAGACCTTCACGCAGCGCTTTGATAACAGGAATACCTCCAGCGACACCGGCCTCAAAAGCAACCGTCACGCCCTTTTCCTTAGCCAATTCAAAAATCTCACTGCCATGCTCCGCAATCAACGCTTTGTTGGCAGTCACCACATGCTTGCCGTTACCGATAGCCCTTAAGATCAGCTCTTTCGCCAGGCCAGTTCCGCCAATCAATTCGACCAGCACATCAATAGAAGCATCATCAGCAACCTTCATGGCATCATCGGTGCAATCAATATCACCCAACTCACAAGCTGGATTTGGATCCCGGGTAGCGACTTGCACAATATCAATAACCATGCCACAGCGAGCCGCAATCTCATCCTTATTCTTCTGCAAGAGATTGAACGTTCCACCACCCACTGTACCCAAACCACACAAACCAATTTTCACCGAATACCTCTCCCCAGCTTACTCTGGCAGTTAGAATATCTGCCACATTGAAATGGTAACTGGCCCCGCTTTGCTGGCCATGGCAATACAAAAAATACAAAAATAGCTAACAGAAAAAAATCCAGGCCCTCATCATCTTCAACCAAACACTAGCGGGATCGTTTGACCATTATATCAACATTGGTCAAAGCACTAAGTAGCCAAAGTGTGCCTGGCCGCCATACAGGGCTAACTGGCTGCGATGCCATCACGACGAAACATAGCTTTAATGCCTCGCAGCGCCTGGCGGATTCGGTGTTCGTTTTCTATCAGTGCAAACCTGACATGGTCGTCGCCATAGTGACCAAAACCAACTCCAGGGGACACTGCGACCTGAGCATCACTGAGTAATTTTTTAGCAAACTCCAACGACCCCATACCGGCATAGAGATCAGGTATCTTCGCCCACACGAACATGCTGGCTTTAGGTAAGGAAACCTCCCAGCCCAATGCATTAAGCCCACGGCAAAGCGTATCCCGGCGAATTTGATACTGACTTCGGATTTCCTCGACGCATTGTTGATCACCCTCCAAAGCGGCAATGGCCGCAACTTGAACCGGCGTAAATGTGCCATAGTCTAAGTAGGATTTTATCCTGGCTAAGGCCGCTATCAGTGTGGAATTACCACAGCAGAATCCAACCCGCCAACCCGGCATGTTATAGCTCTTAGAAAGTGAAAAAAACTCAACGGCAATGTCCTTGGCGCCAGCGACCTGAAGTATTGATGGTGCTGTGTAACCATCGTACACAATATCCGCATAGGCAATATCCTGCACCACCCAAATCTTATGTTCACGGGCAATCTTAACCACGCGCTCAAAAAAATCCAAATCTACGCATTGAGTAGTCGGGTTACCCGGAAAATTTAACAATAGCATTTTGGGCTTTGGCCACAAATCCAAAATAGCTTTTTCCAGTTCGGTAAAAAAATCCACTTCATCATTTAACGGCACGTGCCGGATTTCAGCGCCAGCGATAACAAAACCATAGGGATGTATAGGATAACTAGGGTTAGGCACTAGCACAGCATCACCCTGCGATATGGTAGCCAGTGCTAAATGGGCCAGTCCCTCCTTTGAACCAATGGTAACGATGGCCTCTGACTCCGGGTCGAGATCCACATCATAGCGCTGCTTGTACCAACGGGTAATAGCTCGTCGCAACCTGGGTATGCCTTTAGATTGAGAGTAACGATGAGTATCACCTCGTTGCACGGCTTCTATCAATTTATCAACGATATGTTTAGGCGTTGGCTGATCAGGATTGCCCATACCAAAGTCAATAATATCCTCGCCACGAGCCCGCGCCTGCTGTCTCAATTCACCAACAATATTGAAAACATAAGGGGGTAGACGCTCTATTCGTGCAAAATCCATGGAATACTCCGAAACTCTCGCCAAAACCTATTAGAACCAACAACCACAGAAAAGCTGCGCCGACAACGGGAAGTCAGTTAATCAATTTTATTTTTAACGGCAATTGGAAATGCGCAACTAAGCAGCGAGACTAAGGGTTTTGAGTGGCAGTATCAACTGTTGAGGGGCAACTATTGAGAGCTAAGTATTGACGGGCCACTACTGAGAAGCAACGGCTATACCCAAACCCTGCGCAAGGGATAAGGCGGGAAGGTAACCTGGAATCAAGCGACCATCTGCCAGCACGATTGCAGGGGTTCCGGTTATACCGATTTTACGCGCCAGATCGAACTGTTCAGAGACCGGATTTGAGCAGGTTTTACGATCAGGCACTTTACCAGCCTTGGCTATGGTCATCGCTTGTTGGCGATCATCAGCGCACCAGACAGACACCATTTTTTCAAAACTGTGAGAATCCACGCCAGCCCTGGGAAATGCCACGTAGTTGACTTGAACACCCAATCTATTGAGTTCAGGGATTTCCAGATGGAGCTTTCTGCAATATCCACAGTCAACATCGGTAAAGACAGTAATGGTTGCTTTTACCTCACCTCGGTCAGGACTGAAAATAACGAGTTCGTTGTCAGGAATGGCATTGACCATTTCAGCGCGGCTGGTTTCACGCCGTTTCTCGGCGAGGTTTGAAATCCGGCCATCGCTCACCTGGTAAATGTCGCCGGCAACAAAATACTGGCCATCACTGCTGATATATATGATCTGAGGATTGTTTGATTCTACTTCATACACACCAGCGATCAGACTGGGTCTAACGTCCAGAATAGTTAGCCCCGGAACCGCTTCTGCCAGCCGTTTGCGAATAACGTCCTCAGGCTTAGAGGCTTGATTGTCAGCTTTTGCCAACGCTGCCTTGTGTACGGTGACTGTGCTATCTCCGGTAGTATCTGTAGTATCCCTTTTTTTGTCATCAGTAACCGCGTCCGCTTTGTTAACAGAAGCATTGACCTGAGCAACACGCTCGGCGGCAGCCAAAGCCTGTTCCTCATTCTCATAGCCATCTTCCTGTTCGGAGCCAGCAAAGCTATGAAGAGTGAAAGCGGTTGCCGCTAAAAGCAGTCCGATTAACCAAGCATATTTTTTGGGCATTCATACTCCAGGTAGAAATAGACAGTAAACACATTTAGTATGGACGACGGTACACCTTAGTGGATGTTTGTTCCATGAAATCTACGTAATAGACACTCACCTGAATCCTATTCATTGCCCGCAAACTAACAGCAATGGCTCCAGCAAGAGCGCGCTATCAGCTTTAGTGGGCACTACTGGCGTTGGCGTTAGATTCAGAACATAAAAAAAGCATCATCAGATGCTTTTAATTTTCGAAGCTTTATTTTGCACCTCAACAGCCCCCGCTCAAGGCAAAATCCACTAAACAATCAAGGGGGCTACTATCATCCTGTTAAAGCCTCAGGCTGACTTCGTTTTAATCCAACTTTTCTTTGATTCGAGCTGCCCGACCGCTGAGTTCTCGCAAATAATACAGCTTGGCCTGACGCACATCACCACGTCTTTTGACGTGAATACTATCAACAAGAGCACTGTAGGTTTGAAATGTTCTCTCAACACCCACGCCGTATGAAACTTTACGCACGGTAAAGGAGGAGTTTAAACCGCGGTTACGCTTAGCTATAACCACACCCTCATAGGCCTGCAGTCTTTCCCTGTTTCCTTCTACCACTTTTACGCTGACAGAAACTGTATCACCAGGACTGAACTCTGGAATATCTTTCTTCATTTGCTCAGCTTCTAACTGGGCAATAATCGCATTTTTATTACTCATGACTTCCCATACCCCATAAAAATATTCAATCTTTTCGCTGCCGCTCTTTCAAGCGAAGCAATTCTTGCGCTTCTGCAGACAACTGCGTCTGGTCCAACAAATCGGGTCTACGCTTGGTCGTTCGCTGTAAAGACTGCTCAAGCCTCCAACGTCTGATTGCATCATGGTTACCGCTCAATAGCACCGGGGGAACACGCTTGCCCGACCACATTTCAGGCCGGGTATAATGTGCGCAATCCAGCAAACCCTGTTCAAACGAATCTTGCAACGCTGACTCAGCATGCCCCAATACACCCGGCAACAAACGGGACACGCCATCAATAACCACAGCAGCGGCCAACTCTCCACCACTGATAACAAAATCCCCCAGCGACCACTCTTCATCGACCGAGGTTTCGATCACTCTTTCATCAATTCCCTCATAGCGACCACATAGCAAAATCATACCTTCCCAACTGGATGCTCTACGAAAAAGCTGCTGGGACATGGGTATACCTTGGGGAGAAAGATAGACACATTTGATTCCGCTCTCTTGCGTGTCTTTAGCATCAACCTGCTTGACGCTACTTTGCTGTTGCTGTGCCTGATTACCTATAATCTTTTCAACATCAGTTTTAGCTGCTGCGATTGCGGCGGCAACAGGACCGGCTTTCATTACCATTCCCGGTCCCCCACCAAAGGGACGATCATCAACTGAGCGGTGGGTATCTTCAGTAAAATCTCTTGGATTCCAAGTTGTTACTGCTATCAGCCCCGAGTCCAATGCTCTCCCTAAGACACCTTGCTTTACCATCCCGCTGAGTAATTCCGGAAACAACGTCACCACTGAAAAAATCACCGGACCCAACCCTTCTTCAGACTTTTTTCAGGCCTTCACTCAGCTCCGTTACAGCTCGACTCCAGCAATGCTAGTAATCCAGCTCCCATTCAACTTCTATTACGCTGGAGTCGAGCAGGACCGCCATGACAGTCTTATTGAACAAATAAGGAATCAATCGCTCTTTGCTGTCGACGCTCTCAGGAACAGGCTTAACAACCAGCACATCGTTAGCTCCGGTAACCAACACATGGCTAACAACCCCCAGGCATTGGTGCGCTGCATTAACAACTGTCAGACCCTCGAGCTGATAATGGTAAAACTCACCCTCTTCCAAAGCAGGCAAGCTTCCTTCCGACACCTTTATTTCCGCTCCCACCAAAGCAAGCGCGGCATCTCTGTCATCGACACCTGCCACCTTAACGGTCACTTTTCTGCCCGCTATGTTTTTAGCTTCAAGCTCAACAGAGTGACTGGAGCCATCGGGGATCGCTAATTTCCACTCTGAATATTTAAGTATATTGTCGATGGGTTGAGTGAAAGACTTTATTTTCAGCCAACCTTTAATACCAAAGACACCATCGACAGCACCCACCAGAATGTCTTGCACAGGCAGGCCTAGCAACTTTTATTGGCGCGTTTCACGCCATGACTCGAACCATGACAGAGACGATCAGCACTACCCAAGTCAGGACTGCTCCGCTGCTGCAGCGTTGCTTTTAACGAGACTGGCTACACGATCTGACATTTGCGCGCCTTGCTTCAACCAATGCTGCAGTCGTTCGGTATTCAGGCGAATACGCTCTTCCTGCCCTCTGGCTGAAGGATTAAAAAACCCAAGCCTTTCGAGATATCGACTATCACGGGCCCGGCGACTATCGGATACAGCGAAATGATAAAAGGGGCGCTTTTTTGAACCTCCCCGGGAAAGACGAATAACAACCATAATTTTTCAGCGTTCCTATTAACTAAATCCAGACCTGATCAGACCTGAAATTGTAAGCCTAAGATCAACATTCTGACTCTTGGCACGAGTAGCTTTATTTCTGGTAACGCCCACGTATACCTGTGAGCGCTCAACAACTTGCTAGGTTTCATCCTGAAACGGCTTCCATGCCGTTTCGCGGAGTCGCAAAGTAAAATGTCGATTTTACTTTGCTCGCAAAATCAATCGCTTAGGCGATCGATTTTGGCAGTACTTCCTTGTACTGCGTTAGCGCCCATCAAAAACTGACGTTTCTGGATGAGCACTTGCTAGAAATCTTTTCTTTAGCGAAGCTCTTGGCAGCGTCCCGCAGAAAAGAGCTTGGTTGACCACAGGCTACATCCTTCAAGCTAATTTCTTTGCAGGCAAAACACGGACGCGAGTCCGGTACCAAAACCCGGAGGGCCAACATTGTATGCATTTCACACGCCCATGCAATTTATTTTTTTTAAAACTTTAAGTGAATTTCGGGCTTATCTGATTCCGTTGGCCTACATTCTTCCCGCCGGAGGCAAGCCCCCACCTGGAGGTAGCATGCCTTTCATACCGCGCATCATATTCATCATGCCACCTTTCTTACTCAGTTTTTTCATCATTTTTTGCATTTGCTTATGCTGCTTTAGCAGCCGATTAACATCTTGTATCTGAAGCCCAGCCCCCATGGAAATCCTGCGCTTTCTTGAGTTGCTGATAACATCCGGATAGCGCCTTTCCTGTGCCGTCATAGAATTAATGAGTGCTTCCATATGGACAAACATTTTATCGCCCATCTGTTCCTGTGCCGCCTTACCGGCCTGCCCCATACCTGGAAGCTTATCCATAAGGCCCGCCATGCCTCCCATATTTTTCATTTGCTGCAGTTGATCCCTGAAATCTTCCAGATTAAAGCCTTTTCCTTTAACCACTTTTTTGGCTAGTTTTTCCGCTTTATCCTTGTCCAGGCTGCGTTCTGCCTCTTCAATCAGGGAAAGCACATCGCCCATCCCCAGGATGCGGGAGGCCAGACGATCGGGATGGAACGGCTCTAATGCATCCGCCTTTTCACCTATACCGAGGAACTTAACCGGTTTGCCCGTAACAGCGCGCACAGAGAGCGCAGCGCCACCCCTCGCATCACCATCGGCTTTGGTGAGAATCACTCCAGATAAAGGCAAGGAGTCATTGAATGCTTTGGCCGTATTGGCGGCATCCTGCCCAGTCATTGCATCGACCACAAATAAGGTCTCAATGGGCTTAATAGCGGAGTGTAAATCAATAATCTCCGTCATCATTTCACCATCAACATGCAGCCGACCCGCGGTATCCACGATGACCACATCGTTATAACGACGCTTAGCCTCTGCAATAGCTGCTTTAGCTATTGCAATGGGTTGCTGATTACTGCTGCTTGGAAAAAAATTGACGCCCACATTGTCGGCTAAGGTTTCCAACTGCTGGATCGCTGCCGGGCGATACACATCAGCACTGACCACCAAAACAGACTTTTTTTGCCGCTCTTTTAGAAATTTTGCCAGTTTTGCAACGGTTGTGGTTTTACCTGCACCCTGCAATCCCGCCAGCATAATCACTGCCGGAGGCTGACATTTTAGGTTTAACTCCTGGTTGGCCTCTCCCATGACCTTGACCAGTTCTTTTTGCACAATGCCAATAAATTCCTGGCCCGGTGTCAAACTGCGCATGACGCGCTGACCCAAAGCCTGTTGGCGAACACCCTCAACAAACTCTTTGACTACCGGAAGCGCCACATCGGCCTCGAGTAAAGCCATCCTGACTTCCCTGAGGGTATCTTTGATATTGTCGTCAGTCAGTTTGGCCTGGCCAGTAATCTTTTTTAAACTCTCGGACAAACGATCGGCGAGATTATCGAACATGCAGTATTTCTCCGGACTCTAAATTGATATGGGCGAAAATTATAGCGAATAGCGGGAATCAGTTCATTAGTTGCCGGGCTTTGGGATTATTGCTGGTATCAATAACAGTCAAATAACACAGTGATTCTTCCTGAAAAAGGACTTTTGCCGCGCAGGAAAGCGAGATGATTGACCTAAGCCAACCAATACTATGACAGAATATGCCATACTTGCTGCAAACAGCCTTGTTATATCCTCATGAGCGCAATCACCTTAAGCATCATCGCTATCATTCTTTACACCACGGCGACCACACTACAGCTGGCGGTTTTTCAGGATAAAATACCACAACGCCCCAACCTCGCCTTGCTAATGGGTCTGTTCGCAGTAGCAGCCCATAGTGCCGGCATCTGGCCACAGGTAGTCAACCCCAACGGTATCAATTTCAGTATCTTCAGCGCTCAGACTTTGATTTGTCTGATCATCAGCCTGATTGTCACTCTCTTTGCTATCGCTAAGCCGGTACATAATTCAAAGCTGTTTATCTTCCCGGTTACTATCTTTTCGATTGTGCTGGCCCTTAATAGCGATGAAGGCCAAGTGGTAGTGGACAAATCAGACACTGGACTGCTATTACATGCGGCACTCTCTGTGGTGGCTTATGCTGTGTTTCTGTTGGCGGCTATACAAGCGGCTTTACTCTACACCCAAAACAAGCAACTCAAACATCACCTGACTGGAAAATTGTTGAAAGCATTACCGCCTTTGCAAACCACTGAGGCGATTTTGTTTGAAATGATCTGGGTGGGACTGATTTTGCTGACTCTAGCGATTTTTTCCGGGGCAATATTCGTCGACGACCTGTTTGCCCAGCAGGTCGCACACAAAACAGTTTTTACGCTACTTTCATGGGTTTTATTTGTTGTGCTGATTGCCGCCAGAAGAATTAAAGGGTGGAGGGGGTTGCTGGCAGCTAAAATGACGCTAACGGGATTTCTTTTTCTTATGCTCGGTTATTTTGGCAGCAGTATAGTCATTGAATTTGTTTTACCGGCCACTCAGTAGCCATCCACTCATGGCTGAACTACCAGAGTCAAGGGCGGATTTAACCGAATTTGACTCAAAACATGGTAGCGGTGGGCTTGCATTGTTGTGATGAACGGGTTGTGATTATATAGAAACCGTTGAAAAAATACCGAATCTGCAACCAGCAACACCCCTAACAAAGGCTCTATCCAATAATTGTTACTCCAAAAATAAAATAAAGGTGACACTGCCTCCTTGAATGATGCATCGATAACTTTCCTGCTGATCGTCTTGTTACTACTCATTGTCTGTTCTGGTTTTTTTTCAAGTTCCGAAACCGGCATGATGTCCTTGAACAGATATCGACTAAAACACCTGACTAAAAGTGGCCATCGTGGTGCCCGGCGTGCTTACAGACTATTAGAACGCCCGGATCAATTGATTGGGGTCATTCTCATTGGAAATAATTTTGTCAACATCCTAGCATCAGCGATTGCGACAGTAGTTGCTACCAGACTATGGGGAGATGCGGGCATAGCCATCGCAACGGCTTTGCTCACTATGGTCATTCTGATTTTTGCTGAGGTCACTCCCAAAACCCTGGCAGCACTTTATCCGGAAAAAATTGCGTTTCCTGCTTCTATCATTCTGATTCCTTTACTAAAAATCATTTATCCAATGGTGTGGGTGGTCAATATCATATCCAACAACCTGCTAAAACTGCTTGGCCATACCGACCTTAATTCTAACTCTGATCATTTGTCGCGGGAGGAATTGCGAACCCTGGTTCATGAATCTGGCACCCGAATTCCGGTCAAGCACCGAAGCATGCTGTTAAGCATATTGGATCTGGGCCAGGTAACAGTGGAAGACATTATGATCCCACGCAGTGAGGTGCTGGGCATTGATATAGAGGATGACATCACGCAGATCCTTGAACAATTAAAAACATCCCAACACACCCGCCTTCCGGTCTTTAAAGGGGACATCAATAACATACAAGGCATGCTGCACTTGCGGAACGTGGCTAAATTCCTGAATCACAACGACATCGATAAAGACGTCATCATGCAATACTGCCGGGACCCCTATTTCATCCCAGAGGGCACCACTCTCAATACGCAACTCATTAATTTCCAAAAAGTTAAGCGGCGCATAGGTATTGTAGTTGATGAATATGGGGATGTGGTCGGCCTCGCCACTCTGGATGATATTCTGGAAGAAATCGTCGGCGAATTTACCACGGATATTGCCTCCACCAGCCCAGATATCACCCCCCTCGACGATGGTTCTTTCCTTATCGATGGCTCTGCCACCATTCGTACCATAAACAAAGTTCTGGACTGGAAACTACCCACCACCGGGCCTAAGACGCTCAATGGACTTATACTGGAGGCACTGGAATCCATTCCCGAATACCCAGTCGGACTTGAACTGCACGGATATTTTGTCGAGATCAAACAAGTGAAGGATAACGTGGTTAAGGCGGCTGTAGTGATAGAACACAGCAAGCATTAAAAGCCTCGTTACATAAAAACTGCTTAATTAATGCAGCGACGTTTTATTGACCCGACGACTCCCTAAGTGGCCTTCCTGAGCATTGACAATCCGCTTAGTATGAAAGTTTTAGCTAATAATGTGAACCAGCCACACATGCTGCTTTGGAATTTTTTCTGTTTTTCCCGTACAATGACTAAATAATAATTATTAATATTCTCGGACCGGTAGCCATTGTGGGCCATCGTCCTTGTTCTGATAACCATCGCCGAAATTTGCCAGTGGAATTTGTCAGGAGATCCAGCCAAAGCTGAATCAAGGCAATGTGGAGAAGTTTATGAATAAGGGAAACAATGGCGTCAGCTACCTGCATGAACCGCCGGAGTCTGGTCGGTCGAACCAACAAAGCAGCCGGGAAAACAGGGAAAACAGAAAACAGAGTCTTCTGAATGCTATAAAGACTCAATCCGTCGCCCTCGTTCTTGATAGCCTCGGGCGCATGTTCGATGGCATTGATGACTCCTTTTTCGAACTCGCCAACCACGCTCACAGTAATAACGAGCAAAACCGATACTTTGAGTCCATGCGGGAGATCAGAATCCGCCGCAAAGGTATCGAGCAAAACCTGCAGCAAGTTCTGTATCGAGCGTTCGACAACCCGAAAGAAATCCAACAATCAAACCCCGATACATTAACTGACGAGATCAGTATCGACGAATTGAGTCTGGTGCAAAATGATGCTTTGGAAGAATCTGTTGCCGTAGATAGCATGATCACCAAAGCCAAAGCTAATTATGCGGGCTCACTTATGCACTTCCAGACCCGCTTCTCAGCCTTTGTCGGCGGAAGTCACAGCAATAAAATATACAACCCGCTGGACCCTTCGCTGGTGTGCAAAACCTTTAGTGAACTCTGCAGCGAACTAGAAATAGAAATTAAAGAAAAGCTAATTGTTTTCAAACAATTCGACCGACATGTCATGGAGAGCCTGGCCGAGGCCCTCGAAAAAGGCAATCAGCTAATGCTGTCTGCGGGCATTTTACCCAACCTCAAGTACACGACGTTTAAGAACAAAGCACCTATACGTCGCAGTGATCAGCTCACGTCAACAGAGGATCTGACCGGAGAATTGGGTCAGAATCCTGTCATCGATAATGAAATCCTGAATCAAGCACAAGAAATGCTGGCAGCACTCAGAAATCCCGCGAGGCACTCTTTAGCTGATATTGGCACGGACCGACCTGAGGGACTCCAACAGAGTTTTTCTGGCAAGCCGCCACTGCAATCCAATACTGGTTTTAGTGGACCCTCTGTGCGGATTGACACCGCCGATTTGGCCACCATGCTAAATCGCTTTCAGGCAACAATGAATGCAGAAGATCTCACCGCTGGCCCCGTTGTCCCAGTCGACCTGCGCTCATCCGTTCAGGCCATTTTGAACGAAGAATCGAATAAAGCGAAACGTCCTACCGAGATCAACCAAATCGATGAAGACCTGATTGACTTGGTTGCCATGCTATTCGAATTTATCTTAGACGACTACACACTAGCAGCACCGATTCAGGTTTTAATCAGCCGCTTGCAAATCCCTATCCTGAAGATTGCCATCAAGGATAAGGCCTTTTTTGGAAGACCATCTCATCCTGCACGCAAATTACTTAATTCGCTGGCACAGGCGAGTATTGGCTGGAGCGAAACATCTGAAAAAAGCAAAGACAAGCTCTATGCAAAAATACACGACATTGTTCGTGAAATTATAGAAAATGAGGACAGCACTCTTGAACTGTATGAAAGGCTTTATACCGATTTCAATCTTTACCTTGAAAAAGATGATAGAAAGTCAAAGCTAGTTGAGCAGCGCACCCTTGAAACTGAAGTTGGCCGGGTAAAATCCCAGAAGGCCAGACTTGTGGTTGACCGTATTTTGTATGACAAAATATCAGTAACCGCCATTCCACAAGTCGCTCTTGATATTTTGAAAAACGGCTGGAGCCGGGTAATGTTTTTGGTTTACCTAAAGGAAGGCCGGGGACATCGTTTCAGTCAATGCGTCAAGATAGTGGATGAGTTGATTTGGTGTCTTCAGCCTCATTCCGAGGAAGATGCACGCAAACGCTGGGTTCAAATCGTACCCAAACTACTAAAAAATCTTAAATTGGGCTTAC
>JGI12048J13642_10092147_pt1 | contig 20042 bp, 17 predicted proteins | sample ElkSlonscriptome_16_FD_13642 | JGI IMG/M metagenome (IMG submission 13642)
CTGACCCGCAACGGGGCTCGTGATAGCAACCAGCGGCGGCGTGGTGTCACCGATCGCGAAGGTCTGGCCGAGGTTGGCCGCCACTTCCGCCATGTCCTGGACATCCCAGTCGCCGTCTCCGCCACCCTCCGGATGCGGGTCCACGGCTGGACACTCGGGGGGCAGCGGGTTGCCAAGGTATGCGGCCCGGAAACAGTTGATGCTGATCACCCGGTCCGCGACGTTGACGACGCCGTCGGCATTGAGATCGGCCGCGGGGTTAGGTACCCCTGCCTTGACGCCCGCCGTGATTGCCAAGACCCCGACGAGCAACAGAAACAACGACGGCATCCGCGTCCTGAGTCGAGTCACGGCAGGGTCCTCGAGTGATCTACAGCAGCAAGCACCCGCGCGCATCCCGAGGGGCGGCGCAGAGCGCGTTGGGCGGAGAGGCGCTGGTACACCGGGCCGGCCCGGTCGGAGGGCGGGTGCGCGCCATGGAGCAGCAACTTGGAGAGGGGCGGGAGCGAAGGCGCGCATAAACGACCGCGCGGCACCGGTCGAGGCTGCCGACCGAACAGCATGCAAATGCATGGTACCGCGGAAAGACCCAGCGTCAGCCGACTCCGGGCTGCGATGGCGTTGCCGCAACGCCGCAACGTGGGGGGATAGTCGCCCAATTCCGTCGTTCTCCGTGGCTAGACGGCCAAGGTGACCGTCTCTCTAGCGCTCTTTACTGCGCTATGAATAAGGTATTTGACATGGAGGCCACTATGCTGAGATAGGGAAGTCAACCAGGCGATTTCGCCGGGTTCACGCCTGGCTTGCTCCGGGTCTACCAGCACAGCGGATACCCCGTCGGTGGCCGACGTTAGGTGACCCGCAGGTCGCCGTCGCGCAGGTCGTCCAGCACGTTGAAGCCGGAGGGCCGCCGTGCGCGTCCAGCGGGTCGAAGCGGAAAACGCGCTGCCCGAGGACCCAGCTGCGGTAGCCGAAGGTCATCGCGAAGTTCCCGCCCTTGATGTCGAAGACCACCGAGCCCCGCATTCGCGATCAGCCGCACACATTGGTTGCTGATCTCGATCTGGATGTCGGTCCAGCCTGTCAGATCCTGCTTGCCGCCGACCCGGGCGATCGCCGAGCGCATCTGATGATAGGACTCGATGCGGTTGATAGGACTCGATGCGGTTCTGCGAGCGGTGCGGGTTGCGCTGCAATTGCGGGTGGCGCAGATAGCGCAAGGTGCAGATACTGCGAATCAGCTTGTCGAACTCGAAGACGGCCCAGCAAGAGCGAAGCTGCTGCGAGGTGTCATATGAAGTTGCTGTGAGGTGCCATATTAAGGAGCCCGTGATGCTTCAACGGGTCAGACAAGGCAGTAGGGTCGAGCGCGAGATCGAGAAACTTGCCTTGATTGACGCCCTTCAGTTGCCGCTTGAGTCCTGATGCAGAATCTCCGCGAAACTGTTGGCTGGAGAATCCCGAGGACCCGGTCCGCGACGTCCTGTTCCCGCTGGCTGGCGAAACAACGTTAGCGGCACTGGTTGGAGAAAGTCAGGCCAAACCACCGACCTTTCGGCAGCGGGTGCAACGGTGGATTCATCGTTCCTGCACCCCTCACTACCAACGCATGCCGCCAGACCCGCTTGACTCCGCTTGACCTGGCTGACGCTGCAGCCGGCCAACTTGTCGGTGCGTTCGATGGTCTGGCCGGCGCTACGCAGGACAACGATGCGTTGATGGGCTGCGGTATCGGCCTGACGGGAAAGATCCTGTTCGGCGGTGTTGACGCGGAGGTAGATGCGAGCGATTCTCACGGAAGCTGGCCAAGATGGGTATACGCAACTTGCCCGGCTTGAACCACATGGCCAAGCATTACCAGGAGCGATGCAATTTAGCCATCAGCTATTTGGCCACTCAAACGGGCTGTTCTCGAGCATCGACGGAAGCAACACACTCGGCAGAACCGTTTTCTTCAATCGCCTCGGTGAGGTGCGCGACCGTTCAATCGAGAGCCAAAGGGCCAGGGCATCCGGGCTCAACCTGCCGGTCGCGGCCATCATCCTATGAAAGCCGCGGTATCTCGAGGAGGCTACGATTAGGTCAGGGCCGAGACCGACGCCCCAGACGAGTATCTCCAGTATCTGTCACCGCTCGCCAGTGAGCACGTTATCCTTACAGGGGACTCCATCTGGAAGCTGCCTTGACAAGCCGGGCTTGGCGTACGCTTTTATCCGTTCTATGGGGTGGACGCTGGTGACGCGGCCGGAGCCGCGTCACAAGGAGCATTGGGCAGGAACCCGCACCATGCTGGGTAAGGTCCATTTCCGAGCTTAGATCGAGCAAGCGCTCCGCATCAGCCTGGGCTACAGCAGCCGCGGGCAGCCCAAGAAACTCCCTGCCGGCCCGCTCGTTGCCACGCCGATTGCAACGCAGCCGAGATCATGCGGCGCGAGCGGTTGCGTGGAGTCACCGCAGCAGATCTGTGGCCGATGCCCTTAGATCTTTGGCATCGGCCCTACTCATTCACGAGCGGCGGAGGGTTGCAGGTTGCATCTCGCGCGTTGACTTGAATCGCGGTTGCCGACTTGGCCATGGCGGATCGGCGCCAGCATCGCCAAGCGGGATCGGATGTCCGATGTCAATTGCTTTGCGCTCGTTCCGAGGCGATGTATCCTTATGGCCTTGCCTCACTGATCCGGCCTGAATCTCGCGTTCCCTGCCGAAGACCCTGTCGGTCTTGGAGGTACCTGATGCCAATCAACGCCCTTGCCGCGCCGAGCCGCGGACAACCCGAGCCCGACAAGATCGAGCCCAAGTCCGAGGCCGATCTTTGCGTGTCAGAAGCCGCCTATTGGCACCATTATTATCCGCAATCCGACATCCACTACGAATGGAAGAATGGCCATCTGGAGAAGAAGCCGGTGTCCGATTACGAGACCTTCTTGGTGTACAAGTGGTTCATGTCGTTGCTGGAGCACTTTCTCAGGACGCGACCAATCGCCAAGTTGGTGGGGCTGGAGATGGGGTTTCGCTTACCGCTGCCGACCGGCAGCGTTATCCGCAAGCCGGACTTGGCCTTGGTCCGCAACGACAACCCACAGCCCCTGCTGCCAAGGGATGCGTCCTATCGCGGGGTATTCGACCTCTGCGTCGAGGCCTTGTCAGATCAGGAACGCGGCAGCATCGAGCGTGACACAGTGACCAAAAAGGCGGAATACGCCGCCGCTGGCGTACCCGAATACTACATCCTGCATCGCGCCCCTGAGCAGCAGACCTGTTACAGCCGTGCCGCTAGCGGCCTATACTTGCCGATCCCGCCTCAGGATGGCGTCATCCATTCACAGGTGCTGCCAGGGTTCCGTTTTCGGCTCGCGGACCTATGCACTCAACCAAGCGTCGAGGCGATGCAGGATGATCCGATCTACGCGGCGTTTGTGCTGCCCGAGTGGCGCGAGGCCCGGCAGCGTGCGGCAGCCGAGGCGACAGCGCGACAGCAGGCAGAGGCACGAGCACAGGAAGCGGAACAGGCCTTGGCCCGGTTACAGGCGCAACTTCGGACCTTACAGGGCGGCGACTGAGGCCAACTGCGCCTAGGCTGCGGCTCGCGCCTCACCCTACCCCGCTGGTGACGAAGCTACAGCTTCACCTCTGCCGAGATCAGTGCGGCGCGAGCGGTTGCGTAGAGGCACTGCTGTAGGGCTGTGCCGGATGCCCTAACGCCTCCCGCATCAGGCCTATTCCTCGTCACAGCGTTATTGTCAACTTTGCCATGGCGGATGGTGGGGCACCGACACGGTTGTCCCCGCGGGCAATTGCCGACCGGGGATTGACCCAGGCGCCAAAACCGGCAACGCTTGCAGGCTGACCGCGCCGCCCTTCCGCCATATGACCGGTCGGCATTGCGCAGCACCACCACATCGAATCCAACCGAGGGAACATCACGCGCCATGCAGTCGCTCGCTAAGCAAGAGTCGTTCCTGCCGGTGCCCGCAGACAATAGATCGCAGGCCGCACGTCGCCCTCAATTCGGCGACGCCTGGCAGGACATCGCCAAGCTGGAGGCCGACCTCTGGAGCGCGGCCGACAACCTGCGAGCCAACTCCAAGCTGACGTCCAGCGACTACTTCATGCCGGTGCTGGGCGTGATCTTCCTGCGCCATGCGCAGAACCGCAGCTATCTCAACGACACTGGCCGCGCCGGCTTCGTCATGTCCTCCCAGGCCACCAGCGCTGGCCATGCGGAGCGCGACGTGCGCCGGCGCATCGTGCAGAGCGGCGCCGTCGACGCGATGCTCGCGGTCCGCTCCGGCTTCTTCTACACCCGTAGCGTGCCCTGCGAGCTCTGGTTCTTCGACCGCGCCAAGCCGAAGGCGCGCGCCGACAGCGTGCTGATGCTGGACGCGCGCAACGTCTTTCGGCAGGTCACCCGCAAGATCAACGACTTCTCCCCGGAGCAGCTCAGCAACCTCACCGCCATCGTCTGGCTGCACCGCGGCCAAACCGACCGCTTTCTCGGCCTGGTCTCGGCGTATCTGGAACGCCTGTACGCCGAGGCCGACGAGGTACCGATGGCGCTGGACGACTTCGATCTCGGCGTCGATGCACTGCGCAAGCCCTGTGCCGAGCCGCGGCGGCGGACGCCGACGGAGAACTCGGCGCCGCGCACAAAGAGGCCCTGCGCGAGGCCCTGGAGGCGCTTGACCAGGCCCACGGCGCCTACGAGTCCTCGCGCGATGCCCTGCTCGCGATGCTGCAACACCAAGGCGGCGCCGAGGCAGAGATCCCGGACGACAACGCCGGACAGCATGCCGCTCGCGAGGTCTTCGACGCCACGGCCAAGGCCCTGACCGGCATGGTCGAGCACATCGACGAGGTCCAGCCGGCGCTGTCGCGGTTGCATGCGCTTGCCGGCAAGCTGCCCAAGGACATCGCCAAGCAGAAGCCCATCAAGGACGCCTATCCGCGCAACAAGATCGCGAAGCGGCTCAAGCAGCTCGATGCGGAGCGCGAACGCGCGGCGGCCCAACTAAACCACCCCGTCTACCTGCACCAACAGGTCGCCTGGCTCCAGAGCCGCTTCCCGGACGCCGGCTACGCGGACGTACCCGGCCTGGTCAAGCGTGTCAGCCGCGCCGAGATTGAGACTGCCGATTGGCGCCTGACGCCAGGCCGGTATGTCGGTGTTGCGTCGGAGGAGGATGATCCGGACTTCGATTTCGCCGAGACGATGCGGGGGATTCGGGAGGAGTTGATCGAGTTGAATCGGGAAGCTGCGGGGTTAGCAGAAGAGATTGATCTCAACCTGAGCAGACTCGTCAAATGAGCTTCTTCGATGCAAAGCTCGGAGATGTGCTGACGCTGAAACGCGGACATGATCTTCCGGAAGCCGTGCGCGAGCCCGGACCGGTTCCGGTCGTGTCGTCGTCCGGTATGACCGGCTACCACAACCAGCCCAAAGTGACCGGGCCGGGTGTCGTGACCGGGCGATACGGCACCTTGGGCGAAGTGTTCTTCATCGACTCGGACTATTGGCCACTAAACACAGCCCTCTATGTCTGCGACTTCAAGGGCAACAACCCACGCTACCTTGCATACTTGCTGAAGGAAACGTTGCAGAGCTACCAAAGCGACAAGACCGCAGTTCCGGTCGTTGATCGAAAGGTTTTGCATGCGCTCGATGTTCGCGCAGGGGACCGACCGACCCAAGACAAGATCGTCGATGCGGTATCAGCCTACGATGACCTGATCGACAACAACCGCCGCCGCATGGCACTCCTCGAAGACGCGGCTCGTCAGATATACAAGGAGTGGTTCATCCATCTCCGATTCCCCGGCCACAAGCACGTCCCCATTCTCGATGGCGTGCCGGAGAGGTGGTCCAGGGCCAGACTCGGAGACCTGGTGGCATGCAATCCAGACAGCTTCAGAGCATCCCAGCTTCCGCAACGGTTGAATGATGTCGATCTATCGGCAGTGAAAGAGGGACGGATCCACTCTAAGACGACATGCTCTGCAGCAGAAGCACCAGGCCGGGCAAAGCGAAGGGCCTCCCCGGGGGACGTCACTTGGGCCAACGTGAGACCGAATCTCCGCGGCTTCGCGTTGTTGTTGAGCGTTGCCGAGGACGACGTCTTCTCGACCGGCTTCACGGTGCTGCGGCCAATCCAAATTCCGTCCTCTTATCTCTACCTTGTCGTGACTACTGATCAATTCGTGGGTCATCTTGTTAATCACGCGACCGGTGCCAGCTATCCCGCCGTCAGGCCATAGGATTTTCAAAACGCCGAGAGAATGCTGCCGACCTATTCCGTACTCAAGCTACTTCATAAACGCGTCGCACCGATGCTGACGCAGATTGCTAAACTCGAAACAGCAAACGCAAAGCTTCACCAAGCCCGCGACCTCCTCCTCCCCCGCCTCATGCGCGGTGAGCTCAAACCATGACGATCCGTCCGCCCAAAACAACCCTGCTCAAACGTCAGGCCGCCCTACTGGCGCTGCTTTGCGACCTATGCCGCAACCTGCTGAGGCGCAAGCACTGTCCGCGAGACATGAAAGGGTCAATAGCCCGCGAGGCGCAGTTGCTCCGCCGGCATCGTCTCTTCCAGGATGCTGAACGACTGCACCTGCATCAGGCGTGGCCGGTCGCGGAGGTCGTACTCGACCAAGCCGCTGACTTGGATCGTCCGGTCCAGTAATGCCTTTGGCTTGTCGATCACGTCGCTGTAGACGCAACGCAAGGCCCCGGCACCCTCGACGCGACGCAGTTGGAACCGGCGGGCGTCAAGGTCGATGGCACGCACGCGTCCCGTGAAGTCCCCCAGACGTGTCGAGCGCACCGGAGTATTGGCATTGGCCCGCAGGACCTTGCGCGATTGCGGGGTCAATGGCTCGGGCTCACGTTTGTCCACGCCGTCCGCGGTGATGGTGACCCGGTCGTATCCGCGCCTTCCCGACGGTGCCAACTGCTCCGCGGCTGTCAGCACCAGGTCACGGACACCGGGGTCGGGGAAGTCGTCATTGATGTCTTCGTCTATGCCCAGGGGGCCGATATACCAGGCGACGCGCGCGAGACTCCTGATCGCCTCGCGGACGGCTTGATACAGCGGGTCTTCCTCGCCCCACAAATTGACCTGGGTACCCGGTACCGCATCGTTGCGCTCGCCCCCTTTTGCAGCGGCCTGCGGCGGTCGCACCTTGACCCCCATCACCAAACTGCCGCGGGCAAGGCTGGTAAGGCCAAGCTCGAACTCCGGCGGGAACTTGGCCGGTTCGGTATCCGATAGGCCGATCATTGCCTTGGTGATCTTCGTCACCTGCTCGCGCAGGTCCGCGAAGATCCCGCTCAGGATGATGGCGGCCCTATGCTCTACCTGTTCAACCCATCCAGCCATTGCTCGATTCTCAAGATGCCTTTGCGGGCGTCCACGCGGACGTTGCGCTGACCAGCCTCGTTTGCACGGATGTACTGGAAGAACGCGCTGAAGTCGCTCTGCCCATGCCCTGGCAGATTGAGCCAAAAATCTACCTCGAATTCCTGCTTGATGGCGTCGTGCTCGGCGAAAAGCATCAGGCCCTCCCTAAGTTCGTCTGCTGACGCGGCCACGAGGTCCAACACTAAGTCTACATCGCCCGGTCGTTCCTTGTCGGTGACGAAACTGCCATCGAGGTAGATCGGCGACGTCAATCCGCGCTGGCCCACTGCACGACAACCTGAGATGGGGATCGGTGTACGCCTGGAACCAGGAGACCTTCGGACCGGGTGGTACGCTGGGCCGGGAATCCGTGCGGGATGCGGCGCTTAAGCCGGACCTGCGCCGAGCACTGCGGGGGCTGAACGACGGCGTGCCGGATGCGGTCATCGAGCAGGCGATGACCAAGCTCACCACGGTCGACCGCGCCCGCTCCACGTTGCAGCACAACCAGGAATTCTACGGTTGGATCAGGGACGGCGTGCCCATGGAGTGGCGCGACGCCGCGGGCCGACGGCACCAGCAACGGCTGCGCCTGCTGGACTTCGACGACCCGACCAACAACCGCTTCGTGGCGGTGCGCGAGCTGAAGCTTCAGGGTCTGGACGTGCCGCATTACAACCGCCGCGCTGACCTGGTCTGCTTCGTCAACGGCTTGCCGCTGGTGTTCATCGAGCTGAAGGCTGTGTACCTCAATATCCGCGCCGGCTTCGATGAGAACCTGACGGATTACCTGCACCAGAGCATCCCCCACGCCTTTCACCACAACGTCTTCATGGTGGTGAGCCATGGCAACAGAGCACGTTATGGCTCCATCACGAGCGGCTGGGATCACTTCGCGGAATGGAATCGGGAGGACCTGGACGACCAGATCTGGCGCACCTTCGTCGGCTGCGGCATCGTCGATGAGCAGTGCCCGCGCGCCGGCTCCGGCAGGCAATTGCAGTTGCTCCTAAAGGGCCGGCATCGCTATGTCTTCAGCCTGGTACACAAGTTCAACCAGACGGTCCGCGAGCCCTACAGCGAGCGCGACGACATCATCGTGCTGTCGGATGAAGTTCCTGCTTCCAGAGGCTTGGGTGCCGATTGCTGGTTGCCGGCTGCTGAAACCCGGCGACGCAAAGCTGGAGCTTCGTCGCGCGGGTGACGCGGCTGGAGCCGCGTCACCAGGAGCGTTCCGGCGCGCCGTCGATTAGGCGGTAGCGGCAGGTTAGGGCAGCGGTCGCGCCGAGGCGGCGCTCCTACGGCATCAGGCACAAAAAAGGGGCCGAGTGGCCCCTCTCTCATCCGGCAGGTCGTCCTTTGACGACCGCGCAGCGCGGTTGCTTATTGGATATCCTTACTGCGTGGAGAGGCGCTCGTCGTCGGTGATCGCCTTGATGCTGAGGCGGATGCGGCCCTGCTTGTCGACTTCCAGCACCTTGACCTTGACCACGTCGCCTTCGCTCAGCTTGTCGCTGACGTTCTGCACACGCTCTTCAGAGATCTGGGAGATGTGCACCAGGCCGTCGCGGCCGGGCAGGATGGTCACGAAAGCGCCGAAGTCCATCAGCCTGGCGACCTTGCCCTCGTAGATCCGGCCGACTTCGACGTCGGCGGTGATCAGGCGGATGCGCTTCTTCGCCTCTTCACCGGCGGCCTTTTGCACCGAGAAGATCTTGACCACGCCGTCGTCGTTGATGTCGACTGTGGCGCCGGTCTCTTCGGTGATGGAGCGGATGGTGGAGCCGCCCTTGCCGATGACATCGCGGATCTTCTCCGGATGGACCTTAAACTCGATGATACGCGGCGCGTGCTCCGACATCTCGGAGCGGTGCGAGTCAATGACCTTGTTCATCTCGCCGAGGATGTGCATGCGCCCGTCCTTGGCCTGGGATAGCGCGGTCTCCATGATTTCACGGGTGATGCCCTCGATTTTGATGTCCATCTGCAAGGCGTTGATGCCGTCAGCGGTGCCGGCGACCTTGAAGTCCATATCACCGAGATGGTCCTCATCGCCCATGATGTCGGTCAGCACGGCAAAGTCGTCGCCTTCCTTGATCAGGCCCATGGCGACACCGGCCACCGGCGCCTTGATCGGCACACCGGCATCCATCAGCGATAGGCTAGTGCCGCAGACGCTGGCCATGGAACTGGAACCGTTGGATTCGGTGATCTCCGAGACCACGCGCACCGAGTACGGGAAGTTCTCGAGGCCCGGCATTGATGCCAAGACGCCGCGCTTAGCCAGCCGTCCGTGACCGATCTCGCGGCGCTTGGGGCTGCCAACGCGACCCAACTCGCCGACGCAGAAAGGCGGGAAGTTGTAGTGCAGCATGAAGGGCTCGCGGCGTTCGCCGTCGAGCGCATCGATGATCTGCGAGTCGCGCTCGGTGCCCAGGGTGGTGACGACGATGGCCTGGGTCTCGCCGCGGGTAAACAGCGCCGAGCCATGAGCGCGAGGCAGCACGCCGGTACGGATGCTGATGGGCCGCACCGTCTTGGTGTCACGACCATCGATACGCGGCTCGCCGGCGAGGATGCTGCCACGGACGATCCGCTTCTCCAGCTTCTCGCAGGCGGCATAGACCTGCGGCTGCTGCCAGGGGCTGTCATCACCGGCGAGTTGGGCGAAGATGTCGGCGCGAATGGCGCCGAGTGCGCCATAACGCTCCATCTTGTCTTTGATGCGGTAGGCGTCACCGAGGCGCTCGGCAGCCGCGCTTTCGACCGCGGCTGCCAACTCCGCATCGGCGGTCGGCGCCTCGAAAGGCATCGGTTCCTTACCGACTGCCTCGGCGAACTCCCGGATGGCCTGGATCGCCACCTGCATCTGCTCGTGGCCGAACATCACGGCGCCCAGCATGACATCTTCCGGCAGCCCGCAGGCCTCGGACTCGACCATCAGCACGGCCTTTTCGGTGCCGGCGACGATCAGGTCCAGATCGCTGTCAGCGTTGACACCGGTTAAAGGCTGATTGAGTAGATACTTGCCGTCTTTGTAGCCAACCCGGGCTGCACCGATAGGACCATTGAATGGTGCACCGGAGATGGCCAGCGCCGCGGAGACCCCGAGCATGGCCGGCACCTCGGGGTTTACGGCCGGATTCAGTGATTTGACCGTAGCGATGACCTGCACCTCGCGGCCGAAACCCTTGGCGAACAACGGCCGTATGGGCCGGTCAATCAGCCTAGAGGTCAGGATCTCGCCCTCGCTCGGGCGTCCCTCGCGGCGAAAAAAGCCGCCGGGGATGCGACCGGCGGCATAGGTCTTTTCCTGGTAGTCGACGGTGAGCGGCAGGAAGTCTTTGAGTTCAGTGGCACGCTTGTCAACGACGACGGTCACCAATAGTACAGTGTCGTCGACGTTGATCATCACGGCGCCGTCGGCCTGTCGGGCGATCTCCCCGGTCTCAAGGATCACGGGGTGGTCGCCAAATTGAAATTGCTTGCGGATGGGAGTCACTGGATAGGTCCTCTGCGTGGGTCCTCTGGGAGCGCCGTCCGGAACAAGCAGGCGCCCGTGTAGTCAGTTCGCGTCGGCAATGCCGGACCCCTTGGGCCGCACGCCGTCTCGGAATGCATCGGCCGTTCGACCAGCGGCGCGCGGCGATCTTAAACCGACCCAGGGATGCGGCGGCAAGGGTGCCAGATCCGAAGCGAGGGTCAGTCGAGCATCAGCGATTGCGCCAGCCGGTCGGTGTATCAACGACGCAGGCCGAGCTTTTGGATCAGCGCGCGATAGCGGTCGACATCCTTGCCCTTGAGGTAGTCGAGCAGCTTGCGCCGAGAGTTGACCATCCGCACCAGACCGCGACGAGAATGGTGATCGTGCTTGTGCTCGGTAAAATGGCCGGTCAGTTGTTTGATTCGGGCGGTCAGCAGTGCGACCTGCACCTCAGGTGAGCCGGTGTCGTTTGTGCCACGCGCATGTTCTTCGACGATCTGACGCTTGTCTTCCGCGGTCATGGTCATTGGTGTACTCCAAATGGATAGCGCGTGCCGCTTCGACACGCTGGGTGAATGGTTCTGAGCCGACGACACGCGCTGCTTGGTCTGCGGCTCAAAAGGCCGCTAATCCGATGGCAGTCGCGCTCGCGGATCAAGCCGCTCCGACAATGACTTCAGAGCGGCGAGAACCGAAAATCGATGCCGACATTGAGGCCAGCAGATCAGGCACGCGATTGTACGCGGTTGACGGCCGCATTACAGCAAGCGCTTTGGCTGAACCCGTCCGTCGTCGAGTATCACACCGACGCCGACGAAGCGCGCGGACTGATCATAGAGCCGGACCGTGCCTTGGGTGGGTGACTGCGGGACCAGCACCGGCTGTCCCTGGCCTAAATAGAAGGCCGCATCCGCGGATAGCCGCAATGCCGGACAGTGGTCAAGGGCGGTATCGAGCGGCAACAGCATCGCGTCCATAGCCTCAGCCCCCTGCTCGGCTGCTGCCTCGATATCGTCGACGGTAACAAAACGGACGCTGCCTTCGACGTAGGGCCCGACGCCGGACCGGCGGAGCGCGGAAACGTGGCCGCCGCAACCGAGTCCGGCGCCGACGTCCTCGGCCAAGGTGCGCACGTAGGTGCCCTTAGAACAATGCACGTCCAGTTCGACCTCGGGCAACTCAAAGCGCAGGAGATCAAGGGCGTAGATCTGGATCGTCCGTGGTGTACGCTCGATTTCTTTACCCTCACGCGCTAGCTTGTAAAGCCGCTGCCCTTGATGCTTAACCGCCGAATACATCGGCGGCAATTGCTCAATGCTGCCGACAAACCGCGCTATCACCTCGCGCAGCGCTGCTTCGGTGACGCCATCGGTGGGCGCGGTGGCGATGATCTCGCCCTCGGCATCGGCGGTGCTGGTGGTCACGCCCAAGCGCAGGGTTACGCGATAGCGTTTGTCCGCGTCCAGTAAGAAGGCCGAGAATTTGGTGGTGTAGCCGAGACAGAGCGGCAACAGTCCAGTTGCTAGTGGATCAAGGCTGCCCGTGTGGCCTGCCTTGGCCGCATCGTAGAGTCGTTTGACACGCTGAAGTGCGTGATTGGACGAGATGCCGTGCGGCTTATCCAACAAAAGGATACCGTTGACGTCGCGCCCCTGCTTGCGTCGCCTTGCCATGTCAAATTCTCCGAGTCGAGCGCCCCGTGGCTATTGTGCTCAGTGGTTGTTGCACTTAGGTTGCATTGAGTGCCCAGTATGCTCAATGACTCGCATCGTCTTCGGGGCCGCCGACGCCTGCCTCGGGGATCGATGGTTCGCTGGGGTCCTCGGCCACGGCATGCTCGATCAGCGCCGCCAGTCGCTCACCGGAAAGCACCGACTCGTCGTGCACGAAATGAAGCTGAGGTACGGTCCGACGCCGCGACCCCTTGGCAAGTTGGGCGCGCAAATAGCCGGCCAAGGTGCGGTTCAACAACCGCGCCTGTTCGTTGCGGTACTGGTCGCCCTGATCGCCGAAGGCAAAGCAGGTAAAGAAGACCTTGGCATGCGATAGATCGCGACTCGCGCGAACCTCCTGCAAAGTAATCTCGCCCAGCCTCGGATCTTTAACGCTGCGAAGGATAACGGTGAGTTCACGCAACAACTCGGCGCCGACGCGCTCGCTGCGATCGAATTCGCGTGTCCCGCCTCGACTCAATGTCGGGCCTCCTTGTTTGTGTCATTGACCCTTGGGTAATGGGCGCTCAGTACGGCGGCGACGAGACCTCTCGACGGGAAGGCGACGAATCGCTGCATCACAGCACCCGCGCCCGCTCGGTACGCTCGAACACCTCAATCTGATCGCCGGATTGTACGTCGTTGTAGTTCTTGACGCCGATACCGCACTCAGTACCCGATTTGACCTCGGGGACATCGTCCTTGAAACGACGTAGCGACTCCAGCGCACCTTCGTAGACCACGACGTTGTCGCGCAGCACGCGGATCGGGTTATTACGCTTGATCAGACCGTCGACCACCATGCAGCCGGCGATAGCGCCGAATTTGGACGAGCGGAAGACGTCGCGCACCTCAGCAAGGCCAATGATCTCCTCGGTGACGACCGGGCTCAGCATGCCAGAAATGGCCTGCTTCACGTCGTCGATCAGCTCGTAGATGATCGAGTAGTAGCGCAGGTCGAGCCCTCGCTCTTCCACCACGCGTCTCGCAGCCGCATCCGCTCGCACGTTGAAGCCGAGCATAATGGCGTTGGACGTGACCGCCAGATTGGCATCGGACTCGGTGATACCACCGACACCAGAAGCGACCACGTAGACCTTGACTTCGTCGTTGGTCAGCTTCGCCAGCGCCTCACGCAGCGCCTCGACGCTGCCTTGAACGTCTGCCTTGAGGATGATGTTGACGCTCTTGAGCTCCCCCTCTTTGAACTGCGAAAAGAGCTGATCGAGGCTGGCAGCGCGTTGCTCGTCAATGCGTGACTGGCGTTCTTTGTCCTGCCGCAGTTCAGCGACCTCGCGCGCCTTCTTCTCGTCACCGACGGCAATGACGTCGTCACCGGCATTGGGCGCACCGGACAAACCGAGCACCTGCACTGGGATCGACGGACCGGCAGTCTTCACCGGCCGGCCAGCCTCGTCGAACATGGCACGCACGCGGCCATACTCAGCCCCACTGACGATGCTGTCGCCAAGATAGAGCGTGCCGGATTGCACCAGCACCGTGGCCACCGGGCCGCGCCCCTTCTCTACGCTGGACTCGACGATGGCACCATGTGCCGCGGCCTTCACCGGCGCCTTCAGCTCCAACACCTCGGCCTGCAATAGCACGGCGTCGAGCAAATCGTCGATGCCTTCACCGCTTTTGGCCGACACCTTCACGACCATCGTATCTCCGCCCCATTCCTCTGGCACCAAGTCGTGCTGGGTAAGCTCCTGCATAACGCGGTCAGGGTTGGCGTCGGGCTTGTCCATTTTGTTGACGGCGACCACCACCGGCACCTTGGACGCCTTGGCGTGATGGATCGCCTCCGCGGTTTGCGGCATGACGCCGTCGTCGGCCGCCACAACCAAGATGACGAGATCGGTCACCTCAGCGCCGCGGGCACGCATAGCCGAGAACGCGGCATGGCCAGGGGTATCTAGAAACGAGATGGTGCCTTTGCCCGTCTCGACGTGGTAGGCACCGATGTGCTGTGTGATGCCGCCGGCCTCACCATCCGCAACCTTGGTGCGGCGGATGTAGTCGAGCAACGAGGTCTTGCCATGGTCAACATGCCCCATGATGGTCACCACCGGCGGGCGCAACAGACGCTCAGCCTGGTCGCTTTCCTCTTCCAGCAGGTCCATCATGTTGTCTTCGGCATCCTTGGCCTGCGCCTCGACCGCCGTATGTCCCATCTCCTCGACGAGGATCATCGCGGTATCTCGATCTAGGGCTTGGTTGATGGTCGCCATCACGCCCTGCTTGAACAGCGCCTTGACAACTTCGGCAGCCTTGATCGACATGCGCGCGGCCAAATCGCCGACCGTGATCGACTCGGGCACTTCCACCTCGCGCACCACCGGCGAGGTTGGCCGTTGAAAGCCGTGCATGTCCTGCAACTGCGGTCGACCAGTCTTCTTGCGTCGACGTGCACCGGGACGTGAAATCACGCCGCCCTCGTCATCGAAGTCCGATCTCCCGCCACCGCGCTTGGACCGGCCCGCGTCCTTGCGTGCCGCCTTTTTGGCCGGCTTCTCCGCCTCGGCCCGCTCAGCAGGTCGTTTCAAGTGCTTGCGTGCCCGATCGCGTTCTTCCAGGTCCGGCTCCGCTTTGGGTGCCGTATTGGCTTTCTTGCCGGTCGTCCGAGCCGCGGTCGCAGCAGGGGTTTGGGCCGGGGGGGCTGCTTCGGAAGTTGGCTGAGCGACGGCTTCAAGGCCAGGCCGGCTTGTCGCCGCGTCAACAGCGGTCGCTTCAACAGCTTCCGGAGTCGCTTCCGGCTCTGGCTCGGGCTCTGGCGCGGCCGCTGCTGCTTCAGCAGCACGAATACGCTCTTGCTCTTCAACACGACGGCGCTCTTCCTCGGCGCGGCGACGCTCTTCATCGAGGACGCGGCGGCGCGCTTCTTCTTCCTTGCGCACGCGTTCCTGCTCTTCCTGTTCAGCCAATCGGCGCGCGTCTTCCTCGGCACGACGCTCTTGAAGCTCCGCACGCCGACGCTGCTCTTCGGCCAGGCCTCTACCGCCCGAAGACCGCTGCGAGACAGGTCGCGGATCGAGGGGACGCGCAGTCCTGGTTGGCGTTTCGTCACGCGTCGTAAATGACCGTTTGCGGCGCACTTCAACATTGACGGCCTTGGCGGGGCGTTGGGCGGCCCCCCTACCGGAGACAGTCGGACGCGCCGCTGGGCCCCCCGGTCGGGCGACAACGCCGGCAGCGCGAGCTTCGCTGCCAGTTCTGCGCTGGCCAGCGCGCTTTTGGTCTTCGTCCGCGGCTTCTGGCTCTTTCTTGGAGTGGCCACGGCGCAGATGGCCCAGCAGTTGCAGCTTCTGCTGCTCGGTAATGGTCGAGTCGGCCTCGCTTGCGGCGATGCCGGCCTCGTGAAGTTGGGCAAGCAGACGCTCGACCGGAATGCCGACCGTGCTGGCTAGCTGTTTGACTGTGACTTCGGTACTCATAAACAACCTCCGCAAGCTATTCCTGTTCCGACCCGGCGAACCAGGGCTCGCGTGCCTTCATGATCAATTGCGCCGCGCGCTCTTCGTCCATGTCGTCGAACTCCATTAATTCACCCACGGACTGTTCAGCCAACTCATCCATGGTGCCAATTCCCTTGCGCGCCAGGGCATAGGCCAGCGCCTCGTCCATGCCCTCCATAGCAAGCAGTTCGTCCGTTGGCACCGCATCCGGATCTTCCGCGACCGGTGCATCCGCAGCCATCGATGGGCGACTGGCCATAATGTCGTTGGCGCGTTGGCGCAGAATCTGCACTAGTTCTTCGTCGAATTCAGCGATGGCGAGCAACTCCGCCTCGGGCACATAGGCGACCTCATCGACCGTGGTAAAGCCCTCCTCCACCAGCACCGACGCAACGTTATCGTCAATTTGCAGTTCCTCCATGAAATCGGTGGCGACCCGCTTACCTTCTTCCTCGCTCTTCGCGGCGGCCTCCTCTTCGCTCATCACGTTCAGATTCCAACCGGTGAGCTGACTGGCGAGGCGGACATTCTGCCCACCTCGGCCGATGGCCTGAGATAGGTTCTCCTCCTTCACCGCCACGTCCATGCTCCCCGCCTCCTCGTCGATGACGATGGAGACCACATCGGCGGGCGACATGGCATTAATGACAAACTGAGCCGGGTTGTCGTCCCAGAGGATGATGTCGACACGCTCGCCGTTGAGTTCGTTGGATACCGCCTGCACCCGCGAACCACGCATGCCAACGCATGCACCGACTGGATCGATTCGGGCATCCTTCGTACGCACCGCGATTTTGGCACGCAAGCCTGAGTCGCGCGCGGCAGCGACGATTTCTATCGTGCCCTCGCCAACCTCGGGAACCTCCAACTTAAATAACTCGATCAAAAGACTAGGAGCGGTCCTGCTGACGAACAGTTGCGGCCCCTTGAGTTCGGAGCGGACCTCGTAGAGCAGACCACGCAGGCGGTCGCCGGAGCGCACGTTCTCTCTCGGGATCACCTGATCGCGCGGCACCAGCGCCTCGGCATTGTTGCCGAGGTCAAGCACGATGGTACCGCGTTCGGCCTTCTTGACGATGCCGGTGACGAGTTCGCCCTCACGCTCTTTGAACATCTCAACGATCTTCGCCCGCTCGGCCTCACGCACCTTTTGCACAATGACCTGCTTGGCGGTCTGCGCAGCGATGCGCCCGAACAGCTCAGACTCGATCTGCTCTTCAATGAAGTCGCCTACACCAAGTCCTGGGTCAAGCACCTCGGCCGCGGACAGCGTGATCATGCGTGCAGGTGCCTCAAGCGCCTGGCCATCTTGATCCTCGACGATCTCCCAGCGGCGAAAGGTCTCATAGTCCCCGGTCTCACGATTGATCGCGACACGCGCCTCAATATCGCCACCGTGCTTCCTGCGCGTCGCCGATGCAAGCGCAGCCTCCATCGCCTCGAAGATGATGGACTTCGGGACATCTTTCTCGTTGGAAACGGCATCAACCACCAACAAAATTTCTTTACTCATGCAAGCAACCTGCGGTCAGAATTCGGGAACCAGGCGAGCCGTTTCGATCAGATCGAAGGGCAGTTCAAAACGTTCGCCTTCCGCATCCAGCAGGATCGTTGAACCATCGACACCTGCCAGCGCGCCCTCGAAGCGTCGCCGACCATGCAACTTCGCTGCCAAGCGAATTGACGCCCGCTGACCGTTGAAACGGTCAAAATGCTCAAGCTTGAACAGCGGACGGTCAAGACCAGGCGACGACACCTCAAGGTCGTAGTGACCGGCAATCGGGTCTTCAACATCGAACAGGCTGCTCAACTGACGGCTCACTGACTCACAATCTTCTAATGTGATACCACGTTGATGGTCGATGTAGACACGCAAGACCGCCGAGCCGGCGCCGTCCTGAGCGTATTCCACGCCGACCGGTTCATAGCCCATGGGAGACACCACCGATTCGACCAGCGCTATTACGACGGGATTGGCCGTTCGCATGGACTCGACTCGAAAAAGTTCGGAAAACAGAGTTTCAAAAACAAAAAATGGGCCTTCGGCCCAATCGAATGCTGCGACCGCACCACCGTAAGCGGGCGTGCGCTGATGACCAAAAAAAACCCCGAAATCGGGGTCTTACCGTTCGTGGGTCCCGCAATCTGCAGAACCACGCTTTGCTTAAGCCTGCGAATGTTACCGGTTAGCGGGCAACTCTGCAAGCAGAGATCAGCTCAATCGCGGTCTAGGCTTGCACGATCTCATCGACGGGTATTCCGCCGCGGTCTCCGGCGCATGCGCCAAGGCTTGACGCCGCGCCAATGGAGAAACCTAAGTACGGCAATTTCTAGGTTAGAATCGCTGCCACCCTAGAGAGCGGGCCGACGGCAGCGCCGATGGAAGAGAGGAGCGCAAACTAGAACAGGAGCGCCACATAGATGAATTCACAAAATCGAAAGCAAGGGCAGCTAAATTATTGGTGCGAACTCGCGTTCGCACGCACAGGTGCACTCGTTTCCAAGGCAGGACAACTCGCGGGCCGCACACTGCCGCAGCCCTCGGTACGCTTCGATCTTCGCGGCCAGAGCGCTGGTCAAGTGCGCATTGATGCCAGCGGCCAAGGCACAATCCGCTATAACGCGGCGCTGCTGCTGCGCCATGGCGAAGCATTTATCGCCCGCACCGTCCCGCACGAAGTTGCCCACTATATCGCGTTCCGCCATCACGGTCGCGGAATCCGCCCGCACGGGCATGAGTGGCAACAATGGGTCCGCGTGCTGGGCGGGGAAGCCGATCGCTGCCACGACTACGACACCGATGGGCTGCGCGCGCGCCAAACGCGCTGGTTCACCTATCACTGCCGTTGCGGCGATCATCAACTATCTAGCGTCCGCCATAATCGAATCAGCCGCGGCACCCGCTACTTATGCCGACGCTGCGGAGATGCATTGCTTGCGGGGCCTGCGTCGCGGGACTGAACTTGGATTTCTGAGGCTGGCTGATTAAGTGAATAGCCGGCTCAGAGGGCTAGCGGGCACCTAGCTTGACCATTTGCCCCCTTGGCCCGACACCCAAGATGGGCGTCAGGACAAGTCAGATGCGATGACAGTTGACCGCAATCGCCTCAGCGCCCATCGAAAGACGTCGCTGGCGCCGCAGGGCGCTGATAAACACCAGGATTGCCATAATACGGGGGCATCGGCATCTGAGGACGCATCCGATAGGTTTGTTCCCAGCGCCGACGCGCCTGCTCCATCGCTTGGCGACGCATGGCCTCGTACTCGGCACGCAGGCTCGCGGCGTCCCAGGAGCCATTCCTTGTTGAAGCGAAAGGCGCTGGAGCGGAAGGCCGGGCACCGCGTGACTCGGGAGCGGCTGTCGTTGGCGCAGTTTGTGGCACAGCGGCCTGGGAGGCAGCCGTGCTAGCAGCAGCCGAGGCGGGCTGCCGCGCTGGTTTTCCCGCGGCATCGCCACGGCTATCGCCATCAGTAGACCCCGGCTGCAATTTCTGCTCGTCACGCATGACCGCACGGGCGAATGCTTGCGCCTCAGCCTCGGAAACGTCGGTCGTCGATGCTGGGGTTGCCGGTGCTGGCGCTGCTGCGCCTGTCGGCTGCTGAGGAGGCTGCACCTGGAGAGGTTGCATCTGGGAGCGCTGCACTTGGGGAGGCATGGGCCGCATCATCGGCGCGGGTGCCGGACGCATCGCTTCGGTAGCAACCACTGGGGGTTGGGCTGGCGCTGAAACTGGGGCTGAGGCAGGTTCCGGAGACGAATCAAGCGCGGTCGCCGCGGGCGGCGCCACCCGCACGCTTGGGTCGGCCAAGGCCCGATTGGCATGCGTCGGCATGGCACCAATCGACACTTTCTCGGTAGGCGTGGTTTCAGCCGTTTGCTGGTTTGACGTTCGCTGGTTTGACGTTCGCTGGTTTGACGTTTGCTGGTTTGCCGTTTCCTGGTTTGCCGTTTCCTGGTTTGCCGTTTCCTGGTTTGCCGTTTCCTGGGGGG
>JGI12048J13642_10443808_pt1 | contig 20024 bp, 17 predicted proteins | sample ElkSlonscriptome_16_FD_13642 | JGI IMG/M metagenome (IMG submission 13642)
CTCCGCTAATATTTGCCAAGATTTTTTCGGGGGTTTGGAATCTCTCTTTACATGCGAACAAACCGGCGAGTACCAACGTATCCGAACACCCTATCTTTATCCCGACGGCGACATCATAGACGTTTTCTGTAAAGTCCAGAATGATGTCGTAATCGTATCCGATCTCGGGGAAACCACCCGTTGGCTGCGCATGCAAACCGTTTCGCCCCGGAGAACTCCAAAACAAAAGACGTTGATTCAAGATACCTGTCAGACCCATGGAGTGGAATTTTTCAAGGGGATAATATTGGCCCGATGCCGACCAGAAAATCAATTGTCGGCTGTGGTGTTCCGAGTAGCACAAGCGGCCTTGCGTGTTTCTGATCTGTGGTTTACTTTCCGGACCCGTTCCGTTGAATCGGTATCGGACGAAGTAGCGGATTTTCTTTCCGAACGACATTTCCCATTCGAACGGGGAGAAAAACTCGCCGGCCGTTCAGGAAAAGTATGGACTCCGGATTTCCACATCCGTGCCGTGCGACGAAGTTCTTTGGTGTATGTGTTAAGTACCGGTAGTAAATCTGCAGCTCGGGCGATCGTCAATCAGATCCATACCGCGTGGTATGACCTGAATCATCTTGCCGCAGGTCCTGAAGCTTTGCAGTTTATTTCATTGTTCGATGACAATTTGGATGTCTGGAGCGAAGAAGATTTTCGACTGGCCGAGCAGCTTTCCACCGTAATTCGTTGGTCGAAACCGGATGAATTTGCTGAAACTTTAATGGCGGCGTAGGAAGCCCTGTATCCGCCTCGATGCATTCGAACCCATCTGAACCACCGTATGAAAGGGGGCGAGAACCCATCGCCCCCGTCACCGGATCAAATTCGACCCCGACCTACCCTGCCGGAATCACCCCGATCTCCTTCATCAATCCCAGCATGTCTTCATTCCACCAGGTCTCCACGATTTTTCCATTATCCATGCGATAGATGGTCATACCTGTCCATTCGACCGGGTTGTTGGAGGGCGGAATGCCAAAGAAATCGCCGGTGTGGGAACCGCGCGCCACCCAGCGGCAGACCAGTTTGTCGCCCTCGGCGCTGGCGTCCTCGATCGTGACCTTGAAATCGGGGATGCCGGCCCGGACCGCTGAAACGCACTGTTCGCACGATTTGAAATCCTTAAAATGCGGCGCATAGGGCGCGTGATTCACCAGGGCGGGCGAGTAGATCTCCTCCGCAATGGCCAAATTGCCGGTGTTCCAAAGATCTTCGATACGGCGGGTGACGGACTTCATTTCTTCTGTCATGGCTGTCTCCTTTCATCGGTTTAAGGGTAGGTACCGCTGAAAACGAACATCACCAAGACGCGCCCCCGGAAAAATTGGAGGAAATCGTCGCCCTCGGGCCGACCTACTCGCCGGTGTTCGACACCCTCACCCGGGCGGTGCCGGTGAAGGTGCAGCTGGATAAATAAAACCCTCCGGTCGCATTCGTCCAATGTTCGAGAAATGCGACCGGTCCTTTCACCGGGGCCTATTCAGGGGCGACCGGTTTGCCGATCAGAAAGATCCCGTGTTTGGCGAACAGCTCCGGCCAGAACCGAATGACCTTTCCCTCCACACCGCCGGCATCCAGATGGATGTCGGCCTCCTTGAGAATCTCGAACCCGACCTGCCGTCCATACCTGCGAAAATCCTTCAAGGTGATTACCCGAATATTGGGGGTGTCGTGCCACTGGTAGGGCAGCTCCGGGGTCACCGGCGCGTGTCCGGTCAGAAGCACCTGGGCCCGGACCCGCCAATGGCTGAAATTGGGAAAGCTCACCACCACCTTTTTGCCGACCCGAAGCATGGAGGCGATCAGGCCCGAGGGGTCGTAAATCTGCTGAAGGGTCTGGCTCAATACCACGTAATCGAAGGCATCCTCCGGATAATCGAGCACCTCTTCGTTGATATCCCCCTGAAGCACGGTCAGCCCCTTCTGAATGCAGACGGCGATCATCTCCTCGTTCTGGTCGATGCCGGTGCAGGTGACCCCTTTGTATTTTTTGAGATGATAGAGCAGCTCCCCTTCCCCGCATCCCAGGCCGAGTACCCGGGCGCCCGGGGTGATCCAGGAGGCGATGATTCTCAGGTCGAACCGCATGGCGGATGTTTCCACTTCCACAGATCTATATCTCATCGAAAATCCGTTCCAGGAAACTGCGAATCAGGGTGGTCAATCGCGTGCTGGGCAGCAAAAAGGCGTCGTGCCCCCACTCGGCCTCGATTTCGCAGAAGCTGACATCCAGACCGCTCTTTTTCATGGCCTGGACCATGGACCGGGATTGATAGGTCGGGTAGAGCCAGTCCGAGGTAAAGGAGATGACCATAAACCGGGATTCGGCCCGGGAAAACGCTTTTACCGCGGATCCGTCGCCGTATTGTTTTTCCAGATCGAAATAGTCGGCCGCCTTGGTGATATATAAAAAGGAATTGGCGTCGAACCGCTCCACAAACTTGGCGCCCTGATACCGCAGATAGCTCTCCACCTGGAAATCGGCATCGAAGTTAAAGGAAAAATCGGTCTTGTCCTGAAGATTCCGCCCGAATTTCTGGCGCATCGATTCATCCGAGAGATACGTGATGTGGCCGATCATGCGGGCCAGTGCCAGCCCCAGTTTGGGGGTCTCTCCGCCGTAATAATTTCCGCCGGCCCAGTGAGGGTCGGCCATGATGGCCTGCCGGGCCACTTCGTTGAAGGCGATGGCCAGGGCCGAGTGTTTGGTGGTGGTGGCCAATGGAATCACCGACTCCACCATCTCGGGATAGCGCATGGCCCATTCCAGGGCCTGCATGCCCCCGACCGAACCGCCGATCACCGACAACAACCGTCGAATCCCCAGGTAATCCAACAGGGCCCGCTGGGTCTTGACCATATCCCCGATGGTAACCACCGGGAAATCGAGGCCATAGGGTTCCAGGGTCTCGGGATTGATATAGCAGGGGCCGGTGGTGCCCATGCAGCTGCCGAGAATATTGGAGCAAATCACAAAATGCCGGTCGGTGTCGATGCCCTTGCCCGGCCCCACCATATTGTCCCACCAGCCCGGTTTGGTGTCCGCTTCGGAGTAGTACCCGGCCACATGGGAATCGCCGGTGAGGGCATGACAGATCAGAATCGCGTTGGTGCCCGAGGCGTTCAAGCTGCCGTAGGTTTCATAGGCGACGGTAATGGGCCCCATCGATGCACCGCTCTCCAGTTCCAGAGCATCGGGCGGCTCGGCAAAGGTGAAGGTCTGCTTTTCAACCATTCCCACCGAGACCCCGGTACTGTCGTGTTCGATATATTCGCTCATCGGTCCTGCCGTCTATTCGGGAAATCATTCATGGAATGATCTACCCCATGTTGGAAAAGGCCTGGTCCAGGTCCCCGATGATATCATCGATATGCTCGATCCCGATGGAGAGCCGAATCAGATCGGGGGTCAACCCCCCGGCTTTCTGCTGTTTTTCGCTCAACTGGGAGTGAGAGGTGCTGGACGGATGAAGGGCCAGGCTCTTGGCGTCTCCCACATTGGCCAGATGAGAAAAAAGCTGAAGGCTTTCGATGAACGCCGCGCCGGTTTCCGCCCCGCCTTGAATGCCGAAGACCACCATGCCGCCGAAGCCCTTTTTCAAATACCGGGCCGCCACCGAATGACTCGGATCGCTTGGGAGGCCGGGATACCGCACCCACGAGACCTTGGGATGGTCTTCCAGATAGCGGGCCACTTTCAGGGCGTTTTCAGAGTGGCGCTCCATTCGAAGGTGAAGGGTTTCGAGCCCCTGAAGAAACATCCAGGCGTTATCCGGCGAAATGCAGGCCCCCAGATTCCGCAGCGGCACCAGGCGCATCCGCATGATAAAAGCCACCGGATTGAGGTCCCCCAAATCATGGGCATAACGAATGTCGTGATAGCTCGGGTCCGGCTCATTGAACAGCTTGAACTTGGGGTCGGTCCAGTCGAAGGTGCCGGCGTCGATCACCGCCCCGCCGATGGCGGTGCCGTGGCCCCCGACCCATTTGGTGATGGAATTGACCACGATATCCGCCCCGTGGTCGATGGTCCTGAGCAGAGCCGGGGTGGTGAAGGTCGCATCCACGATCAGGGGCAGGTGATGCTTTCGGGCGATTTCGGAAATCGCCTTCAGATCGGTCATCCCCAGGGTCGGATTGCCGATGGTTTCTACAAAAATCGCCCGGGTCTTGTCGGTCACCGCCGCATCGAAGCTTTCGGGTTCCCGGGGATCGGCGAATCGGACGGTGATGCCGAATTGGGGCAGAATGGCATCGAACATGGTGTAGGTGCCGCCGTAAAGGTTGTTGGCCGAGACCACTTCATCGCCTGCCGAACAGATGTTGATGACGGCATAATGGACCGCCGCGGTCCCCGAGGCCAGAGCCAAAGCAGCAGCCCCGCCCTCCAGAGCCGCCAGCCGTTTTTCCAGGACGTCCTGGGTGGGATTCATGATTCGGGTATAGATATTGCCCGGCTGCTTGAGGGAAAACAGGTCGGCGGCGTGGGCCGTGCTGTCGAACACATAAGAAGAAGTCCGGTGGACCGGCGCCCCTCTGGAACGGGTGGTCGGATCGGGGGACTGCCCCGCATGAACACACAAGGTGTCGATTTTATGGTTTTGAGAATTCAACGAGCCGTGTGGGTCGGTCATGGCCGGTCTCCTTGTTGTTGGGGATACCGAAAGGTAGGAGAAAAAAGCCCTTCATTTTTAAAAATTCCGTTTGACAATTTCCGCAATTTTCATTACTATCAGTAACGATTCTTAATAAGGCTTTAATCTCTGTTTTTCCATATGAAACCGAATGAACGTAATCTCAAGTTCGGGCAATGTCAAGCGCCGCTGGAAACATTCGGTTGAAGGGCTTTCAGACAAGAGTCTTAATCAAAGGTGGCAAATCGCGGGGATGCACTGTCCTCGTTCGAAGCATGCATTAACATAGGGCATTTCGCTCACAAGCCTTAATACAAACCATACAATCTTTCCACGAAGGGAGAAACAATGGCAGAAGAAAAAGGGAAAAAAGTTTCCAAGAAAAAAGAAGCCGAAATCAACGTCCGGGATTTCACCATCTGTGACGCCACCGCTCAGATGCTGGAAAAAGCCCGCAAAGACAATGTGGAGACCGCTTTCGATCGGGCCGCATCCATGAAGGCCTGCCCCATCGGCGCCGACTCCGCCTGCTGCAAACACTGCTCAATGGGGCCCTGTCGCCTCAACGCCCGTGATCCCTACAGCAAAGTGGGGGTCTGCGGCGCCACCATCGACACCATTCAAGCCCGTAACTTTTCACGTATGGTCGCCTCAGGATGCGCGGCCCATACCGACCATGGCATGGGAATGCTCGACCTGTTCCGGGAAGTCATCAGCGGCAAGGTCAAAGAATACAGGATCAAGGATGTCCAGAAACTGGAGCAGGTGGCCCAGTCCGTCGGAATCGAAATCGACGGCCGCACCCCCGAAGACATCGCCATGGACCTCTACAAAGAACTGGAAAGAACCTACACCCAGGTGGAAGGAGAAATCCCTTTTGTCAGCCGGGTGCCGGCAAAAACTCTGGAGACCTGGCGAAAACACGGTTTTGTTCCCCGAGGGGCCATGCGGGAGATTATGGAATTGATGCACCGCACCCATATGGGCGTGGACCAGCATTATGAAAACCTGACACAGCAGTTCAGTCGAACCGCCTTGGCCGACGGATGGGGCGGGTCTATGGTTGCCACCGAAATTTCCGACATTCTCTACGGCACTCCCAAACCGGTGGCCGTCGAAGTCAACATGGGCGCTTTGAAGCAAGACCAGGTCAACATCATCGTTCATGGTCACGAACCGAACATGTTCGAGTCGATGCTGGTTTCCTGCAACGAACCCACCCTGATCCAGGCGGCCAAAGACGCGGGCGCCAAGGGGATCAATCTGCTCGGGATGTGTTGCTCCGGAGCCGAGATGATGTCCCGCCACGGGGTTCCCCACGCCGGCAACTTCATGTCCACGGAGCCTGTTATAGTGACCGGAGCGGTGGATGCCATGGTGGTGGATGTACAGTGCATTCAGCAGGCATTGTCCAAGGTGGCGGCCTGCTACAACACCCCGCTTTTCACAACCAACCCGAGAGCCAAGATAGAAGGCGCCATCCACTTGGAATTCCATGAGGATAAACCCAGCGAATGCACCGATGAACTGGTTATCAAGGCCATCAGTCGGTTTAAAGGCCGTACATTGCCCATTGAGATTCCCAAAATCACCAACATGGGCGTTCACGGTTTCTCCCACGAATATGTCAACTATATGCTGGGCGGCTCTTTCCGGGCCTCTTACACCCCGCTCAACGACAACATCATCAACGGCAGAATTCGCGGCGTAGCCGGCGTAGTGGGTTGCACCAACCCGCGGGTGAAACACGACTGGGTCCATGTGGAAATGGTCAAAGAGCTGATCCGCAACGACGTGCTGGTGGTTCAGACCGGCTGCTCACAGATTTCTCTGGCAAAGGCCGGACTGCTCTCCCCCGAAGCCGCCCATCTGGCGGGTCCGGGCCTCAAGGAGGTCTGTGAAACCGTCGGCATGCCGCCGGTGCTGGGGCTGGGCTCCTGTGTCGACAACAGCCGGATTCTCATCGCCTGCGCCGCCATGGTGAATGAAGGCGGTCTTGGCGAGAGCATCGCCGATCTGCCGGTTGCCGGCGCAGCCCCCGAATGGATGAGTGAGAAGGCCATCAGCATCGGTCAGTATTTTGTGGCTTCGGGCGTCTACACCGTCTTCGGGGTCACCTTTCCGATCATCGAAGAGACTAAGTTCCATAAACTTCTCTTCGGCGGATTCGAATCCGAGTACGGCCTCGGCAAATGGGGCTTTACGCCGGACCCCTATGAAATGGCCAAGATGATGATCAGCCACATCGACAAGAAACGAAAAGCCTTGGGCATCGACCAGTCCCGAGAGCGCGTCATGATGGACTTCTCGGATCGGCAGGCACTGGAAGCCTAAGCAAAACCCGATTCGGGTCCTACTGAACCGACCACATGTTGTACAAAAGGGGGGGCCGCATTCCGGGCCCCCTTTTTATTTGCGCCGAATTGACGCCGCCCTTTTCCATACCTATTTTTGGATAAACAGGAGGTGCTTTATGATGAAACTAAACGATATACGTGAAAGCAGAAGGTTGCGCAACGCCATCGACTGGGAAATGACCCCGGAAGAGGCGGTGCGGCTCTATCTGGAATGGGGCAACAATTGGGCCCGCGGCAATTACGTGATCCGCTCAAAGGATGACACCACCCACTATTTCGTGGTCAACACCTGGAAAGAGCGGCCGGTGATCTATTTTATCCGGCGCAATTCCGAGGAGGCCGTGGAACTGGCCGAGTTCAACATGCCCGAGCACCTGGAAAAGGATTTTATGGATTCCATCGGCCACAACCGGGGCGTCTTTTCCGTGGAAGGAAAAGTTAAAAAATGGTTGAAAAGCCAGCTTCGGCATGAAGCCTGATCAAACCCGATTTGCCGAGGAAATGATATCCACCGTCATGAAGAGGAAAGGGTCCATCCCCTTTCCTCTTTGCATATTCGGTTCCGCAGCGAATAAGGCGAATCCAGGAGCGCGAAAGATAGAACACCGGTGCATGGGCATTCCCTGCTTGACATCCCTTTCGGGTTTCATTATATTTTCGCAATCGTGATCACTTCCATAAAAATTTCCGTTTAAATCCTGTAGGATTACACCCCATGGAAAGCCCCGCGCTTGCAAACTCACCCATCTCCGCCGTCGGAAAAAAAGCGATTTTCGTGGTGCGGGAACTGGGCCGCCTGGCCATTTTTCTGTTGCGAGGCGTCTATCACATCTTCTATTTCCCCTTCCAGTTTCAGAAACTCTTAGAACAGCTCTATTTCATCGGCATGAAATCGATGCTGGTGATCATTCTGACCGCCTCTTTTACCGGAATGGTGCTGGGGTTTCAGGGGTATTACACCCTGGTCCAGTTCGGTTCCGAAGGGGTGCTGGGCACCATGGTGGCCCTGACCCTGATTCGGGAGCTGGGGCCGGTGCTGACCGCCATCATGATCACCGGCCGGGCCGGTTCCGCCATGGCTGCGGAGATCGGCATCATGCGGATCTCCGAACAGATCGACGCCCTGGAGACCATGAACATCAATTCGATCCGCTACCTGTTCAGCCCGCGACTGGCCGCCGCCGTCATCAGCTTTCCTTTGCTGACGGCCCTTTTCGACGCCATCGGCATTTTCGGCGGGTATCTGAGCGGATGTCTGCTGCTGGGGATCAACCCCGGCATCTATTTTTATCGGGTGGAAGCAAGCGTGGTCATGGAGGATATCAACGGCGGGTTCATCAAGGCGATGGTGTTCGCCATTGTCGTGGTCACCATCTGCTGTTATCAGGGCTATTACACCCACCTTCGCAAAACCGGCTTCGGGGCCAAGGGGGTCAGTTTCGCCACCACATCGGCCGTGGTCATCTCCAGTGTATTGATCCTGGCCACCGACTACGTGTTAACCTCTTTTTTGATGTGATTCACATGGCTGAACCCCTCATTCAATTTCAAGACGTGCACAAATCCTTCGGGGACAACCACGTTCTCCAAGGAATCGATCTGGAAATCTACCGGGGTGAAATCACCTCCATCATCGGCAAAAGCGGGGACGGCAAAAGCGTTCTGCTCAAGCACATCATCGGCCTGATCGAACAGGACGAAGGGGTGATTCTGTTCGAGGGAAAACCGATTTCGAAAATGAAAAAAGCCGAGCGCCGTCAACTCAAAGAAAAATTCGCCTACATGTTTCAGGAGACGGCGCTTTTCGACTCCCTCACCGTATTCGAGAACATCGGTCTGCCGCTGAGGGAAAAGACCTCCATGCCCAAAAAAAAGATCACGGAGAAGGTTCGAGAGAAGATGAACCAGCTCGATCTGGAGAAGATCGACCATGTGTACCCTTCTCAGCTCTCCGGCGGCATGAAAAAACGGGTGGCCCTGGCCCGTGCCCTGGTCACCGATCCGGAAATCATCCTCTTCGACGAACCCACCACCGGGCTGGACCCGGTGCGGAAGAACGCGGTACACAGCATGATTTCCGACTACCAGAAGCGGTTCGGATTCACCGGCGTGGTGGTCAGCCATGAAATTCCGGACATTTTCTATATCTCCCAACGGGTGGCCATGCTCAACGAAGGCAGAATCGTATTTCAGGGAACGGCCGAAGAGATCAGACGCTCCCCGAATTTAACGGTGCAGCAGTTCATTCAGGGCTTGGAAAGCCGGCATGACGCCCTGACCGGGCTGATTCCCCAGACCCAGGGAGAACGGCGCTTTCGGGAAGAGATGGCCCGCATGCAGGACCATCTGAGCGCTTTCTCCATTATCCTGTTGACGGTTGAAAACCTTTACGAAATTAATAAAATGGCAGGGTATGAAGCGGAGCAGGCCGCCTTGAAGAATTTTGCGGATAAGGTACGAAGTCACCTGCGGGTCACCGACATCTGCTCCCGACTGGGGCTGAACAAAATCATGCTGCTGCTGCCCCGGACCAATCAGGATGAAGCCAAGGACCTTTGCAGGGATTTGGCCGACAAGATGAAGAGCGACGGCCTGGTGGACATCCAGGCCTTTCCCGGATTCTGCTTTTCGGTCAGCGCCGGCATCGCCGAAGCGGAACAGGAAAAACCGATCGAGCAGCTGGTGGCCGCAGCGGAATCGAGCAAAAACGTGTTCTACGAATTCAAGGTCTGTTAATCTCTCGGAGGCAATATGAAAAAAGGGTCCGTGGAATTTGCCGTGGGCATCTTCGTGATCATCGGAATCATCTGCGTCGGATATCTCACTGTAAAACTCGGAAAAATGGAATGGATCGGGGATGATCATTACCCGATCCAGGCGCGGTTCATGGATATTTCAGGACTCAAGAAAGGCTCTCAGGTGGAACTGGCCGGGGTGCAGATCGGCACGGTGGACAACATCCGCCTGGATCAGGACCGGATGATGGCGGTGGTGACCATGAAAATCGAAAAAGATCTGGAACTGAGCGAGGATTCCATCGCCTCCGTAAAAACATCGGGCATCATCGGCGACAAGTATGTGAAGATTTCACCGGGCGGGTCCCCGGATATGCTGAAACCCGGGGATATGATCATCGAAACCGAATCCGCCCTGGATCTGGAGGAGATGGTCAGCAAATATGTTTTCGGAGATATATAAATGAGAATTTACATGCACATGTATTTAAAGGAGTATGGAATGAAAAAAATAACAGTCATCTGGATGGCATTGATCTTTTTCAGCGGCACCGCCCTGGTATCGGCGGCGGGGCCCCAACCCATGGAAGAACTCAAGGGTCCCATTGAAAAGGGGATCGCCATTCTGAAAGACCCTGCATTCAAAGATGATCGGGAGTCCCAGCGGGAAAAAATCTGGGACCTGATCCAGACCGTCTTCGATTTCAAGGCGGTATCCATTCGAGCGCTGGCCCGCAACTGGCGACGCCTCAGCCCCGAACAGCGCGAAACCTTCACGGAAGAATTTACAGAGTTGCTCAAAAACAACTACCTCGACAAGATTCAGGGTGAATTCCAGAACGAAGAGGTGGTCTTTGTGGAACAGGACATCCTCTCCGATGACAAGGCGATGGTCCGTACCTTGGTGATTCGGGAAAAAGTGGAAACCCCCATCGACTACCGGGTCCAGCTGACGGACGGCAAATGGCGGGTCTATGACGTCAATATCGAAGGGGTAAGCATGGTTCAGAATTACCGGAAACAGTTCAACGACATTCTGGCCAAAGAGAAGCCGGATGCCTTGATTATGCGGTTGAAAGAAAAAAACAAGGCGCATGCGGAGGAGCGACAAAAAAAAGGATAGCCGATTCGGGACCTAAAAACCGAAAGGAAGCGATCGTAAAATGAAGGTATTTATCAGATATGCTTTTTTGCTCCTGGCCCTTTGCGTGACCGGTTACGGCTTCGGCCCGGATCAGGCCCGCGCGGCGGACCCGCCCGACTCGGGTGACACCTCGATATATGAGGTGGATGAGGATTACGAAGCCTTAATGGAAGAACTCGAGGAAGAAGAAGGAGGAGACGCCCAAGCGGTGCAGGTAGCCGATCCCCTCTATTACTGGAACAAGGGGGTCTACCACTTCAACGACAAGCTCTATTTCTGGATCATGAAGCCGGTGACTCGAGGATACAAAGCGGTTACACCCCGGTTTGTCCGCACCGGGGTGAGCAATTTCTTCAATAATCTCGGTACCCCGGTGCGGTTCGTCAACAACCTGCTGCAGGGCAGATCCGAACAGGCGGGCGTGGAACTGGGCCGTTTCATGGTCAATACGGTGGCCGGCGGTCTCGGCTTCTGGGACGTGGCCAAATATGAATCGCCGTTAAAGGACCCGCCCAATAAAGAGGATATGGGTCAGACCCTCGGAGTCTGGGGGGTGGGAAACGGCTTTTATATCGTCTGGCCGGTGCTGGGGCCGTCCACTCTCAGGGATTCGTTAGGCAAGGTGGGAGACAGCCCCCTCTATCCGATGTTCTATGTGGATTCCACCGGCACCGTAATCGCCGCGGAAGCCGTGGATCAGGTCAACGATCTCTCTTTTCGTCTCGGAGATTACGAGTCGCTCAAAGAGTCGGCATTGGACCCGTACACTGCGATTCGAGACGCCTACATCCAGTACCGGCGGGAACAGATCCGAAAATAAAACGATTTCCCGGCTTCCAGGTGGGGCCGCTCGAAATTATTTTAAGAAGAAGGGAACGGCAACCGTTTTGCCGCTCCTTTTTTTTATTCCTGTTTCTTTTACCCTGTTTGCCGATCCGAACCGAAAAGGTTGGCCTTGATCATCATTTCGGCCAATTCTGAATAATACACAGTAATCACGGCCGAAAGGTTTCACCCGGGTCTTCGAAAAGGATTGTCAAAACAGAGGGGTTCTTCTAATGTATCCGAATGGAAGCACATTTTCACTGCTGATGCGACAAGAAGGAGATTCGAATGCGAAAACCCCTGTGGTACCTGTATCAACCCTATAAATGGTTGGTTCTGGCCCCTGTGATCGTGTTGTCTACGGCTATATTCGGGCCCTTGGCTCTGATTCTTTTGATTTTCATGAAGCCGCAATTCCCGAGCAGATTCTGTGGCACTCTGTGGGCGAGAATCAATGCCTGGTTTACGCCCATATGGGTCACCGTCAGCGGCCGGGAAAATATGGATCGGCGAAAATCCTATGTCATCGTTTCCAACCACCAGAGTCAATATGATATTTTCGTTCTCTACGGATGGCTAGGGGTGGATTTCAAATGGGTGATGAAACAGGAACTGCGAAAAGTCCCGGTCATCGGCATCGCCTGTGACAAACTGGGGCATATCTTCATCGACCGCGCCGACCGAAAAGCGGCGGTCGCCACCATCAAGCAGGCCAAAACGAAAATTCGAGGCGGCACCTCCGTTCTTTTTTTTCCCGAAGGCACCCGGTCCCGAACCCTTCGCATGCTGCCCTTCAAAAAAGGCGCCTTCAAGATGGCCTTGGATCTGGGTCTGCCGATTCTGCCCATCTCCATTATCGGCACCCGGGATATTCTGCCGCCCGACACGATCGATATCTTTCCGGGCACGGCCGAGATGATCATTCATGAACCGGTTGCCATTCAAGGATATAATGATGATAATATGAAAAAGCTGATGGAAAAAGTCCGCAACATTATTCAAGGGCCCCTGACCGAGGCTCAGGGACAACCCGGGGCCGTGACCCGATCCGGTCCGGGGTGACCGGAGGAGATCATGTTAGAAAGATTATTTACAGTTTCTTGCCTGTTGGGGGTGCTGCTCATTCCGGCAAGTCTTTATGCCGGGCTCTACTACTGGACCGATGAGAACGGCATCAAGCATTTCAGCACCAATGCCCCGGCCGGGGATGTAGATGTGATCGAGGTGATTCCGGAAGTGGAATACGATGAAGCGGCCGATGAAGCACGGATGGAGGACTACCGTGAGTGGCGCCGAAATCAGCGCGAACAGTTTCTTGAAGAGGTTCGGCAGGCCGAAGCCGAAGAAAAAGCCCGACTCGCAGCGCAGAAGCGCCGGGAAGAAGAACGACGCAGAAAAAGAGAAGCCGCCGCCCGCCTGGCCCGGGAAAAGGCCGAGGCGGAAAAAGAGAGACAAGAGCGCCTCTATGATGACGACAAGGATGATGATACCATCCGGGTCAATCCGGCCCAACCGCTTGGGATCAGCGACCGAAACGATGATGATTCCGATCGGGTCAGCCCGGCCCAACCGCTCGGCATCCAATAAATGTCCCCTCTGAACGGCCCACCCTGAATGTTCATTCATTTCGGGTTCGCTCAGATTACCGTCAAGTCAAACCATTTCGACCGCTGGTTTTCCCGAGAACCTTCAGACCGCCGTCCCATTGTCTTCCCCTGATTCCCTCATGATTGCGCAAGGCATATCCTGCAATGCCATTCAGATCAATAAAACCGCCGTACCGGACCCTGCACACCGCTTTCCCCAGCGAATGCTCTTTTTATAAACCACTAATTTTCTTTTGTAAAAAGAATAACACAAAAAGATTTTGAACCGGCGTAAGGATTTTCCTTGACAGCGAACAGGCGGGTTTGCTAAATGAATGAATACTCATTCATTTCGATTCACCAACATTCTATCGAGGAGGTAGTCATGGTTCGAAAGATTAAAAAAGCAGCAGTGATCGGTTCCGGCGTCATGGGCGGCGGCATCGCCGCGCTGCTGGCCAGCGCCGGCGTGGAGACCCTTTTAATGGATATCCTCCCTCCGGACCTGAAAGAAGAGGAAAAGAACAATCCCGAGGCCAGAAACCGAATCGCCAAACAGGGTTTGGACACAATGCTCAAATCAAGCCCGGCCCTGATCATGAACAAAAAGGATGCGGTCCGCATCTCCATCGGCAACCTGGAAGACGATTTCGATAAACTGGGCGACTGCGACTGGATCATCGAGGTGGTGGTAGAGAACCTCAAGATCAAGCAGGACCTCTTCAAACGGGTGGACGAGGTTCGTAAAGAAAACGCCGTCGTCTCTTCCAACACCTCCGGTATTCCGCTCCATAAAATGTCCGAGGGCCTGAGCCAAGGCTTCCGGGAACATTTTCTGGGGACCCACTTTTTCAATCCGGTCCGGTACATGAAGCTTCTGGAAATCATCCCCGGTCAAGAGACCCAACCGGAAATTCTGGAGTTCATGGCCGATTTCGGGGAACGCTATCTGGGCAAGGGCATTGTCTGGGCCAAGGACACCCCCAACTTCGTGGGAAACCGCATCGGGGTTCAGGGGATCGTCAAGGCGATGCAGGTCATGGTCGAAGACGGCCTCACCATTCCGGAAGTCGACGCGCTCTTCGGACCGCCCCTGGGTCGGCCCAAGACCGCCATGTTCAAAACCTCCGACCTGGTGGGCCTGGACACCCTGGCCCACGTAGCCGAAAACACCTATGAACTGGTCCCGGAGGATGAGCAGCGGGACAGTTTTAAGCTGCCCGGTTTTGTGGAGAAGATGATTGAAAAGGGGCAGCTGGGCAAAAAGTCCGGCGCCGGGTTCTATAAAACCGACCTCACCCCCGAGTGGAAAAAGATCCGCAAGGTGATCAATCTCGACACCCTGGAATATGAAACCTACGACAAGGTTGAATTCCCCTGCCTGACCGAGGCCAAAAAGGCCAAGACCCTGCCCGACAAGATGCAAGCCATCCTCTACGGCGACGACCGGGGCGCCCGCTTTGCATGGAAGGCCATGGCCTATTCCCTGATTTATGCGGCCAACCGGGTGGGCGAAATCTCCGATTCCATCGTGGAAATCGACAACGCCATGAAGTGGGGCTACAATTTTGAAATGGGCCCCTTTGAAACCTGGGACGCCATCGGCCTGAAGCGCTCGGTGGATCGTATGGAAGACGAAGGCATTCCGGTGCCCCGGAATGTCAAACAGATGCTGGCCGACGGCAACACCTCCTTTTACAAAACCGAGGGGGCGACCCGGTTTTTCTATGACTTCGCAAGAAAATCCTACCGGCCGATCGAAACCAGCGACAATCTCATCTCTCTGGAATTGCTCAAGGCCGACGGCAAAACGGTTAAATCCTGCAAATCGGCCTCTCTGATCGATCTGGGCGACGGGGTCTTCTGCTGTGAGTTCCACACCAAGATGAACGCCATCAACCGGGAAATCGTCGAGTTTATGGCCGAAGCCATGGATTATGTGGAAGAAAACGGCGTGGGGGTGGTGATCGGCAACCAGGCCGGCGGCATGCCCGGGGCTTTTTCCGCAGGCGGCGACCTGGCCTACATGGCCGGGATGGCCCAAGAAGGCAAATTTTCCGAAATCGATGACTTTCTCAAACTGGCCCAGGATGGATTGCAGCGGGCCCGGTACGCCAATTTTCCGGTGGTGGCGGCACCCTTCGGCCTGACCCTGGGCGGCGGATGCGAAGTCTGCCTGGCCGCGGACCGAATCGTAGCCCATGCCGAACTGTACATGGGCCTGGTGGAAATCGGGGTCGGCCTGCTTCCGGCCGGGGGCGGCTGCACCAATCTCTGGAAGAAATTCATCACCACGATTCCCGATGCGGTCACCGACGCCGACCTGGCCAAGTATTTCCTGCCGGTTTTCCAGTCCATCGCCATGGCCAAAATCTCCACCTCGGCCGCCGAAGCCCGATCCAACGGCTTTTTAGGCCCCGAGGACCGCATCGTCTTCAACCGGGATCACCTCATCGGCGAGGCCAAAAAAGAGGTCCTTCGGATGGTGGACGCCTGCTATCAGCCGCCGGTAAAGCGGAAAATCAAGGTCACCGGTCAGGCGGCCCAGGGCATGGTTCAGGCCGAAATCTTCAATATGGGCAGCGGCAACTTCATCACCGATTACGACGCTTTTCTGGCCAAACGGATCGCTTTTGTCATCAGCGGGGGTCAGGTCAAGAAAAACAGCCGGGTGGACGAAGATCTCATCCTCAAACTGGAGCGGGACGCCTTCGTCGACTTCTGGAAAGAGGAAAAGACCCAGGCCCGGGTGGAACATATATTAAAAACCGGCAAGCCGCTCAGAAACTAAATCCCGGACCTTTATAGATCAAACTAAGATCAAGGAGGATCTTACCATGAGAGATGCATATATTGTTTCATCAGTCAGGACCCCCGGTTGCCGACGCAACAAGGGGGCGTTTAAAGACACCCGGCCGGAAGAGCTGCTCTCTTTCATCCTGAACGCGGCGGTGGAAAAGGTGCCCGGCCTGGATAAAAAAGAGATCGCCGATGTCATGATCGGGTGCGCCTTTCCCGAGGCGGAACAGGGCCTCAACATCGGGCGAGTGGCCAACCAGATCGCCGGCTTTCCGGAAGAGGTCTCCGGCGCCACCATCAACCGGTTCTGCGCCTCGGGCCTGGAAGCCATCGCCCAGTCCGCCATGCGGATCATGGCCGGCTGGTCCGACATCGCCATGGGCGGCGGGGTGGAATCGATGACCTTCGTGCCCATGGGCGGCAACCTGCCCCGCCCTGATCCCGACTATTCCCGGCAGCATCCGGATCTTTATGTCTCCATGGGGATTACGGCGGAGAACGTGGCCCGGCGCTATGAGGTCTCCCGGGAAGACCAGGATGAATTCGCCTATAATTCCCAAATGAAGGCGGCCGAGGCCCTGAAGAACAAAAGCTACGCCGAAATCGTGCCCACCCCGGCGGTGAAATTCAAGCGGAATGCGGACGGGACTTACCAAAAGGAGACCTTCCTTCAGGATTTCGACGACGGCATTCGGCCCACCACCACCCTGGAGGGGCTGACCAAACTGAATCCGGTCTTCAGAATCGGCGGATCGGTCACCGCCGGCAACTCCTCTCAGACCACCGACGGCGCGGCCGCCTCGGTGCTGATGAGCGAGGAAAAGGTCAAGGAGCTGGGGGTGAGCCCCATCGCCAAGCTCAAATACTACACCACCGTGGGCTGCAAGGCCGACGAAATGGGGGTCGGACCCCGGTACGCCATTCCCAAGCTCTTGAAGATGGCCGGGCTGGAAGTCTCCGACATCGGCCTCTGGGAGATCAACGAGGCATTTGCGGCCCAGGCCCTTTACAGCATTCGGGAACTGGGCATCGACAAGTACATGGATCGGGTCAACGTCTACGGCGGCGCCATCGCCCTGGGCCATCCCCTGGGATGCACCGGCGCCAAGCTCTGCGCGCAGTTGGTGAACCGCATGCGGGAGCGGGGCGTCAAGTACGGCGTGGAATCGATGTGCATCGGCGGCGGCATGGGCGCGGCCGCCCTGTTCGAGCTGTGTGAATAGGCAGACATTTTAAAATTGAGTTTTCCATAACGGGGCTGTCGGGATAATCGACGGCCCCGTTTTTTATCGTCTTTCCTCCATTGATTCGCCGCCGAACCTGGAAGATCTTGCCGGCCCTCCCCTTACATCCCAGTTGAAAAGAATGGCCTTTTTCGGCCAAACCTGAGTGATTGCGGTTGAAACGGTAATCAGGGCCGAAGAATTCATCGGTTGTGTTGTCGCCTTAAAAAAGGTATAAAAAAAGCCTACTGTCCCCAGAGCCGATGGTTTAAAACTGAGACGCTTCTTCCGAAAGGTGAATACCTGAACCGATATGTCCGACGCACCCGATCCCCGTAAAAACGAATCGCCCCTGAACCCTGACCGCTGCACTCGAGAAAAAGAACGGATCAAACACCTCAATGCGGTCCTCCATTCCATTCGGGAGGTGAACCGGCTTATCATTCAGGGAAAAGACCGAAAGTCCTTGATTCGCAGCGTCTGTGAAAGCCTGGTGAGAAACCGGGGCTACCACAACGCCTGGATTATTCTTCTGGACGAAAACTTCACCATTCTGGAAAGCGCCGAAGCCGGGCTGGGCGGGGACCTCAAGCTGATTCTGGACCGAATTCGAAAAGGCGACCTGACCTTCTGCTGCCGCAAGGTATTGACGGAATCCGGGTTTCTGGCTGTCGATGATCCCTTCACCGAATGCATCAGCTGTCCGGTATCCCAAATGTATGACGGGCGAGGCGGCATGTCGGCCGCCCTGTCCCATGAAGGCGCCCGGTACGGCATCTTGACCGTTTCGGTGCCCCCGGTCTTCAGCAAAGATCCCGAAGAACACCAGCTTTTCACCGAGGTAGCCGACGACATCGCCTTCGGGGTTTACAACATCGAGGTGGAGGAAAAACGGCGCGAGACGGAAAACGCCCTTCGGGAGGCCCGGGACAAGCTGGAACTGCGGGTCAAGGAGCGAACCCGGGAACTGGAGGATCTCTCTTCCCGGCTGATCAGCGCTCAGGAGGAAGAGCGAAAGCGGATCGCCGGAGACCTTCATGACGGGATCGGGCAATGCCTTTCCGCCGTCAAATTCATTGTCGAATCCTCCTTGGAACAGCTCAACGGAAAGGTGGACGGCACCGATTTAAACGCATTGAAGGCCCTGATTCCCCTGCTTCAGGAATCCTCCGAGGAGGTTCGGAACATCGTCATGAACCTGCGGCCCTCCATCCTGGACGATCTGGGGATTCTGGCCACCATCGGCTGGTTCTGCCGGCAGTTCCGGGCGGTTTATTCCCATATTCGAGTTGAAGAAAAGATCGATTTGACCGAAGATCAGGTCCCCGATTCCTTGAAAACGATCCTGTTCAGAATCCTTCAGGAGGCCATGAACAATGTGGTCAAACACAGCCAGGCCGACCGGGTGGAGATTCAATTGAGAAAAAAAATTCAGGCGATCGAGTTGACGGTGCGCGACAACGGCCGGGGATTCGATGCCGACGGGTTACGGGAAATCAAGGCATCGGAAAAAGGCTTCGGGATCACCGGAATGAAGGAACGGGCGGAACTTTCAGGCGGGGTTTTCGAGGTCGACTCGGCCCCTGGCCGGGGAACGGTGATTCGGGCCGCTTGGGCCGTCACCAAGATTCGGCCTATTTCGTAATCAGGCCCCTGTCGAGAGCATAGGCGGTCAATTCGGAAGCGCTGTGGAGGTCCAGCTTTTTCATCAGGTTGGCCCGGTGCTTCTCAACGGTTTTGATACTGATGCACAGGTAATCGGCGATCCCCTTGTTCTTGTATCCTTCAGCGATCAGTTTGAGAATCTGCCGTTCCCGCTGGGTGAGCGATCCCAGCAATGATTCCGATTTGGGCGGCCCCTTGCCGTCGAGGTAGAATTCCACCAGGGTTTCCGATACCCCCGGGCTCAGATAGGTCTTATCCGCCAAGACATTGTCGATGGCCACCTTCAGCTCCTGATGGGTGGCGTCTTTCAGAAGATAGCCGTTGGCCCCGGCTTTGAGCGCCGAAAAAATGTATTCCTCGGCCTTGTGGACGGTCAGCACCAGGACCCTGCATTCCGGGCAGGTGTTCTTGATCTCGGCAATGGCATCCAGGCCGTCCATTTTGGGCATCGAGAGGTCCATCAGCACCAGGTCCGGATGGAGGTGGCCCACCGCCCGAATGGCCTCCAGCCCGTTAGCGGCCTCGCCCACCACCTCCAGGTTCGGAACGGAGGCGAGCAACGACCGCAATCCTTCCCGGAGAATGCGATGATCCTCCACCAGGATGATGCGGTATGTTTCGTTCCCTGCCTCGGAGTTAATGGCCGCCACCTCGAACGGTTCGGAAAGAGGCCCGTCAAAAAGGAATGATCCAACGGGTTTCAAATGGGTGGATTATACCAGATACGGTCCCGAAATCAAGGCAAATCAAATTCTTAAAGACCCCGAAAGGAATCGGATTATAAAAACCATTCAACCCCACTCACTTGACCCTCACCATCGAAAACGCCGCCTGCTTTGGATTTCAAGTGGATTTCATCAAGGCTCCGGGCGCCGATCCGGTTGTACACGGCGCCGTCGAAAAACGGGGGCCGCCGCTTACCTTACGGGTTCCCGGGTGATGAAGATCACCGGGGGCGACCTGCTGCCGCTGAGATTCGAATCCCAGCACCTTCATCTTTTTGATCCGAAGGGCCGG
>JGI12048J13642_10537394_pt1 | contig 20000 bp, 12 predicted proteins | sample ElkSlonscriptome_16_FD_13642 | JGI IMG/M metagenome (IMG submission 13642)
CTGGTTCCTTCTCCAATGGTGCATAATTTACTATCGCGATAAAACTTTTCTACTGGATAGTCTTTTGTATAACCATAACCACCAAATATTTGTACCGCTTCTGTAGCCGCCTTGACGCAAATCTCACTGGCATAATATTTTGCCATTGCTGATTGTTTTGTCATTTCCTTATTTGCATTTTTTAAGTTGGCCGCCTGCAGTGTTAACAGCTCAGCAGCTTCAATTTCTGTAGCCATATCTGCCAGTTTGAAGCTTATAGCCTGAAATTTTGATATTGGCTGACCAAATTGCTCTCTTTCTTTACTGTATTTAATTGAGGCATCTAATGCCCCTTTGGCAATACCCAGTGAAAGTGCAGCAATTGAAATTCTTCCTCCATCTAAAACTTTCATAGCCTGAATAAAACCTTCTCCTTCATTACCAAGCAAGTTTTCAGCGGGTATTTTACAATCTTCAAAAATCATTTCTGCTGTCTCTGAAGCGCGCATACCCAGCTTGTTTTCTTTTTTACCGGCCTTAAATCCAGGTGTTCCGCGTTCAACAACAAAGGCTGAAATTCCTCTGGAGTCAAGCAATTCACCCGTTCTGGCTAACACTACTGCCACATCACCAGAAATTCCGTGAGTAATCCAGTTTTTAGCACCGTTCAATACCCAGGAGTCTCCTTCTTTAACTGCAGTAGTTTTCATTCTCAATGCGTCAGAACCTGTATTACTTTCTGTCAGACCCCAAGCTCCAATAAATTCGCCTGAAGCTAGTTTAGGTAGCCACTTTTTCTTTTGCTCCTCACTTCCAAAAGTTAGAATATGGCCTGTACAAAGCGAATTATGCGCGGCTACGGAAAGACCAATGGAACCGCATATTCTGCTAATTTCAGAAATGGCCGTGTAATACTCAAGGTATCCAAATCCAGAACCACCATAAGCCTCAGGGACAAGTACTCCTAATAGACCGAGCTCCCCCATCTTTTTCATTGTTTCAATTGGAAAGTGCTGTTCTTCATCCCATTCCATGAAATGGGGTTTAATTTCCTTCTCACCAAAATCGCGGACCATATCCGCAATCATCTTCTGGTTTTCAGTTAAGTCGTTTATCATTTTATTCAGTTGTGGTAAATTTTATTGATAGCCCACTAAACTAATTATGGGCTTTTGAAATTCTACTAATTTCTGGCGACCTGACAAAGCTTCCAGCTCTATTAAAAAGCTGAATCCGGCTACAATACCGTTTTGACTCTTTACAAGTTGGGCTGCAGCAGCTGCTGTGCCCCCTGTAGCGAGGAGATCATCGTGTATTAACACATTCATACCTTCTTTTACTGCTCCTCTGTGCATTTCAATTTCGGCCGTGCCATACTCTAACACATATTCATGCGAAACTGTTTCAGCCGGTAGTTTTCCTTTTTTTCTTATTACGAGAAATGGAACATTTAACTCCACAGCAAGAGGAAGTCCGTATAGAAATCCCCGGCTTTCAACTCCCGCTACAGCATCTATTGAAATACCGTCAAAGAGATGATTGAATTCCGTAACGATGGCGCGGCTCAAAACAGGTTTTTCGAGTATGGGTGTAATGTCTTTGAACTGAATTCCCGGCTTTGGAAAGTCTGGTATATTTCTGATTGACTTCTCAATCTCAGTCCTTACATCCATTATTCAAAATCTAAATAAGGTGCAAGTTTACTGCTTAATTCTGCATTAACCAATTTGCGATTCTCCATATCTGTCATATCGCTGAAGTTTCCTTCTGCTTCTCTTGCGTAGATTATTTTACTGGCTAAATGAAGACTTATATAAGGATGTCTGGCCAGCTCCTGAGCTGTGAGTTGGTTGATCGGAATCGTTTTGATCAAATTTCTATCTACAGTAACCCGATCTGCAAAAAGATCAATCTTTGAAGGATCCATTTTCCAAAGTTCCAGTAATTGTCCGATATCATAATAACCACCTAAGTCCGTTCTGTACTTAACTATTTCGCGTGCATAATAGGAACCGATGCCATTTAGTGCTTTCAAAGCATTGGTGTCAGCTGAATTCAATTCTACATTTAAGTTTTCTTCAAATGGCTTGTAGGAAGTAGTATCAGACCATTTTATTTTGGTTGATTTATTGGACTCACGCCGGTCTGATTTTGGCATCACGCTATCTGGAAGCTGGATAAAGGGTTCCAGTAGGTTGTACTCAGCACTATCTATAAAGAAAAGTTTTTTAAAGTCGAGTTTCACTTCAAATTCGGCTCCTGCCTTCTGATAATTACGCAAGGTGCGGATTTCCTTATCAGTTAAGCCCAACTGAGCATAACCAGAATCAGATAGTGTATTGGGATCAAATTCAAAAGGCTTTAAGGTGGCGATGTCTAGATTGGGCGAGTTCTGCTTTTTATGAGTTTCTATATATGCCGCTATCTCGCTGGTATTCTTTTGCTGTGGAGTATAAAATTCTGCAAAAAGAATTGTACCGATCAGGGCAATTAAGACAATTATTAGAAATGCAATTGTTCCATTTCTCTCAGCGCGGTTGTGCTCAAAAAATATTTGGAGTTTTTTAAACACAATCCATATTCTCTACTTAAAGCGCTTGATTACACCCGTTTTCAAATCTGAGAAATACTGCTTCATGTCTTTTCTGACTTCTCCGGAAAGTAAAATCAGACCAAAAATATTCGGGAAAGCCATTCCGAGAATCATCAAATCAGAAAAATCGAGCACACTTCCGAGACCAACAGAACTACCTATCACGATAAAAACAAGGAAAATGGATTTATAGGTGTACTGAGAGCGTTTTGATTTTCCGAATAAATACGTCCAGGATTTCAATCCGTAATAAGACCAGCTTATCATAGTAGAAAAGGCGAAAAGAACAATCGCAATTAAAAGCACCCAATCAAACCAGGAGAAAACACTACTAAAAGCCGCAGTGGTCAATTCTGATGCAGTCATAGACTCAGGGTCAGCAGCAAATCCGGTAAAAATCAATACAAGCGCAGTCATCGTACAAACAACAACCGTATCTACAAATGGCTCAAGCAGGGCAACAATACCTTCGCTGATGGGATATTTTGTTTTGGAAGCCGAGTGAGCAATAGAAGCTGACCCTACACCGGCTTCGTTGGAAAAGGCCGCGCGCTGAAATCCTACAACGAGCACACCAATTACACCACCTTTTATTGCAGGAGAGCTAAATGCACCATCAATAATTGCTTCAAATGCATCACCGATATTTCCTAAGTGAATAAGAATAATAATGATGGCAAAACCCACATATATTCCCACCATGACAGGAACAATTTTATCCGTGACTTTAGCAATACTCTTGATACCACCTAGTATTACCAAGCCTACGAGAATGGCGAGAATAATTCCAAAAATGGTTCCATTTCCTTCGAATAGAGCAATTTTATTAGATACCTGAACGAAAGCTTGATTGGATTGAAACATATTACCCCCTCCAAGAGAACCTCCAATGCACAATACAGCGAAGACAGCAGCCAAAACTTTACCAAGTACTCCCAGGTTTTTTCTCTTTAGGCCTTCGCTTAAGTAATACATAGGTCCACCAGATACTTCACCTTTTTCATTTATCTTTCTGTATTTAACGCCCAGGGTACATTCAGTGAACTTACTAGCCATTCCCAGAAGTCCGGCTATGATCATCCAAAAAGTAGCACCTGGTCCTCCTATTACGATTGCTATGGATACACCTGCAATATTTCCAAGACCAACGGTTGCAGAAAGAGCAGTAGTCAGTGCCTGAAAGTGAGAAACTTCTCCTTTATCATTGGGATCTTCGTATTTACCCGCTACCAAAGCAATGGCGTGCTTCACACCTCTAAAATTGATCAAGCCCATACGTATGGTAAAGAAAAGAGCTCCAGCTACCAGCCACATCACAATAAACGGAATAGGTTTCTTTTGTCTGTCTCCGTTCGGGTGCAATAAAGGCCTGGATTCGCCAAAGTTTACATTGGCAATCAAACCATTTGTCAGGTCATATGCTGACCTTCGGTCTTTTTTATCAAATACCTTTTCGCCTTCTTGAAACAGGTGCTCAATCTTTCCCGAGCTCGATGCATAAAGGGAAGTTGTGTCTGAGCTATTTCGTCTGATCAGTGCAACTTTATCGCCTGGCTCAACTTGCTGCCCATCCTTTGCGTACCACTTAAGCAAAAAGATGGCTTTAACTGATTCATCTTTATATCCCTTTGCATAGACTTTTTCATGGTCGTAATAAACGGTAGGATCAGTAATACCAAATGATTCAAGCGGAGCCCAAAACAATACAGATGAGAGTGCATTAACTGCCGGAAGGAAAATAGAATTGATAACCTCTTCTGATGACTCGGGCTCTACCTCTCCTGATAAAGTCACAGTCTCTCCGTTGGCATCAGTTACAAGAACCGAAAACTCCACTCCTTCAACGAGCCCTTTACTCATAGAAGATGAAAGGGGAGTAGATTGATTTGACCACTTGTAGGTGTAAGGAGGTTGTCCTGTTTCCATCGTAACCTGTGCCCTACCGTCTTTTATTTTTTCAGTGTCATTGCTGATGGAAAGACTTCCGCTCAACTGAGCACTTAAATTAAAACTGGTAATTAAGGCTAGAACTGTTAACGCCGAGATAGATCTCATAATAGAAATTTACGACTCTGTGGTTTTGTTTGATCGATTAAACGGCTAAAAAACAAAAAATTATCAGTGCCGCAAAGAGTCAATGGATTATAAGTCCCAGATTGTTCGGCGCTTTTTGAACTTGAAGTAATCTTTGTGATCCAGAATAAAGGCCATAACCAGATAAATTAGGAGTGGCGAACCAAGTGTAATAAATGAAACGTAGATGAAATAGAGCCTAACTTTTGAAGAATTAATATTCAGTTTGTTTCCCCACCATTCGCAAACTCCGAAGGCTTGTTTCTCAAAATAGTTATAGATGTGATAGACTGGACTTTTCATGGTTGTTTAATATAGTAACTCCAATTTTACAGTGAACACATTTAAATTGATCACAGTAACTTTTTTTTAATCCGATCAAACCCTGGCTGTCTAAAGAGGACTTAACAGAGAAGCCTAATTGGTCAAATGTACGCGTTATCTTATTTGTTTCCGGCTTCAGGTCTTCTAATATAAGAAGAGCCTTCTCTTTATAGACGTCATTTTTACTGTAGGATGCCAAAGCGAATAAAAAAGGGACTACGGCATTAATAATTATTATTCTAATCCTCCCATCACCAAGTCGCTTTTCTCTGTTTGGACTTATTTTCTCCAGGGTATAATGAGAATTCCAAAACTCAGCTTCCGGAACAATATTTTGGAAGAGCGAGAGCAATTGAGAAGTTGTTTCAGATTCAGTAATTCTTTGAGCCAGCGATTTATAGCGATAATAAATGGCTGAGAGCTGAGCGATGCGAACAGCTGGGAAGTTATCTGGTCTGAGTCTCAATAATTTCCAACTCTGGGCTGGCATAGGCTCCAGCTGAAACTTTTGGCGCATGAACTCATATTCCTTTTTAAGATGTTTAAGATAGCTATCCGGATCGCTTACCTTATCAAGTAGACCTGACTGCCCTAAGAAAAGTGCATCCAACTGCATTTGATCAGTGTTTACTTTTCTGATAAGAGCAAATGGCGTAATCTTAGCCAGAATTTCAAAGGGAATTGCATTTACCTTTAGCCCCATCGCTTTGCTCAGAAGACGGTAAAAACATTCTTCAAGATCTCCCTTTGTTTGCTTAAGTATATCAATGGACTGTTCTGCTTTGTCTGAGATCCTTTTTACGGCTAACTCTTCAACCGCAGAAGATTTTACGATAGCACTTACTTGCTGAACATCTTGCTCACAGGGAATAAATTGCGCCTTCTTCTTCCAGGATTTATAGAGGCGGAACACCTGATAGTCAAACCGATCTTTCAGAACCAGGGTGGGTAACTCTCTTTCACCAATGATTACCGGTTTATCATTCGTGTAAACCACATGCAGAATTACCGAGTCGTACGCCCGATCTTTGTCGTGATTGTGTTTGTACCAGCTAGATGATGAAATATGGATTTCAACATTCCCAACCCATATGGTGCCATCAATACGCAATTTTGCATCCAGAAAATCAGGGCCCGAATCCGTATTGTGAGTGCCTGTCTCTAAAATTTGAATGGGGGCACCATTTTCTGTTTCAATATTTAACTGGTCAAACTTTCTAAACTTCCATATGTAGTGGAGAAAGTCTTCCGTCATAAAACCTTATTTCCTTAAAAGTAAGGTTTTTGACTAAAAATAAACTTTCATCTTATCGACGAGTGCGGCAGCCGATTCACCTGCCTTTTGACCAAAGTCATTACCTGAACCTGCATAGATGATGCCTCTAGATGAGTTAACCAGTAGGCCTATATCCTTATTCATCCCATACTGCGCAACTTCTTCTAAGCTCCCCCCTTGCGCACCTACTCCGGGAACAAGGAAAAAGTGATCTGGAGCTAATTGCCTGATTTGCCGTAAATACTCCGGGCGAGTAGCCCCCACAACAAACATGAGATTTTCAGCAGTTCCCCACTTTAAAGATTCCTTAATTACTCGTTGATACAAGCTTTCGGAATGATTTTTAAGCATCTGCATTTGAAAATCTGATGCTCCTTTATTAGATGTCAGAGCAAGCAATATGGCCCATTTGTTCTCAAATTCAAGGAATGGAGATACAGAGTCTTCGCCCATATAGGGAGCCACTGTAATTGCATCACAAGGTAATTTTTGAAGAAAAGCTTCAGCGTACTTTGTAGCTGTATTTCCAATATCTCCGCGTTTCGCATCAGCTATGATAAAGTGGTCGCGGCCAATATATTTCACTGTTTTTTCAAAAGCTTCCCAGCCTTTGATTCCGAGACACTCGTAAAAAGCAGTGTTCGGCTTGTATGCAACTGCATACTCTCGAGTTGCATCAATAATTGCCTTATTGAATTCAAATATCGGGTCTTCACTCCCATGAAGGTGTTCAGGAATTTTACCTAAATCCGGATCGAGACCTACACAGAGAAAAGACTTTTTTTGTCTTATTAATTCAATGAGTTCTGACTTGTTCATCAGTCTGAGCTTCCTTCTTTTAGTTTTTCGGCATTTTCGGCAACCTTCAGCGATTCAATGATCTCGTCTATATCTCCATCTATTACACCTGAAAGATTATAGAGCGTAAGATTAATTCTATGATCGGTTACCCTTCCTTGCGGATAATTGTACGTTCGAATTTTTGCAGATCTATCGCCCGAAGAAACCATTGATTTTCTTTTCGCAGCATCTTTCTCAAGCTTTTTCTCCAACTCCATTTCATAAATCCGGGTTCTAAGAACGCTTAGAGCTTTATCGTAATTTTTTAGCTTGGATTTCTGATCCTGACACTGAGCCACAATACCCGTAGGAACATGTGTAAGGCGAATGGCTGAATACGTGGTATTTACAGATTGCCCCCCTGGACCGGATGAGCAATAACTATCCACCCTTAGATCGGACTCTTTTACTTCTACATCAAACTCTTCAGCTTCGGGAAGCACAATAACCGTAGCAGCAGAAGTGTGCACACGCCCCTGCGTTTCAGTTTGTGGCACTCTCTGCACACGGTGAACTCCGCCTTCGTACTTTAGTGTACCGTATACCTTATCGCCAGTTACATTAAAGATAATCTCCTTATAACCGCCCGATGTACCGTAATTAGTGTCTACTACTTCAATTTTCCAACCTTTAGATTCAATGTATTTGGTGTACATCCTGAACAAATCACCTGCGAAAATACTCGCTTCATCTCCTCCAGTTCCGGCCCTGATCTCCATAATTGCATCTTTAGAATCTTCAGGATCCTTTGGAATAAGCATTAATTTGATTTCCTCTTCCAGCTTTTCCTTTTTCTCTTCGAGCTCGGAAACTTCTGCTTTAGCCATCTCCTTAAAATCTTCATCAGATTCTGTACGGATCATTTGCTTCCCATTATCGATATTCTCCAATAGAAGCTTGTACTCTTCGTAGGCTTCTGAAATGGGCTCGAGTTCTTTGTATTCCTTTGAGAGCTTGACATATCGCTTCATGTCTGCGATTACATCAGGGTCTACAATCTGTTTACCTACTTCCAGGTAGTGATCGTTAATTGCGCTGAGACGCGATAAAATTTCCTTCTCGTCCATTTAACTATAGTTAAAAGTTCCGTGTTCTGATGAGATGGTTAATTTTTTTGCATCTGCTTCTTCAACCCTTCCCACGATTCTGGATTCAATATTGTATTTCCCAGAAATTTTCATAATCTCCCCAGCGGTTTGATCATCCGTGTAAATTTCCATTCTGTGCCCCATATTGAATACCTTGTACATCTCTTCCCACGGAGTGGCTGAAACTTTCTGTATAAGCTTAAACAAGGGAGGGGTTGGGAATAGGTTATATTTTATGACATGCCCCTTATCCAGAAAATGGAGAATTTTAGTTTGGGCACCTCCGCTGCAGTGAACCATTCCATCTATTCTTTCAAAGTGGTTGGTCAATACTTCCCTGATCACAGGGGCATAAGTTCTTGTAGGAGAGAGAACAGCTTTACCCACACTAATGGGCAAATCAGCAACTGAATCTGTGAGGAAATGCTTTCCGGAATAAGCGAGGTCAGACGGAACAGAATGATCATAGGTTTCAGGAAACTTCTCGCCCACCAATTTAGAAAAAACGTCGTGCCTTGCCGATGTCAATCCATTGCTCCCCATTCCGGCATTGTATTCAGTTTCGTAAGATGCCTGTCCAAAAGAGGCCAAACCAACAATTACATTTCCGGCTTTTATATTTCCGTTGTCAATTATTCTATTGCGCTTTGCTCTGGCAGTAACTGTGCTGTCGACAATAATGGTGCGAACAAGATCTCCGACATCTGCAGTTTCACCACCTGTGGAATAAATGCCTATACCCAATTCGCGAAGGTCAGAAAGTACTTCTTCAGTTCCCTGAATCACAGCTTTAATAACTTCGCCTGGAATGAGGTGTTTATTTCGCCCGATTGTGCTACTCAGTAGAATATTATCTGTTACCCCTATACAGAGCAAGTCATCCAGGTTCATAATAATAGCATCCTGGGCAATTCCTTTCCAAACAGATAAATCTCCTGTTTCCTTCCAATAGGCGTAAGCAAGAGACGATTTTGTACCGGCGCCATCTGCATGCATTACGATGCAATGATCTTCTGAACCAGATAAATAATCTGGAATTACCTTGCAAAAGGCTTTTGGAAAAAGTCCTTTATCAATTCCCTCAATGGCAGCATGAACGTCTTCTTTGCCGGCGCTCACGCCTCTGGCCTGATATCGTTTTTCTTCGCTCATTTTTAAATAAAAAAAGCATCCCAATAAATGTATCGGGACGCTTTAAAATGTATTTAGTAAATCTAATTGTCTTGCTCTTCTACTGGAATATAATCAAAGCTCAAGACGGTGAATTCTGTACGTCTATTCTTTTGGTGAGCTGCTTCTTTTTCTTCCTTGGTATCCATTTTGGCAATTTGAGCATCTGATATTCTCAGTCGCGATTCACCATAACCCTTTGGAACCATTCGCTCATCTGGTATTCCTTTAGAAATTAAATAATCAACACAGCTTTGAGCTCTCCGTTGCGATAGGTTTTTATTGTATCCAGCTCCACCCCTGGAGTCGGTGTGTGCCTGAAGCTCAATGATAATTGTTGGGTTGTCTACTAAAGTTTGATATAAAAAGTCAAGTGAATCTTTTGAGTTCACTTCTTCATTCACAAGAAGCTCAGCTTTATCCAGAGCATAGCGAACTTCAGGAAACTCAATGGCTTTATCCGGAGCTGTGAAGGTGATAAAGTATTCCTTCAGGAATGTTGTTGACTCTTCAAGTCCAACCGTGCTAATCGCATCTTTCGCTACCAGATAATCCGGCTTAGATACTTCAATTGAATAATTCACCTCCGGATTAATGTATCGTTCTTCTTCTCCTTTTTTCACGAAAGAAAAAGCACCGCCATCATCAGTTTGTGCTTCAAAGGAAGCCCCATCGCTACCTACAACTTTTACATCAGCTTCTGATACGGGTAACTGGGTATCTTTATCGTAAACAACTCCTTCAAGTGCAAATATAAGTGGTGGGTTATTAAAGGAGTAGATATCATCTCTTCCCTTACCCCCATTTCTGTCAGAGCAAAAATAACCTCGTTCTGAATCACCTTCCCAAACAATTCCAAAATCGTGGGCTACAGAGTTCATGGGTACTTTTAGGTTTTGAACATTTCCCCATTCTTTATCGCCGGTGCTTTCGGCCGAAAACATGTCCAGTCCACCCATCCCGAGGTGACCGTTAGATGCAAAGTATAGCATTCCATTATCTCTAATGAAAGGGAACATCTCATCTCCCGTAGTATTGATATTATCACCGAGGTTAACGGGCTCTCCGGCAGTTCTTGATGCTTTATCAAATGGGGCCATCCAAAGATCCTTACCTCCCTGACCACCCGGCATATTACTCGCGAAAATAATGTACGATTCATCTTTTGGCAAAGCTGGGTGACCTACTGTGATGATCATATCGCTATCTTCAGAATCCTTTAGATCTACGAGTTGAGCAGTCGTCCATTTCTCTTCATCATTCTTTCTGGTGAGATAGATATCACATCCGTTATTTTCATCATCAGTGCTCTCACATCGAGTGAAGAGCATGGTGTTAAAATCGCCAATCAGCTTAGGAGTAGCTTCATTGTGTACCGTATTGATGCGGTAAGTTAAACGCTCTGGCTCACTCCACTTTCCTTTAGAGTCTCTAGTGGCAAAAAAGATGTCCTGAAAACTTTCTCCGGTTCTGAAGTCGGTTTCCAAACCTTGCGCACCTTGTCGTGAAGAACTGAAATAGATGGTATTATACTCTTCATCGGCCCATCCTACTCCAAAATCGTACTCTGGGCTATTGAGTAATATTTCATTCTGAACGATGTAACGCGTAGGATCATCTCGCAATTCCTGTGCGTATTCACATTCTTCTATTCCTCGAAGAGCCCTTTGATCTCCGGGATTTCTTTCGAGATAAAGATTATAATTTTCTACCGCAGATGAAAAGTCACCCTCGCGCTGGTAGGCTTCAGCCAAATAAATAAAGGCCATGGGGTTATCATAATTTGCCTTCAATGCCTTTTCATACCAAATTACCTGTTGCTCATAGTCCAACAAGTACCGGTAACATTCAGCAATTTGAAAAAGCATTCTTGCCTTTTCATCAGCATCTGATGCTTTGGAATAAGCTCTTTTGTAAACATCAATTGCTTCGAAATAGGCTTCGTTTTCAAAAGCGTTATCAGCTTCTTTAGCAAGTCTATCTGCCTGTGCAACAAGAAGGTTGGCAAACATTGCCATGACCGCTACGAAGATTATTCTTTTGGTGTGCATGTAATAATAGGATTCGTTATAGCTACAAAATTCGACCGAAAATAAACATAAAGTTCTGATTCCACCAAAATACATTTAGCCAGCCACCCTTTGAAAGCTAAAAAAAGCGTCTCGAAAGACGCTTTAAAATTGATTATTGAAACTAACCTTATCTGGTAAATAGTAATTCCCTCAATTTTGGCATTGGCCACAAGTCATCGGCAACTGCCAGCTCTAATTTATCAGCATCGTATCGGATTTTCTCCATATAAGGTTTCACGTTATCGCAATAAGCTACAGCAGAATCATATGCATCTTCAATTTTATTTGCCTTTTTACGTGCTTCGATCATTTGATCAACATTCGTTTTAATTCCTTCAATACGAGAAGAAATTTCTTTGATCATCTCGGTTTGAACTGCCGAAGCTTTCTTGGCAGAACTACCTAATACAGCATGAATACCCTGAACATTATTTATGAGCGTGTTTTGATATTTAATGGCGGTAGGGATGATGTGATTTAATGCCAAATCTCCACACATTCTAGATTCAATTTGAATTTGCATTCTGTATTTCTCCAGTTCAATTTCCACTCGTGCATCCAGCTCTCTTTCTGAAAGAACGTTTAGTTCAGCATATAGCTTTTTAACTTTTTTATCTCGAAGTGCTACTAAAGCTCGTGGAGTATCTTTTAGATTAGACAGCCCGCGTTTTTCAGCTTCCTTCACCCATTCATCGCTGTATCCGTTTCCTTCAAAACGAATCTTCTTAGATGCTTTTATAAGCTTTTGAAGTTCTTTGAGAATAGCTTCATCCTTCTTAACACCCTTATCTACTTCTGCCTTTATTTTATCAGCAAACTCATTGAGCTGTTTAGCCACCATTGTGTTCAGAGCAGCCATTGGAACAGCGCAGTTTGCAGTAGAACCTACAGCGCGGAATTCAAATTTATTTCCCGTAAAAGCAAAAGGCGAAGTTCTATTTCTATCCGTATTATCTAAAAGCAATTCCGGAATTTTCCCAATATTCAGTTTAAGTTGAGTTTTATCATCCGGAGTCATCTTTCCCGCCTTTACGTTTTTTTCAAGATCATCAAGTGCCTTGGAAAGCTGAGACCCAATAAATACAGAAAGAATAGCTGGGGGCGCTTCATTCGCACCTAATCGGTGATCGTTTCCGGCGCTGGCAATATTAGCTCTCAATACATCGGCATTGTCGTAAATTGCCTTAATCGTATTGATGAAAAAGGTGAGAAACTGAAGATTTGACTTTGGATTCTTTCCCGGAGATAAAAGATTTACTCCGGTATCAGTAGCCAAAGACCAGTTATTGTGTTTTCCACTTCCATTTAATCCGGCAAACGGCTTTTCATGCAATAGAACTCTGAACATGTGCTTTCTGGCTACTTTTTCCAAAATATCCATCAAAAGCAAGTTGTGGTCGTTTGAAAGGTTTGTTTCCTCAAACATTGGAGCTACTTCAAACTGGTTTGGAGCTACTTCGTTGTGACGAGTTGTAACAGGAATACCCAATTTGTGAGATTCTGCTTCAAAATCGCGCATAAAGGAGGATATTCTCTCGGGAATAGAACCAAAATAGTGATCATCCAATTGTTGACCTTTTGCAGGATTATGACCAAATAATGCTCTTCCGGTTATTTGGATATCGGGACGTGCATTGTAAAGAGAACTGTCAATTAAGAAGTATTCCTGCTCCCATCCCAATGTTGCATTTACGCGTTTTACATTCCTGTCAAAAAACTGGCATACTTTTACAGCGGCTTTATCAACGGCATTTAAAGCCTTGAGTAAGGGCATTTTATTATCTAAGGCTTCGCCAGTGTATGAAATAAAAATAGTGGGTACACAAAGTGTAGAACCAATAATAAATGCCGGAGATGAAGGATCCCAAACCGTGTAGCCACGTGCTTCAAATGTATTTCTAATACCCCCACTTGGAAAGGATGAAGCGTCCGGTTCTTGTTGTGTTAAGTTACCACCTTCAAAGGTTTCAATACACTGCCCATCTCCCAGTGGTTTAAAAAAGGAGTCGTGTTTCTCTGCTGTTGCACCGGTTAAAGGCTGAAACCAGTGCGTATAATGCGTTACACCCGATGACATGGCCCAATTCTTCATTCCAGCTGCAATCTGATCGGCAATATTTCGGGGTATTCTCTTACCGCTATTCATTGCTTCGGTAACACTCCTTAAAGCTTCTTCAGAAAGGTATTCGCGCATTTTACCCATATGAAATACGCTGCTCGAGTAGTAATCAGAAATTTTTGATGATGGAGGAGTTACATTTAAAGGAAGCCTATCTAAAACATCTTCTAAGGCCTGGAACCGGAAAGTTGACATGGTTTTGACTAATTTTTTTGTTCGGCGACAAAAGTAAGCGAACCACAAAACAATTGAATAGATTTTCAACTATTTTTTATCAACACCCCAAATTTTTAGGGGCTAATTTTAAAATAAAATGATTTTTGCAGGCTTACCCCTAAATTAAAAGGGGTTAAACAAGAGAATCGTAATATAAATAAGGTAGGTCACAAAAAGTATTGACCCATCAATTCTCGACAACTTCTTTCCCAATAGCCCCATCGGAAGAAGAATGAAAGATGTTGCAAGCATCCAGAAAACATCTGACTGAATGATCTCATCAGCAACAGAAATGGGATGTATTATTGATGTTATGCCGAGAATGGCCAGTATATTAAATAGGTTTGAACCTATGATATTCCCGAGAAATATATCGTGCTCTTTTTTGATAGCCGCAATAATGGAAGCTGCTAGTTCCGGCACGCTCGTCCCAAAAGCTACGAGAGTAATGGCAATTACGCGGTCGGAAATCCCAAGGTTTCTCGCGATAGATTCAGCACCTTCCAGAAACCATTTGGCCCCATAAACCAGACCTGCTGTTCCAAAAATAATGTAGAGCAAAAGAATCCAAATATTCTTGGATTTTCCAGATTCCAGATCGTCGGGAATGGCATCTTTGGCTGCCCTGTTAGCCTTTACGAAGCTAAAGGTGATAAACGCAGCGAGTAATCCGACGAAAAGTATCCCTTCCCATCGGCTAATTTCACCATTTAGAGCAAAAAAATAAAACAGAATACTGGCCAGCATCATCGCCACCCAATCGTTCTTTAAGACACTCTTTTTAATGACTACAGGGAAAATGATTGTCGTAATACCGAGAATAAGGCAAACATTGGCAACATTAGAGCCCACTACATTACCTGTAGAAATATCTGGTTTCCCTGCCAGAGCTGCTCTAACACTGACAACCAACTCAGGACTAGATGTTCCCAGAGCCACGACTGTCATTCCAACCAGCATTGAAGGCATGTTAAACTTGAGTGCAATGCCCGATGCCCCTTTCACGAGGTAATCACCCCCGAAAACCAGTATCACAAGGCCCGCAATAATGAGAACAAACTCCATTACCTATGACTTCTTTTTGTCTTTATCACTTTCAGGTTTTGGCTGCGGTTTATCCTCAAATTGATCCTTTGCCCGATTGACTGAATTTTGAAAATCAGATGACTGTTCCTGAAATTGATCTTTTACGTCTCTCGCTGAGTTCTGAATGTCTCGTTGAATATCTGAAGTAGCATCTTTAATCTGCCGCATGGTTCTACCCATGGTTCTGGCAAAACCGGGAATCTTATCTGCCCCGAAGAAAATAAGGATGAAGAGCAAAACTATGATCACCTCGCCCCCACTAATACCAAATAACAGAACCATAAAATTCATTCAGGTACAAAGGTAAAAAAAGCCTCCCCGTAAAGTGGAGAGGCTTTTAAAAACTATTAAATATTGAACCTAATCTTCTTCTTCGGCTTCTTCCAGAGAGGTTCCTGTCTTATCTGTCAAGTCCACAACTATTGGAGAAGCAATATAAAGAGAAGAATACGTACCGACGATAACACCGAGCATCAAGGCGAAAATAAAGCCCCGAATTGATTCGCCTCCGAATATGAATATGATTAATAGCACGACAAATGTTGTCATAGACGTGTTTAACGTTCTTGATAATGTGCTATTTAAGGCTTTGTTTATTACGGAAGCCATACGCTCCTTGCGGTGGTCTTTCAGATATTCTCTAATTCTATCAAATACAATAACCGTATCGTTGATAGAGTAACCAACTACCGTTAGAATGGCAGCGATAAATGCCTGATCTATTTCGAGAGAAAAAGGCAGCCTACCATATAGAATAGAGTAAATACCGAGAACGACAATTACATCGTGAAACATTGCCACAATCGCTCCTACACCATATTGCCATTTTCTAAATCTAAATACGATGTAAGCAAATATGATTATCAAAGAGAATATTACCGCAGAAGTAGACGATGTTTGAAAGTCATCAGAAATGGAAGGATCAACTTTTCTAGACTCAACTATGTCATAAGGATCATTCAGTTGATCCAAACCAGATTTTAATGCGTCTTCTACACGTCTGTCAGAATCCTGGCTATCATCATCCACCAAGAACTTCGTGGTTATTTTCACCTGATTTGAAGCACCAAAAGTTTTTACTTCTGGAACCAACTGGTTACCTTCTTCATCGGTGAAGGAGAGCCCCAGGGTATTTCGAACCTGATCGAGTTCTGCAGGTTGATCAAATCGAACAGTGTACGTTCGCCCTCCCGTAAAGTCTACTCCAAAATCCAACTGTCTCACCATCATAGATGCAATTCCCGCAATAATGATGATGGAAGAAACGATGTAAGAAATCTTTCTTTTTGGGATAAAAGAGACGCTGGTCTTCGTTAATAGATCCTTAGACCAGTTCATCCAGAAACTCATAGTTCCTGTTTTATTCAGGCGCTGATCAAAAATCAAACGCGTAATAAAGATCGCTGAGAATAAAGAAGTGAAAATACCAATGATCAATGTTGTAGCAAATCCTTTAATAGGACCTGACCCCAGAGAAACAAGAACGATTGCAGTTAGAAGGGTTGTAAGGTTTGCATCAATTATAGCAGAATACGCTTTCTTATATCCAACATTTACAGCAGCCTTTACGCTCCTGCCATTTCTGAGCTCTTCGCGTACCCTTTCATAAATAAGTACGTTGGCATCAACTGCCATACCTATTGTCAATACGATACCGGCAATACCCGGTAGGGTAAGCGCTGCCTGAAGGGATGCAAGTGCACCGATTAAGAAAAACAGGTTTGCTATCAATGCAATATCAGAAACTATACCTGCGCCTTTGTAATAGAATATCATGTAGAAAAGAACAACAACCAGAGCTATAATGAAAGACATTAAACCATCTTGGATATTTTCCTCACCGAGTGAAGGACCTACAATAGACTCGTCAACAATATTTGCAGGAGCTGGAAGTGCACCCGCTTTCAAAAGATTAGAAAGGTCTATGGCTTCCTGGATTTGCTCATTTCTGGTTCCCTGGCCCATACCTATCGAAGATCTTCCATTTGGAATCTCACCTTGTACAAACGGAGCGGAATAAACATAATCGTCGAGCACAATTGCAATAGAACGCTTAGGGTTCTGTGACGCCGCAGCAGCAGTCATCTCCTTCCAGGTTCTGGCCCCATCGCTATTCATTGACATAGAAACTTCTACATTACCTGCCACATCGTACTGTTGAGATGCATCTACAATGACTGACCCGTCTAGCGGTGCTTTTCCATCTCTCGTGTCTACTTTAATGGCATAAAGACGCATAACATTGTTGTTTCTCGCGTCTGGTTCAGCCGACCAGAGTAGCCTTACTTCCTGGGGTAAAATATCCTGAACGACTTTTTCATTAAGCATTTCGTTTACATCGGCAGTATCAGCCAATGAAGCAAAACCTACAACAGGCCCCTGTCCAATTTGATTATTACCTGTAAGGTTAGGACTCAGCTTTGAAAAGAGCGGAAATTGTCGTTGCCTTTCTGCATCTGTAATTTCATCTTCAATTTCAGCAGCCGCTGTATCACTTTCAGATTCATTCTCTCCTAAAAGCAAATCTTCGTCAGAAATGTCAGAAGTATCCGCATCACTCTGAGCTTCAACATTCTCATCTGCACTATCATCATCTTGCTCCTGCTCTTCTTGCTCTAGTAAATCCTCGGCTGAGACTGCTTCTTCCGAGTCAAGTGTGTCTTCTGGATAATAAAGTTCACTAAGTGCAGTATTTGCCTGATCTAAATATTGAAATACTTCAGCATTTTCGTACGTATTCCAAAACTCCAGGTTAGCCGTACTTTTCAGTTGTTTTCTTACGCGCTCTTTATCTTTTACTCCGGGTAGTTCAACCAGAATTCGTCCGGTAAATTGCTGCTTCTGAATAGTTGGCTGCGTTACGCCAAACTTATCAATCCTTGTACGGAGAATTTTCTCAGTGTTATTGATAGCTATCTGAGCTTCTTCTCTAAGAATATCCAGAATTTCAGTATTCGTCGCATCTCTCGGAAACCTGTCTTTATTATCACGGCTGTGAAAAATATTCGCCATTTTAGACTCGGGGTAGTTCTCTTCCCAGGTCTCACCGAAAAGTGTTACAAAATCAGACTGTGAGTCTCTCTGCTTCTTCTTAGCCTTGGCAATTACATCAAGAAGCTGCTCATTCCTGACGTTGTTACTCAGATTAATGATCAGATCTGGAATAGATACCTCCAGTGTAACACTCATACCCCCTGCGAGGTCGAGCCCTAAATTAATCTGGCGTTCTTTGCATTCTTGATACGTATAACCAAATACGGGATAAATTTCTTCGTTGGCATTATCTACCAGGTAATCGTTCTTAAACTCTTCCTTTAAGTTTTCTTCTTCCACAGTGGTGAGGTCACCTGCTGCAGATCTTACAGAATCTACCAGGTAAGTGGCTTCTTCTTCAGCCTCATTTTCAAAAGAATTTGTAAAGAATGAAAATGAGATCTGAAATAGGCAAGCCAGAGCCAAAAGAATGGTAAATAACCAAATTGCGCCTTTGTTTTGCATGCGTGCTAGATTAGCTTTTTTAATCGAGCCGCAAATATAGATTTAAATGGGTAATTTCCCAATCTGCTAGAAACAGATGAAAAAGCTATGTAGGGCCTTTTAATTCTTTCGTGTAAAATACACAGTAGATCGAGCTTTTAGTATTAATTTGACATGCGATGAAAATGCATAGAATAATCCTTTTCGTAATTAGTCTCTTCACCTTTTCTTCGATATATGCTCAAATGGCTGTTTATCCGAGTAATGAGATTCCTGTCTTTACCAATACAGGAGTTGAATTGATAAATGCCTGGTGCGGAGGCATCAATGCGGCCCATATTTCAATGTTTGATGCTGATTTAGATGGTGAACAAGATGACTTGTTTATATTTGATAAAGCAGGAGACAGAACATTGGCTTTTGAAGGTGTTTGGAATGACGGCCAAAAAGAATATCACTACCTGCCGAATATTTCCAATCAATTTCCTCCGCTTCTGAATTTCGCTCTATTGAGAGATTTCGACTGCGATGGGAAAAAAGACATTTTTACCTACAGCACTCAAGGAGGTGGCATAGGTGTTTATAGAAATACATCCACTTCAAATGAGTTAAGTTTTGAACTTCACACATCACTTTTAAGTTCGTGGTATCCTTTCCTAACCGGCTTTTCCAATAATATTTTTGTCTCTTCTCAAGATGTTCCTGCAATTTTTGACTTTGAAGGAGACGGTGATCTGGATATCCTTTCTTTTGGGGTAAGCGGTAGCACAGTGGAGTTACATTTTAACAACAGCATGGAAACGCAAGGCTTCTGCTCTCTTGATACTCTGGAATTAGCCAATAGGTGCTATGGTAAATTTATTGAAGCATCAGAAGACAATACAATCATTACAGATCCGGAACTATTTGATCAGATCTGTGAATTTAATGTGCCCAATCCAAAGTCGAACAAAGCCAGAGGATCGGAAGGTGGCCTTCGTCATATTGGCTCAACCATTCTGGCTTTTGATGCTACTGAAGATGGGCTCGCAGAAATGGTCATTGGAGATGTGAGTTTTGAAAATTTGACCTATCTGGAAAATAGTGAAGGATCTGGCGTAGACTCCGTGGTTTATGTAGCTGATGATTTCCCCGCAGATTTTAACGCTCCTGAAGTAAGTATAGATAATTTTCCGGTGGGCTTTTACGAAGATGTATCAGGCGATGGCGTAAGAGATCTGTTAGTTGGAGTAAACAATGAAGATGTAGCGTCAAATAGAAACTCCGTTCTCTATTATGAAAATGTGGGTCAGGACAACCTGCCGGAATTTAATTTTATTCAAGATAACTTTATCCAGGAAGGAGCCGTTGAATTCGGAGAATCAACGGCGCCCGCTATCGTTGATGTTAATGGTGATGGACTGCTTGATATCGTCCTTGGATCGCGAGGTGAATTTTTAGGTTTAACTGAGTTCAAGCCACGTATTAGCCTGTTTGTAAATACCGGATCTGCCAGTGAACCCGAATTCACTCTTCAATCTGAAGAATGGGTGAATTTGGAAGACTTGGATATAGGTCAATATCCCGACCCTGAATTTGGCGATTTAGATGGAGATGGGGATCTGGATCTCTTAGTGGGTGAGAACAGCGGTGTGATTCACCATTTTGAAAATACGGCGGGTACTGGTAATGAAATGAACTTAAATTA
>JGI12048J13642_10392238_pt1 | contig 19966 bp, 11 predicted proteins | sample ElkSlonscriptome_16_FD_13642 | JGI IMG/M metagenome (IMG submission 13642)
AACGAGTACAGACTCTCTGTTCGGTAACATCGGCAATGATACCCTGAATGGGGGTTTGGGTGCTGACTTCATGACTGGTGGTCAAGGTAGTGACCTCTACATTGTTAACAATGAGGGTGATGTCGTCAGTGAAAACGTTGTCCACAACATCGATGAGAATGGTGTCCTCATTTCCACGACCAATGTCTCTAGCAGTGGCATCGATACCGTTCAATCATCTGTTAGCTTTACCCTGGGTAGTTTCTTGGAAAACTTAGAGCTAACGGGAAGCGCCGCCATCAACGGCATAGGCAATAACATTAACAACACGATTACAGGCAATAATGCCAGCAATGTCCTCCGTGGTTTAGGTGGCAATGATACCATCACTGCTCTCAGTGGCAATGATACTCTCGATGGTGGAACGGGTGCAGACACCCTCAATGGAGGAGCCGGGAATGACCTTTACATCGTGGACAATCTTGGCGACCAAGTCAATGAGATTCCCAACGTTATATTTTCTCCCGGTGGATTTCCCCTTTTCATCGGCGGCATTGATACGGTTCAATCGTCTGTTGACTTTACCCTGAGTGATTTCGTAGAAATCTTAGAGCTAACGGGAAGCGCCGCCATTGACGGCACAGGTAACAACATTAACAACCGCATGACTGGCAACAGTGCGAATAATACCCTCAACGGCGGTGCTGGTAATGATACTCTCTTAGGTGGCGCGGGTGATGACTTGCTAATTGGAGGGTTTGGCAATGATAGTCTCAACGGTGGTGCTGGTAACGATACTCTAGTTGGTAATGTTGGTGCTGATCGATTCGTATTCGACTCCGGTGCTGCCTTTAACTCGGCTGATTTAGGTGTCGATATCATTCAATTCTTCTCCGTAGGTATTGACACAATTGTTCTAGATCAAACAACCTTTGGAGCAATTAATAATACAGATATTGGCATCGTTGCCAATGATAACGCCGCCACGATCAGTAATGAACTGATTACTTATAGTGTGGCAACCGGCAACTTGTTCTTCAATCAAAATGGAGCCGCCGCCGGATTGGGGACAGGTGATCAGTTTGCCACGTTAGGGAATAGTCCAGTGTTAAGTGCAGCCGACTTCCAAATTGTCGTGTAGAGAGGTTGATAGAGTTTTCGGAAAGGTGGGGAATAAATCAATTTATTCCCCTCATATTTCCTGCTAACTAGAGCGCCAGTCCAGTAATCCCAGCTATAACGCAAAACGGTAATTTTGGCGCTCATTTTCAACGGAAAATTAGTCTATTTAGTATTAGTATACCGACGCTATGGCCATGGAAAAAATAGAAGTAATTCTGTAGATGTGCTGATTTTTATCTAGTTATTACTTCTACTTTTTCTAGGGTCTATTGTACCCATGCATTTCTCTAATATGACTCAGCCATTTAATCACGCTCTTCTAACCCAAAACAAGATAAAACGCTGTATTAATACTGGAGATCGTCTGGTTTGTGGGCAACTTATTAGCCACTTGGAACATCAACAGCGAATTGAAAGAATTGCTCGTAAAAATACGAGAGGCACGGCTGTTTCCTGGGAAGATGCCGCCCAAACTGCTCATACAAAAGTGTTTCAAGCTTTAACCGCTGGGAAGTTTCGCCAAGGAGGTGTCCAAGACTTCTACCGCTGGGCTGCAATGGTGGCGCGTTTTGCGATTATTGACTTAGTTCGTAAAGAAAAAAAACAAAACTGTACTAGCTTATATCAAAACATTTCGGGAACGAATTTACCCTTGTTGGAAACGATACCGGATGAGTTGGATTTGCTGGATACTGTAGAACGTACCGATTTAGTCAGCCGCGCCATTAATGCGATTTCAGTGCTTGACAAACGCCATCCGAGTCGGGGTTATAAAACACTCTGGTCTGGTAAAGTGAAAGGCAAACCTCAAGTCCAAATTGCGGCTGATTTAGACTTAAAAACTCAAAGTGCTGTCTCAAAACGTTGGCGTGAATTATTAGAACGCCTTGCTGAGGAGCTAGGATTTTTGCTCCCTACAACGATTCAAGCTGAAATCAAAACAACAAGTGGTAAAAATGTTCAGCGGGGGCGTTCAACTCAAGCTTGGTGAACTTAATCCGTCATACTAAATCTGCCTTTATTACCCCATGCAAGAGGAGGCGATTGAAATCGCTGCTACACAAATATAGGCGAAGACTTCCCGAAGGGTAGTCCGCGCAGGCGGACTGGTTTATATAACACTACGCATTAGGGTTAGGACAAATGAAGAAAAATTCAAATCGCTCAATTCCTTGATGAGTAAGCTTTTTTTTCACTATTGCCTATTGCCTGGCGCTATAACAGGGGTAGCTAACGCTGCTATTGACTGGCATATAAGCAACTCCGCTTGGGCAAAAAATGGTTTCAGTTTTTCACCTTGATTTTGGAATAATCTCCACAGTTTTTTCGTTACTAAGATTGGGACAAATGAAAAGCTGTTCCCAACCAAACCGTTAAGCAAAGCAAAAGGAGTTTAAAATGGCTAGATCCGATTTTAATTTGATTCCTATCGCTCACAAATTCACTGTAGCAGCACCTTCAGTCAGTAAGAATTTCCCCATCGAAGGAACTCAAAAACCAATCGATGATGCGTACCTACTTGTCCAGGTTCGAGGTGTTTCAACATATACACACAGTATCCAGATCAACGACGTAGAGCTAGGAGGTGTAGACATTCCACCCGCTCCCGGTAATTCCCAGGCTTGGCTGCTGTGGATGGATCATATTCCACCTAACGTTCTCAAATCGGGGACAAACGAGATTACAATCACACGCCAAGGAAACGACGACTTTGAAATTAAAAACGTAGTCGTGAACTGGAGAGAGTAAAACTATCAACCAATACGGCTCGGTTAAGAACAATCGATACGAATGAAATCCTGAAAATATTGTGGTTTTCATTCCCAAAAAAGGCTTGTCCGAGCCGTATTGAAAGAATCAACACACTTAAGTAAACCCAGGAGATCATCAGGTATAGGTAAGGGAAAACCAGCAAAAGACTTTTTGCCTTTATCTGGAAGTTAACACAAGAGTGCGGTGTGCTTTCAAGGAAAGCGACAAGTCGCTTTTGATGCTAATGGCAATGTGGTAGCGGCTGAAATCAACGAGGGTGATTATAGTGAGTTAAGAGTTTTGATGGTACAAGCGACCACTATCAACGCGGTAGAAATCAAAGGAGGACTGCGGGGAACCTTATCACGAATTTGTATCAGTCGGAACAGGGCTGTTTCATTCTAGTAGTGGGGCAACGTTTATGAGATAGAGCTTCTTGTTGCTTGTATGGCTACAGCTTTTCCCAGATAGCTCGCCCAAAGTGCATAAATCAAAAAACTCAACCGTAATAAGTCCGTTAAAGGGTTGGCAAGCCTAAATGCATCAACAAAAAAACTCAACCCTAATCAGTCAATCAAAGGTTTCCTAATCAATTCAACTAAACCAAGGAGAAATTAACATGGCTATTGTCTTCGGAACTCCCGCTGACGACACATTAAATGGAGGTGCAGGTAATGACTTTTTATTGGGTAATGCCGGAAACGACATCTTTGATGGTAATGCTGGTGCTGACCATTTATTTGGCGATATTACTGTTGGAGTAACATGATGAAAATAGAATTAGCGTTTGAAAATGTTCCTGATCACATTGAAAACGCAATAGCTGAAATTCGGGTTGAAGATCAGAGTGAGGCTGATGCACCAGCTATACGATTATCCTCAAAACGTGTTGGTCCTTTCTTAATCCGACATTCCCAGCCAAAAGTTACTTTGGATGTGGAGCTGACCATCCCAGATGGAAATCACGAATTATCCATACTTGTACGAGTCAAGGGTCACACGCAGAGCAATCAGCCAATTGAGTTTCTTAACACCACTACCACCTCCCTACCAACAGGAAGTGAGTTGGTGCAAGTAACACTGTCACGCATCCTTTAATATCCATTTCCCACTCAAACACAACTAAGTATCATAGGAGAAACGACATGAACCAAATTAGCAAACTGAAGGTAGATTTAGTCGGATCGGCTGATGAGCATATGGCTACAAGCGAGGAGACCGGACGAGGCTATCTGACTGGACCAGGATTGTATGAATTTCCAGTTGACTACGTAGTTGTTGACGGCGTTTGTCTTCATGAGGGCTGCATTGATATCGGTTCTCCTGAAGAAGTCAAAGCGGAAGCCGAACGAATCCGTGCCAAACATCGAAGACAGCAAACTACTGAATCTGCTGGCTCTGAAGATGTGACTAATGAACCAGAGGTTCAAAAGGGTATTGGTTTACCCACTACATCCTCATTCCTCTGGACGAATGGCGTTGTGCCTTATACGATTGCCAGCAACGTTCCCAATCCCAATCGTGTTGATGATGCCGTTCGACATATCGAGGAAATGACGGCACTTCGGTTAGTCAGACGGACAGCCGCAAATGCACAACGTTATCCCAATTACATCCAAATCATCAGTAATGGAAATAAGGGGTGGAGTTCATCAGCAATTGGTATGCGTGGTGGGCGGCAGGTAATACGATATTCTGATCGTCATACATGGCCCATACTGGTTCATGAGTTTTTACATGCATTCGGAATTTATCACGAGCAATCCCGTTCTGATCGTGACGATTTCGTCGGAATTCGCTGGAAAAACATCCAGGATAATGCTATTGGTAATTTCCAAAAGAAGCCTGGAACTGTTGACTATTTTGGTTATGACTATGGTTCGATCATGCATTACCCAGGGACGAGTTTTGCGAAGGATCCATCCCAGCCAACCATTGTTCCATTACAGTCAGGCGTCACAATTGGACAAAGGAGTGGGATGTCTTATGGTGATCGCCAGACCATTGCCAAAATGTATCAGCGTTTCTTCTCACGAGGCTATGCTGGGGTGTGGCGCTCCGGCACAGGACGCTATGCCTTGTGGATAAACGCTTCCTGGCAGAGTTTTCGGGATAAGTGGCAAACCTGGAGTTCCCAAGGATTGCGACTTCAAGATATTCACGTCAGGCGGCGTGGGAGTCAAACCCTTTACTCTGGCGTATTTCGACCCGGATCAGGAGCTTATGGTTTGTGGGCAAATGTGACGTGGGATAGCTTCAAGGCAAAGTGGCAGGAATGGAGTCAGCAAGGACTAAGACTGGTAGATATTCATGTCCATCGCGTTGGTGATCAGAATCGCTACTCTGGTGTGTTCTTACCAGGTCGTGGTGGTTATGGACTTTGGGTGAACGTGACGTGGGATAGTTTCAAGACAAAGTGGCAGGAATGGAGTCAGCAAGGACTAAGACTAGTAGATATTCACGTCCATCGTGTTGGTAGTCAAAATCGTTACTCTGGTGTGTTCTTACCAGGTCGTGGTGGTTATGGACTTTGGGTCAATGCCACATGGTCTAGCTTTTTCTCAAAATGGCAAGAACTTACTGATCAAGGATTACGATTAGTCGATTTGAATATGCATCAAGTTGGTAATTCAATTCGTTATTCTGGTGTGTTTTTACCTGGGAATGATGACCATTATCTGTGGGCAAATGTAACGTTTGAGAGCCTGCGAGCCAAATGGCAAGAACTTGCTGCTCAAGGATTGCGGTTAGTCGATTTTGAAATCACTAATCCTGAAGATGGTGCAGCCGATTTCGCTGATATCAGTCTTGACGGTGGGGATGTTTCATATTCATCTCGTGAGCAGGAAGAGTTTGGGGGTATTTTTGAACCAGCAGCCCTAAACGATGTCGCTGATTTTTCTCAAGTACTTCAGGAGAGTGGTGGTGGAATGGGAAACAGCAATGGTGCAGAAGTTGCTCACAAAGCTGATCAAGATGGCGAAGCAAATGGGGGAGTTTTCTTCCCAGACTCGAATGTTAAGCTATCTGATGAACAGGAAGGACTGGGAGGAGCCTTCTTTAACCTAGAACCCGATCAATCTACAACCGAATCCGAAGGATATGGAGAAGTGATATTGCCGGATCAGCTTAACGAATCAACAAGATAGACAATAACAAAAAGAATCGGAGTAAGGTGGGCATAATTTGCCTACCTTCTTGGGAATGTCTTGAATAGGTCATCTTCATCAAAATAGGACTTACGCAAAGCCTTTATGTGTAGTAGCTTTGCACACCTTAATTGGTGGATTAGAATTGTAGGGGCACCATCCTTGGGCCCGGTTTAACGATAAATCTATTCCACAATTTTAGCTGTGTCACGCCAGTAGTGTCGTGGCACACCTTAATTGGTGGATTAGCATTGTAGGGGCGCATGGCGTGCGCCCGGTTTAACCCTGAGCGAAGTCGAAGGGTTAAACGTCAAATCTATTCCACAATTTTAGCTGTGTCACGCCAGTAGGGTGTGTTAGCGCAGCGTAACGCACCTTTCCCGCCATGTATGGTGTAGCTGCGTAAGTCCTGAAAATGAAATAGAGCGTCGGTCAAGTATTCCTAGAAACCCGGTTGCTCGTGAGGATGACAACGCCAATCAACCTTTTACCCAAAGAAACCCGGTTTCTTGACCGATGTCCTAGTTAGAGATTTGCCCCTAGGTAACCGATAAGTAATGCTTTATGTAAATCGTCGAAAATTTACGTGTGACAATTCAGTTGAAAATCAACCCAAAAACATTTTTACTCATCTTCAAAAAAATGTGGCAAAATTATAGGCATATTTGGGGGGAATCAGGTTATGAACATCCGCTACGTGTCCGTTTGCTGGTTACCTGAATTATCTTCTGTTGCGAGAATAGTTGCTCTAGGCATGGTTACACTGCAGTCCATGTCTCCGGTTCAGGCACAGTCGATTACCGAGGCGGCTGATAATAGCACAGATACCGTGGTAACGATTGATGGCAATCAGTACGATATTTCTGGGGGTTCTTTATCGGAGGATGGGGCAAACCTGTTTCATAGTTTGCAGGAGTTTGGACTCTCTGCCCATGAGATGGCTAATTTTCTCTCTACGCCAGATATTCAAAATATTTTAGCCCGTGTGATGGGCGGGAATGCCTCAATTATTGATGGGTTGATTCAGGTAACTGGGGGAAACGCCAATTTATTTTTAATGAATCCAGCGGGGATTGTGTTTGGGGACAATTTTCAGTTAAATGTGATGGGGGATTTTACTGCCACCACCGCCACAGGAATTGGCTTTGGCGATAACCTTTGGTTTAATGCATTTGGTAACAATAGCTACGAAACGTTAATCGGTAATCCCAGTCAGTTTGCCTTTGATTTGGCGCAGTCGGGCAGTATTGTTAATGCTGGGAATTTAGCTGTTACACAAGGGCAGAATGTAACCTTACTGGGTGGCACAGTTGTGAACACCGGAGAAATCACCGCACCGGGAGGAACGATTACCATTGCTGCTGTTCCCGGAGAGAACATAGTCCGAATTACTCAACCGGGAAACCTACTGAGTTTGGAGATTGAACCGCGACAGGATAGTACGGGGCAAATGCTACCTGTGACTCCCTTGGATTTAGCTGCATTACTCACCGGAGAAGAAACCGAAACGGTGGAAACGGGGTTGAGTGTGACTCCAACTCAACAGGTGCAGTTAACTGAATCCGGGATAACCATACTCCAAGAAGCTGGGACAGCCATTGTTTCGGGCAGTCTGAATGTGTCGGATGTCACAGCAGAAGGCAATGCCCTCTCATCTGGGATGGGCGGTAATGTTACTGTATTGGGCGATAATGTGGGACTCTTTGCGGCTACTGTTGACGCCTCCGGGATGGGTGGTGGTGGCACAGTCCATATTGGTGGAGATTATCAAGGACAGAATACCCTACCCCGTGCGAGGCAAACCCTCGTCAGTGCGGATTCGACAATTATTGCAGATGGTGTGTCCTCGGAGTTGGGGACCACTGTAGATGGGGGTGAAGTGGTTCTCTGGTCGAATGAACTCACCCGGTTCTACGGTACTATCAGCGCTCGTGGGGGAGAAGCTGGGGGAGATGGGGGATTGGTGGAGGTGTCGGGGAAAGAATTGCTGATTTTTACCGGGTTTGTGGATGCGGGGGCATCTTTTGGTGAACCAGGGACATTGCTGCTTGACCCAAAAACGATTACGATAAGAGACCCGAATACTCCCTTGGTTACCTTTCTCAATCCCGAACCTGTAGAAGATGGCTTATTCGGCACCTCATTCGCCACCGTGGGCAGCGATATCCTGATTGGCGCATGGCGGAACACCTCTGGAGGATTCGAGGATGCAGGGCAAGCCTTTTTATTTAACTCAACAGGAACTCTGCTACAAACCTTCGACAATCCCCAACCTGTAGTTAGTGGTCACTTTGGCAGATCAGTAGCCGCCATGGGCAGCAACATCCTGATTGGCGCTGAGGGGAACACCTCCGGGGGATTCGAGGCTGCAGGGCAAGCCTTTTTATTTAACTCAACAGGAACTCTGCTGCAAACCTTCGACAATCCCCAACCTGTAGTAACGGGCATATTCGGCATCTCAGTAGCCGCCGTGGGCGGCGACATCCTGATTGGCGCTCCTCGTAATATCTCCGGGGGATTGCCTAGGGCAGGGCAAGCCTTTTTGTTTAATCCAACAGGAACTCTGCTGCAAACCTTCGACAATCCCCAACCTGTAGGTGGTGGTAGATTCGGCTTCTCATTCGCCGCCGTGGACAGCAACATCCTGATTAGCGCATGGCGGAACACCTCCGGGGGATTCGAGGCTGCAGGGCAAGCCTTTTTATTTAACCCAACAGGAACTCTGCTGCAAACCTTTGAAAATCCCCAACCTGTAGTTGGTGGCTCCTTCGGCATCTCAGTAGCCACCGTGGGCAGCGACATCCTGATTGGCGCTCAGGGGAACACCTCTGGGGGATTCGAGGATGCAGGGCAAGCCTTTTTGTTTAACCCAACAGGAACTCTGCTGCAAACCTTCGACAATCCCCAACCTGTAGTAAGCGGCTTATTCGGTAGATCAGTAGCCGGAGTAGGTCGCGACATCCTGATTGGCGCCGAGGGGAACACCTCCGGGGGATTCGAGGATGCAGGACAAGCTTTTTTATTTAACCCAACAGGAACTCTGCTGCAAACCTTCGACAATCCTCAACCTGTAGTTGGTGGCAACTTTGGCTTCTCATTCGCTGCCGTGGGTAGCAACATCCTGATTGGCGCTCCTTTGAACACCTCTGGGGAATTCGAGGATGCAGGGCAAGCCTTTTTGTTTGCTCGTGACGGTGGTAACAGTGGTGTGGGATTCAGTTTTACTGACAATTCCGCTGAATCCGTGAGCATTGCCCCTAGCACCATCACGGCAATTACCAACACAGGTACTGATGTGACGATGCAAGCCAATACGGACATTATCGTGGAGCAACCAATTTTCACCAACAACTTCAGTGGAAATGGTGGTGGACTCACCTTCCAAGCAGGGCGCAGCATTATCGTCAATTCCTCTATCTCCACCGATAATGGCAACCTCACTCTAATTGCCAACGAAACGGCTGCCAATGGAGTGATTAATGCTTTTCGTGACCCCGGTCAAGCCGTTATCTCCATCGCCCCTGGAGTCACACTTAATTCTGGCACAGGCGATACAACCTTAATTCTCGGTACAGGTGATGGCTTAACAAATAATACCAGTGGCGATATCACAGCCAGTACGATTACAGGTGGAACTATTACTCTGATTAATAATCGAGGTGGGATTAACACGAGTACCGGACTACTTCGGGCGGAAAGTAATGGTACTGGTGGTACTATCAACCTCCAAGGGACTGGTCAAATTAACACCAATAGCATCATCGCTAGCGGCGAAAACGGTCAAGGTGGAACAATTACTCTAAATAGCGACAGCGATATTACTACAGCCCTTCTCAACGTTTCTGGAAACACAAATGGCGGTAACGTCACGCTCAATGCCGGGGATAACATTACCACCGAAAACATCTTATCCAGTGGCGTCACCAACAATGGTGGAGACATTCGCCTCACCAGTGGCGATGAAATCACCACAGACATTATCAGCTCTTTAAGTAATAACACAGGCGGCACTATCACTCTCCAAGCGGCTAACAGCATTACCACAGATAGCATCAATGCCAATGGATTCAATGGTGATGGTGGAGAGATAAATCTCACCAGTGATAAGGGTCATATTACCACTGCCCTAGTGACGACTTTAGGCAATGAAAATGGTGGCAATATCAGCCTCAATGCCGCAGGAAATATTATTAGTAACAATATCTTATCCAGTGGTGGCAATGGGGATGGAGGTACAATTGACCTCGATAGTGGTGGTTCTATTACTATCCTTGATGAAAGCCTGACGAACAGAAGCGGTATCGGCTCTTTTTCTGGCAATGGTAATGGTGGTAATATTACCCTCAATGCTGCTGCTAGCATCAATACAGGTTCCCTACCCATCGTCTCCAATTCAGCGATTAGCAATGGAGGTAAAATTACCCTCAACTCAGATAATGGCGATATTACCGTCGCAGGCATTAACTCAGAAGGTGGCATTGCTGGTACAGGCGGCGCTGTAGAAATCACCACTTCCCGCTTTTTCCGCGCCACTGACACTTTCCCCAATCTCAATGGCACAACCGCCAGCATTTCCACAGGCGGCGTCACCGCAGGCGGCACAATTACCATCCGTCACGGCGGCGCAGGCGTTACTCCCTTTATTGTCGGCGATGCCAGCACCAACGGTACAGCCGGGGCAATTACCACAGGCAATACCTTACCCGAACAAACCATTTCCCCTACTGCCGAATTTCTCTACACCCACACCCAAGACGGGATTCAAATTATCTCCGTCCCCGCCCCCGGTTCTGACCCAGAACCCCCATCCCCACCCTCTGTGCCACTGGGTTCAGACCGCCCTTCTGATTCCCCCAGCGACGCCCAAACCGATTTAGCCTTCCTCATTGGCGATATTGTCGGCGCTCAAACCTCGGTCAATCAAGACCCCCTCTCCGGAGAATCTAGCTTTGTTTGGCAGGTTCCTGGTAAAGGAAACCTAGACACCGGACGCATCAATATCCCCACCCTACTGACGCAAAACCTCAATGATGCCATTCCCGCCATTGATGACCTATTTGAAGCAGAATACGAAGACTACTTCGGTGAAGATATTGCCAACGAAGAAGCCAGCGTCGAAACCATTCGCAATACCCTGAAAACCATTAATGCCGAAACCGGAACCAATCCGGTTATCGTCTATGCGATTTCCCTACCCGACCAATTGGAACTGGTGATGGTTGTTCCCGAAGGTCCCCCCATCCGCAAAACGGTTCCCGCCGCTAATCGTACCGCCTTCCAGGAAAAACTGACCGACTTCTACAGTGCTGTTACTAACGTTACCATCTCTCCAGCCTCTCTAAAGAATTCGGCGCAGCAACTCTATACCTGGATGATTGCACCCTTAGAGCCTGAGCTAGAAGCCTTAGGAATCGACACCCTCATCTTTTCCATGGACGCAGGTTTACGCACCATCCCCATGGCGGCTTTACACGACGGGGAGAAGTTTCTGGTTGAAAAATACGCCATTGGTTCCATCCCCAGCATCAGCCTGACCAATACCCGCTACAATCCGATTAAAGATGTCCCAGTTCTAGCCATGGGCGCTTCTGAATTCACTGACAAAAATTCCTTACCGGCTGTCCCTATTGAACTGGAAACCATTACCCAAAACGTCTGGTCAGGGGACGCTTACCTTAACGACCAATTCACGTTAGCGAATCTGCAAACTCAGCGCCAACAAAAGCCCTGGAAAATCATCCACCTTGCTAGTCATGCGGATTTCCAAGAAGGAGACCCCAGCAATTCGTACATCCAGCTTTGGGACACGAAACTCAAATTAGACCAAATGCGGCAACTGGGTTGGCATGAGAAGCCCCAAGTAGACCTATTAGTTTTAAGTGCCTGTCGCACTGCTTTTGGTAGTGTCGATGCGGAGTTAGGTTTTGCTGGATTAGCGGTAAAAGCTGGGGTCAAGTCAGCCTTAGCCAGTCTCTGGTATGTGGATGATGGCGGTGCTTTTGCTTTAATGAGTGGATTTTATCACCAATTGGGTCAGCCAGATGTGACGATTAAAGCCGAGGCACTGCGACGCGCCCAAATCGCCATGCTGCGAGGAGAGTTGCGTGTGGAATCAGGAGAATTAATTGGGTTGGGAGAAGGGAAAACTATTCCTGTTGCACCGGGATTGCCAAAAAATCAAAAGTTCTCTCATCCTTATTATTGGGCTGCGTTTACCATAATTGGTAGTCCTTGGTAATTAACTGGACTTTGGACAAAAGGAAAGGGGTTTGCTCAAGATGCTGACCCCTGATTTCTCACAAGCCGTTGGAAAATCATCGCAAAAGCGCAAAAAAGCAGTTTTTTAAGTGAAGGTAGAAAAATCACCTGAAGGGCTGATTCTTGGGTGTGAAGCCATGGTTTCCCGTTATCTTTGGGATTAAATTAGGACGCCAGGGATAGGAGTAAAATATTTTTAGCCAATATTGGAATATTTTATTCAGGGCAGCCGTTAATAGTAATAAGAAAGCTGAAACCTAGAAGCATCTAACTTTGATGCTTCAGCGCAATGCCACCCTAAACTTACCTAAGTTCGATATAAGGAACTATTTGAGACGGTGTAACCAAAGAATCACGATTTCAGGCTACGACAGAATCAGGCTTCCAGCTTACGTCAAACTCAGGTGCAAAGTTTCTTTTCTGCATAGCTTCAGTTCACAAGCAAAGGAGCAATCAAATGCAAAGTATAGGCTCATCTTTCAGGCAGCAGGATCGGTCAATCCGCCTGACGTTTTCATATAAAAGTAGCCAAGTGCGCCTTATCTCCCGCCAAATATTAGACAAACGTCCACCTTCGTCTGATCCACTTCTTGATCCTCAAAAAGACGATCCACAATCTGGTTTCTGGATTGAGCTACGTGATCGAGAAGATCGGGCAGTTTACCGCAAGATAATGCACAACCCAATTGAATTGTCGGTAGAGACCATCTCTGAAGATTCAGAGAGAACCTTTACCCGCCAGCCTATCAGCGAGCCTCGTGGAACTTTCTTCTCGGTAATCCCTAATTTAGAAGAGGCTGAAAGTGTCGTAATTCTGAGTAGCCCTTTAGACGTTGAGGCTCGTCAAGAAGCGGCGAGAGAAATTGCTCGTTTTGCCCTTAAGAATCAGCAGGAGGAAATCCAATGAGCATCTTAGACGGAACAGTTTTAGGAACGACAAAAATCGTGGATCGCGGTTTGGCATCCGAGAAGTTCAATTTGGTAATCCTTTCTGACGGATATCAGGCAAGTGAGATGGCACAGTTTGAAGCTGATGCTCAATCTCTGGTTGACTATCTTTTCACGACTTCACCTTTCAATGATCTAGAGTTACAATGTGCGTTTAATGTTTATCGCATTAATGTTACCTCTACAGATAGCGGAGCAGATGATCCGGCAGGATCGTGTGGTGGTTTGGATACAACAGCCGCAACCTATTTTGATGCGACATTTTGTGGAGATGGAGCAATCCGCCGTTTGTTAACTGTTAATAATGCAACAGTCACTTCAGTTTTGAATGCTCAAGTGCCTGAGTGGGATCAAGGAATAGTCATTGTAAATAGTTCAATTTACGGTGGTTCTGGTGGTCAGATTGGTGTATTTTCAACAGGCGGTAATTGGCGAGAAGTAGCCATTCATGAGTTAGGACATTCTGCCTTTGGCTTGGCTGATGAGTATGAATATTATCAAGGTTGCGGCATCGATACAGATCGAAACAACCATCCTGGTGCAGAACCTGCTGAAGCGAACGTCACGGTAAATAGTAACCGAGCAACTATCAAATGGGGAGATTTGATCGCAGCAGCGACTCCCATGCCTACAACTAGTAATGCAGATTGTACACAATGCGATCCGCAGGCAAGCTCGGTTCCAGCAGGTACAGTTGGTGCATTTGAGGGAGCGCACTATTATCACTGTGGTGCTTTCCGACCAGAGTATAACTGCAAGATGCGGTCATTAAGCAATCCGTTTTGTGCAGTATGTGAACGTAGGATTCGCAAAGTTCTTGCACCTTATAGTTCTCCAACTACGGTTACGTTGGATACCCTCAGCATTAATTTTAATGATGTACCTGAAGGAACAACTACGGTTCGGGCGGCTGTTTTTACGATCAGTTCTTGCCTCACACTCAACTTTCAGATTGTGAGTAGTCCAACAGTCCTTACTGGCCCACCTGGTACTACATTTGGGACACCATTGGGTACGACAGTATCGTCAAGCCCTGGTGTTAATCCGCGCCATGTTAATGTATGGATTTCCTACACAGGCACAAATAATGGAGATATCGCAACAGGAACAGTTACTATCCGTTGTTTGGAAACTGGACAGGATTACGTAATTCCTATTGCAGCTAATACTGTAAGCCGTCCTACAGTTGCCGTTATGCTTGTGCTGGACAAGTCTGGCAGTATGTTGGATGACGCAGGTGATGGACGTACTAGAATTGACGTATTGCGTGAGTCAGCCGGTGTTTTTGTTGATGTCATTCAAGAAGATAACGGTATTGGTGTTGTTCGTTTTGCAACAGATGCAGAACCGACAATGGATGTTGATTTAGTGGGTCCACCGATCTTTGGTACAGGTAGGGTTAATGCGCGTGCGGCCGTGAGTGGACATACCCCTGATCCCAGTGGGTTAACTGCCATCGGGGATGGGGTTGAGTTGGGTAGCGCAAACCTATCTATGGCGACTGGTTTCGATGAACGAGCAATGATTGTCTTAACAGATGGACAAGAGACGGCTGCTAAGTATATTTCCGAAGTATCGGGTCTAATCTCAAGCAATCCTCGGATCTTTGGTATCGGATTAGGAACTGCTGAGCAAATCCAACCTGCTGCGCTCAATGCGCTGACCAATGGCAATAATGGTTATCTGTTGATGACTGGTACACTTGATGCCAATGATTACTTCCGTCTCAGCAAGTACTACTTACAGATCCTTGCTGGAGTAACAAATTCCGATATTGTGTTAGATCCTGAAGGATACGTGTTACCAGGGCAGATACATCGAATACCATTCTTGCTCAATGAAACAGACATTGACTCTGATATTGTATTACTTAGCCCAGCTCCGTCAGTTTTCCGTTTCCAGTTAGAAACTCCCAGTGGGCAAATCATTGAGCCTAGTCTTGCTGGCACTATACCTGGACTGTCTTTCATTGCAGGTAGTCGTAACAGCTACTACCGGGTAACGCTACCTGTTCTTGTTGAAGGGGTAGCCTCTCGTGAGGGACTGTGGCACGCAGTCTTGACCATTGATGAAAAACTCTACAAACGATACCTAAGCTCACTAGACAACTATCCTGATTTGCTGCGGAGTACACAGGCTCATGGGATGCGCTATAGCCTTAATGTTTACTCCTACTCAAATCTGAGAATGCGAGCACGGCTGCTACAAAACAGCCTGGAACCGGGAGCGTTACTTACTGTGCGAGCTGTATTGACAGAATATGACTTACCCATTCAACAACGCGCAACGGTAAGAGCAGACATGAAGCGTCCTGATGGCACAACCGCAGTTGTATCCCTTAGCGAGGTTGAGCCTGGTGTTTTTGAAACGTCCACAATAGCATCAATTCCCGGTACATATTATTTTCGTATACAGAGTAAAGGGAAAACTCTTCGGGATCGTCCTTTCACCCGTGAACAGATTGTGACTGGGGTAGTATGGCAAGGTGGAGATAATCCCTTTCCAGAAGGAGAAGAAAATTCCAAAGATGAATCCTTATGTCGATTGCTAAAGTGCCTGTCTAGTCGTGAGGTGCTTTCACCCAAGTTCGAGGAAGTACTTAAAGAGCGTGGCATTAATTTAGAAGTGTTCCGCAAGTGTTTAGAAGTGTGCTGTGGTAAGAAACAATCACGTTTAGTGGGTGACATCTCTACACAACGTTTATCTGAGGTCATTGGTTCAGAAATGTCGGGGTTAATCCGGAGCCTTGCCGCTCAAATTGAGCAGGAGCGTTAGGGAGCATCCCATTTTGGCAAATAGCCGGGAAAGGTCGATTTTAATTCGCGATTATTCATCGCGAATTAAATCTCTGTGTATACTTGCTTGAACGACTCAAGGGAACGGTTTTGGAGAGCAGCGGCTCTCGTGAGGGAGTCGCTGATTTTAATATCTACTCCATCTAGGGATTTTGGAATAATCTCCACAGTTTTTTCGTTATTAAGATTGGGACGAATGAAAAACTGTTTCCAACCAAACATTTAAGTAGTGTTTGTTGAAGTTCCAATAATACCGTGTAAATCTCATTAGAGCTTTAATAGAGGAATTATCATGGCTCGAGCCGATTTCAACTATATTCCCGTCAATCGCACCTTAACCGAAGACTTCACCCTTTTTCAGGCGGACTTTCCCGTCGAGTTCAGTTTCGGTCAGGCGGTGGTAGATGATGGATATCTGCTAATCACATGTCATAGCAAGGAGACAGACTAATGGAATTGGATCTGACAAATTTAGTAGGTCGTCAAGAATCAACCTCTAGTCTTGTACGCTTTGAGGATGAGACAGACGCAAACGCCCCTCGTCTAAACTATTCAGTCCCTTTGCCAGGTTTGTTCCAAGGCAAGTTTTACATTGAGATGGATTTCTTCAATGATCAGCTGCCTTGGACTGCAGCAGCTCGTGAGAATCGCACATTCATAGGCGTAATTAACAACTTCGTAGGCGAAGTGGAAGCTGGTCGCAACCCCAATATTCTTTCCCTAGATGAGATTGCTACCCTGCCACGGTCAGAGCCTCGTCCACCCAATCAGTCTCTCGGTTCTAATGTCCTGGTTTCCGACATCTCGGCTGTAATCACGGACGTTGGCGATAGTGAAAGGCGAGAAAATCCCGCACTGGTTGCCCCTATATCTAGCCAGCCACGCATGATGCGTGTGAACGACACTATCAAAGTCGTATTTGGTCAGTCTGAAGTGTCTCTAGATGAGATCGCTTCAAAAGCTTCCCAAGGCAAAGTGCCAGTTTTCTATCGTACCTTTGGGGGCAATCTAGAGCTTGACTATTTGCCTGAAGCTGAGGGACCGGAAGAAGCCAATCCACGCTTTCTAATCATTGAACACTACCGCCTTTATAGCTTCTTTGGGGACTATGGTGCAGGTAAAACAGTGGGCGTTTTTTCATTGATGCCTGGAGAGGAGACAACCTTATATATCCGCAACTGGCGGCGTACTGAAGACACTATTAAAGAAGCATCGAGCATCTTTGATTCTTTTACCTCAGAAGCCGCCGACGAGTTCGAGGTTGATCTGCAAAGTGAAATTACCAACAAGCAATCTCAATCAAAGAACCGCCAGGTTCATTCTTCCTATTCAGGCTCGGGAGAAATAAACTTGGGATTCAGGGACAAAGCAAAATTCAACACAAAGCACAGTGGCGAACTCACCCATGACAACACAACAACATCTGCTCGAGAGACGGTGACCAAAAACACAGCCAAGGTTACCAGCAAACACTCTTCCAAAGCGTCTTCTAAGCGTACAACCGAAGTCACGCAAGAACTGGAAAAAAAGACTGAACAAGAGTTTGAGCGGATCACGGAACGAAAGATCGCCAATACCAATCTTAGCCGAACGCTCAATATCGTCACTCGTGAGCTGAACCAGGAATTCAAGACCTATTTTGCGCTCACTGACGTCACCCTTGCATTTACAAATGATCTCAATGTATTTGAGTTCTTTCAAGTGCATCAGATTGACGAGATGCTGGAAAAATACATCGCCGAGACAGAGACTGGCGGTCTTGTTGACGACCTTGTTTCAATTACTCCAAGTAAGCCATTTGGGACTCAGCAACCCCGTAAATTTGTGCGTGATCGCTTATTACAGCAAATCAGCGAAGTTTACGACTTTCGAGGAACACGGCATGAATTTCTTGAAGAAGTTACTCTTTCTGATGATGGGGAAGAGATTTTTCCTCTCGGACAAGCACCTGCTGATCGTGACACTTACTATCGAGTTCGTCGAGCGAGGGATGCTGAAAGCACTAATCCATTTTATGAACCTGGCGAGGTGCCTGTTGAAGGCATTGTGATGAATGAAAGCAAATACACTCTGAGGACATCGGCAGTGATTATCGATGCATTGCTGGGACATGGAGTGGCTCTAGACAACTATGCTTTGGGGCTTCAGCAAGAGACCTTACGTGAGAAACAGTTGGAAAATCGTAAAGTCGAAGTTGCCCTCGAGCTGATTGAAACTGGTAATACTGAGGTGCTTGAGGCGTATCGCCAGATTTTTGGGTCGGTTGACAACGAGCTGTGACACCTGGAATTTCTATCCAATTGGTTAATCACTTGTTGTTGCAATACCTATTTCCCAGAGGAAAAACGATCAAACGAAGCGATGGGGAAATATTGAAACAACGTAGCGATTTTAGATTTGGGATTTCTAAATCCTGCCGCTAACGAAGAGTGTGGGGACAAGCCTCGCTATATGCAAAGCCGTTAGATGAATTCGACTTCATGATGGATAAGTAGGCTTGACCCCCCAAGAAATACTTTCATGGACTTTTGTTTGTCAATAGATCCAAGGATATAAGCAGATGAAAAATTCATCCATTTCCAAGCCAATTCCTGATGATTTAGCTCCCAATGGCGAAATCTCCAAAATTAACAACTTTGCACTCTTTAAGGGGCTAGATATTACAGATATCACAGTCCCCGATATAGGTTGCCCCTTAGCAATTGAAAAGCTCGAAAACTACAATCAGCATCTCAAAACTGAGGGGAACAAGCCTCTTAACACCCACTTCTACTTCCTCAGTGAAATTGAAGATGTGATTGGTGGCTGCAAGAATCTTCCTTGCTTCTTGAAAGCAGTAGCCAACACCAACTACAGCAACGCTACGTTAATTATCGATAAAGATTGCAAACTCTCTGAACCCTTGGTCATTCCATCTCGGTTTACCCTTGCAGGTGTTGGCATTGATGGTGCAGGTAGACTCATATTCGATAATCTTCCTGACGGTGTTTCTGCAATTCGTTTGGATAAAGTTGCTACCAATATTACTATCCGCGATCTGTCAATTGGACGCATCGGCGGTGGAGTCAATATCGGTATTGATGTCTCGCGTGCCAACAAAGTCTTCATCCGGGATGTAATTGTTACAGGCTTCTTTGCGGGGATTTATGGCAGTCGTCCTAATGCACAAGCGATTTCAGTCTATATAGACCGCTGTAGCGTCTTTCAAAACGATTACAACATTGTGATGCACAGAAACGCTTTCCACTGGAGAATTCGCGACTGCATTTTGAATCAAGCAAAATGTTGGGGTCTTCTGATCTTTGGTAAAGATAATGACCCAGTTCCACCACCTGAGAACAAGATGGTTTGGGGAAACGATTATTTGATATCTGGTTGTCGCTTTGAGGGAAGTGGAATTGGTGGCGCTTTGTTAGGTTCTCAGGCGGCGATGTTGATGAACAACCGTTTTGAGCAGAACGGTGGTGTCGGTGGTGTCGGCGTGAACATTCTACCATCGGCGACAGGAACTCGGATGGTATCTAACGTTATTAGCGGCAACCAGGTGCTTAACGAATCACAGGCACTTGAAACGAAACGGTGGGGAGATAGTGAAACAACGTAGCGATTTTAGCCTGAAGTTTTCCCCAGCCAAAAACTCTCCCACAGCCTCACCGATAGTTATAGCATTCGTGACTACAACCTGGTTTTTTGCTGCTCGGTAAGCTGGTCGGCATTTAAACCTTAATATCAGTAATGGCGAAAGCATTGTAGTGCGTTAAGCGAAGCCATGCCGCAGGCTTTGCATCTTGCTCGCTACTAATACCCAATTTAAATGCATGACAGCTTATTGGCTAACGATTAGGATAGCGAGTTTGCTCCAACAGTTGTTCGGCAGAGGCTGCCCACTGAGCATTACCTTGAGCCTGATAAAGGTCTCTAGCATATTGTAGAACTTGCTGGGCATCACGTAATCGATTTTGG
>JGI12048J13642_10132916_pt1 | contig 19892 bp, 19 predicted proteins | sample ElkSlonscriptome_16_FD_13642 | JGI IMG/M metagenome (IMG submission 13642)
TTCACGCAGAACATGCACATCCGGCGCCCGGGTACGCTGACTTTCCCGCTCGCGCCCGTCAGCTTCGATGTGCACAACCGTTTCCAGCCTCGGCTCTGCTGCTGCCGCCAGCACGCGGCCCTGGCCCAGTAACGGTGTCACGCGCGCCTCCAGTCGTTCCAGCAGCAGCTCGCGTTCCTCGCCCGTATAACGATCAGACTTGTTCATGACCAGCAGCATTGGACGGCCCAGGCGGGCGAACTCCTGTAGTGCCTGGAATTCGATATCCGTCAAATCACCGTCACACACCATGATAATTACATCGGCACGGCGGGCTATTTCCCGGGCCAGCGTCTCACGGGCGGCGCCATCGAGCTCGTCAATGCCCGGCGTGTCAATCAGCACGACATGACTCGCCTCCACGGTTCGCCACAGCTCGGATTGCCCGGTACGGGTCTCGCCGTGCAGGGCGCTCGTGCTGAATACTGGGCTGCCCAGTAAGGCATTACCCAGGGACGATTTGCCGGTGCTGACGCGCCCGACAAGCGCGATGTGAATTTCCTCGCGGTCCAGTTTTTCTACGAGGGCTTCGATTTCCTGAAACTCAGGTGCAAGCGCCTGGCGTACCTGGGACGGTACGCTGGTATCTTCAAGCAGGTCCCGAAGGTTCCTGTTAGCCTCGAGCAGATGGTTATGAGGCAGTCTTGTCGCGGGATGCTTCTCCGCCGTCTTGCCGGCCCATTTTTTGGGCCGCCAGCCTGGCAAACTGTCCCGCACCTTTTTCCAGAGCGACATTTAATTGTTCCTCAAAGGCCTGCGCGGCCGGTAGCGGACGCAAAGCACCGCGGCTGGCCAGGGTTTGCGCAGCCGCGCGACCCAGGCTGTCAAATATCATTCCGTAGGCCACGGCGTGAATCAGCCCGCCGGACAGCGTGCCCAGGCCGGGAAACGCTTTCAGGGCATTGCCGGTGATCGCCAGGGTCAAGGCGCTCATCTTGCGAATCCGCCCGCCGGCGAGCTTGAGAAAGGACTCGATCTCAACCTCTTTCACCGATACATCGTATACCGCACACAACTCCTGGATGAGCCGGGTTGCCAGGGCGCCCTGGATGACCAGGTCGGAGCCGGGTGCTACGGCCGCGAGGGCGCCAACCACGGCACGTTTGGAATAGCGGCTGACCAGTTCTTGCGCCTGCTGCTCGCGGTGTGCCTGCCGGGCCGCATCAAGTTGCTCGGCGGCGAGTAACAGCACCGCATTGTCGCGCAAGCTGTCCAGCAGTGCCGCATCCTGGTCAATTTGCTGTTGCAGGGCCCTGCGCAAGGGTTCGACATCAGCGGGCCGCTCACGACTCTCGCGTTGCTCCTGACCGTTGGCGAGAAGCCGCACGACCTCCTCGCGGCCACCCGTCCGGATGGGCACGATGGCGCGCCGTTCGATGCCGGTTTGTTCGGCCAGCCGGTCACGGATAACGCCAAGTTCATGCTGGCTGTAACGGTCCGATTTGTTCAGGGCAAGAATCATGGGCTTTTCGAGCGCTTGCAGTCTTGTCAGCTCCTCGTGCTGGCTTGCGGTGATGTCACCATCCGTCAGGAATATCACCAGGTGAGAGCGGCGCGCTTCTGCCAGAACGCGTTCGTCGTCACCAAGATTAAATCCTGGCAGGTCAGTGAGGATCACCTCGTCGCCCGAGTCACCGGTCCAGCGATACTGGTTCAGCTCAAGGGTTGTCCCGGCTCGCGGGTCTGATGGAGCCCGGGCATCGGGCAGCAGAGCATTGACCAGGGCGCTTTTGCCCGTGCTCACTTCACCGTAGATGGCAATATATAACGCGCCGGCAGATTTTCTGCGACGTTGTTCCGCCAGTTCGGCGAGTGCTTCGCTGGTATCAATACCAGCCACCGTCGATTCGTCCAGTTGCTCCAGAAGGCTTGATTCGTCCAGCACCGGCGGCTCACGAGGACCGTCTGGTGCCCTTTGCGGCCACAGCCAGCGCCAGGCCAACAGCGTTGCCAGTACGGTCAGGGTGGCGAGTCCGCCAATCCAGGTGAAGCGCAGCCAGGCGGGAGCGGCCGCCAGGCGATCCCATACAGACAGGGCGGTATCGGTGGCCAGCAGTAACAGTGCCAGGGTAAGAAAACCCAGCAATACGATTCCCGCCACTAACAGCAGACGCACAGACAAAGTATTCAGGCTCCCTCGGTAACCGGAACCCTGATTCTAGAGGGCGGGGATGACCGGCCACAATGGCCGGTCGTCACGGGACTTGCCCGGTACCAGGCCCTCCGGCGCTATGACTGGCCATGGTGATACCGGGGGCTGGTCGCGTGCAGATGCTCAATCAGGACACCCAGGTGCTCGGGTGGAACATCCGGTGTAATACCGTGCCCGAGGTTAAAAATATGGCCGCTGCCATGCCCGAAGCTGGCCAGGGCCTGTTCCACCTGGGTGCGAATCGCATCGGGATTGGAAAGCAGGATGGCCGGATCCAGATTACCCTGCAGGGCTACCCGGTCGCCCACGCGTCTGCGAGCCTCGTTCAGGGAAATGGTCCAGTCCACACCCAGGGCGTCTGCCCCGGTATCTGCCAGGGCCTCCAGCTGGGTGTTGCAGCCCTTGCTGAACAGAATAAGCGGGACTTTACGTCCATCATGCTCACGCTTTACCCCATCAACAATTTGTTTGAGATAGCGCAGCGAAAATTCCTGAAAGGCCTCGAAAGACAGGGCGCCGCCCCAGGAATCAAATACCTGCACGGCCTGGGCGCCAGCCTCGATTTGCGCATTCAGATAGCTGGTGACAGATTGAGCCAGCTTGTCCAGCAAAACGTGGGCCGTTTTCGGGTCCTCGTACAGCAGGGTCTTGACACGGCCGAAAGCGCGACTTGAGCCGCCCTCAACCATGTAGGTTGCCAGCGTCCACGGACTGCCGCTGAAGCCGATCAGGGGAACCTTGCCGTCAAGCTCGCGGCGAATGGTGCGTACCGCGTCCATGACATAGCCGAGTGAGTCCTCCGGGTCTGGCACACCGAGCGCATTGATTGCCGCCGCATCACGCACCGGGCGCTCAAACTTTGGCCCCTCGCCCTGCACAAAATAGAGACCCAGGCCCATCGCATCGGGAATGGTCAGAATGTCGCTGAAAAGAATCGCGGCATCCAGGTCGAAACGCCGCAGCGGCTGCAGTGTGACTTCGCAGGCCAGGTCCGGATTGGTTGCCAGGCCCATGAAGCTGCCCGCCTCAGCCCGTGTGGCCAGATACTCGGGCAGATAGCGCCCGGCCTGGCGCATGATCCATACGGGGGTTCGATCGGTTTCCTGACGAAGCAGGGCACGTAGCAGGCGGTCGTTTTTCAGTTCACTCACAGGTCTTGGTTTCCCGGTTGGCGACAGGCTTCGATGGCATCAAGAATCTCATCGCGGCTGCTGTCGGTGTCAATGAAGGCCTCACCCAGCGACTTGAGAAGCACAAGGCGCCGGGTTTGAGACGTGTTTTTCTTGTCCAGTTTCATCAGGCCGAGCAGTTCTTCGGACCTGATGCCAGGAGGAATGGTGACGGGTAAATCCAATCCCTGCAAGATCGTGAGTAACCGCTGTGCTGTTCCGGCCGGGCACACACCACGTATCTCGCTAAGGTGAGCGGCCATGACCATTCCGATCGAGACAGCCTCGCCATGCAGGTAGCCGCGATAGTTGGTGTGCGTTTCGATGGCGTGACCGAAACTATGGCCAAAGTTGAGCATGGCCCGCACACCCGCCTCAAATTCATCTTCTGCAACGACCTGCGCCTTGTTGCTGACCGCCCGGGTCACGATGTCAACCAGGTAGTCCGGGTCGCCTTGCAGCAGTGCTTCTCTGCCGGAAGACATAATGTGGAGGAAGTCGGCGTCGCGAATTGCGCCGCACTTTACAATCTCGGCAAGACCGGCAAGGTACTCACGCCGGTCAAGGGTGCGCAGCGTTGCGGTATCAGCAACGACGAGACTCGGCTGGTGAAACGCGCCTACGAGGTTTTTGCCTGCCGGGATATTGATCGCGGTCTTGCCACCTACCGAGGCATCGACCTGGGCGAGCAGAGTGGTGGGAAATTGCACAAAGCGGATACCCCGCATCCAGCTTGCGGCGACAAAGCCGCACAGATCACCGATCACGCCGCCGCCGAGCGCCACCAGGCAGGCGTCACGCCGGATACCATGGTCGGCCAGAAAGGTGATGGCTCGCTCAAAATTATGCAGGGATTTCTCAGCCTCACCATCAGGAAAGACCAGCGTATGGACCTCGCGCTGCGGGAGTGCGGCCAGCAGAGTGTCGAGATATAACGGTGCCACACGGTCATTGCTCAACACGACCAGAGGTGTGTCCGGAATATATGGCCGCCACACGTCCGGCTGGTGTAACAGGCCATTGCCAACCATCACCGGGTAACTGCGGTCTCCGAGTTCAATCTGTAAGGTGTTCATATCATGGTATTTTCATCCTGATCTGCGCATCCGGGCTTGCACGTCCTGCGCGTCGTATTTAGCCGTTCATTCGTGTTGCACATCTTTCCAGTAGGCTTCAATGCGCGTGGCGAGATCTTCGGCGGCACGAGCGACTCCGCGATGCCGGGATCTGAAAGCCAGGTCGGAAACCTCGCCATACAGTGGATCTCGCTGCGCGGCCATTGCCATGAGGCGTTCGCGTCGATCCGGCGTTTGCAGCAGCGGCCGTTTGCGGTCCTGCTTCAGTCGCCGTAGTTGCTGGTCGACCGGAACTTGCAGCCAGACCACCAGTCCCGCGTTTTTGAGCAGTTGCCGGTTGCGCTGCTCGGTGACAACTCCGCCACCCGTAGCGATCAGCACCTGGTCACGGGCGGCAAGCTCCCTGAGCATGCGTCGTTCACGGGCCCGAAAGCCAGCTTCGCCCTCGATATCGAAGATCAGATTTACGCTCGCCCCGGTGCGTGCCTCGATGGCCTCATCGCAGTCGACAAAGTCGAGATTCAAGTGCTTCGCCGCGCGCTTTCCGAGCGTTGTTTTACCCGAGCCCGTCGGCCCGACAAGGATCACGCGCCGGGCCGCCTCATCGCTCATCAAGGGCTTCCAGGCAGATGCGTTTGGGCGAACGGTCCGGTACCATGGGCGCTGTTCGCATCAATCTCAGGTCGTGCCACATGTTGCGGTTTTTTGTCATTTTTTCGGTGCTGTTGATCAGCTTTTTTACGCTGGAAATTCTACAGCCGACCGAAAAGTACGTCATCCTGCCATTTACGGCCCTGGTCGCCGATGTCAGTGTCTGGATCGTTACCCTGTTTGACGGCAATGTTGTCGCCTCCGGTAACGTGATCAGGGACTCGGTGAGCGGATTCGGTGTCAGGATTGAACGTGGCTGCAATGGGCTGGAGGCAGTCATCATACTGTTTTCTGCGCTGTTCGCCTTTCCCGCGCCCTTTCGCTACAAGGTCATTGGTTTTGTGATCGGGTTTTTTGCGATCCAGGGCCTAAACCTTGTCCGGATTATCAGTCTGTTTTACATGGGTCAGTGGAATTACACGGCCTTCGAGTGGTTCCATTTGTATCTCTGGCAGGCCTTGATCATTCTCGACGCACTGGTTGTGTGGCTGATCTGGCTGAAAAAGCTGCCCGCCTACAAGCGCAAGCATCATGGCGATGACGGGCCCGGGCCCATGCAAGCTGTTGCGGGGCAGGCATGAACCTGCCTGATGAGGCGCTCAGCCGCTTTGCTGAATGCCTGGAGGCCGCGCAGTGCTCAGATGAGCTCGAGCCGACAGCCATGTGCCTTTCCACGCTAAGTGAGCGGGGCGGGGTGTCTTCACGCATGGTGCTGCTCAAAGACTGGAACGCATCCGGTTTTGTCTTCTACACCAACCTGGAAAGCAACAAGGGTCGCCAGTTGCAATCCAACACGCAGGCCGCTCTGGTATTCCACTGGAAAACCACGGAACAGCAGGTTCGGGTTGAGGGCGTCGCAGAACCGGTCAGTATTGCGGAAGCGGATGCCTACTTCGCCAGCCGTCCCCGCGGCAGCCAGCTTGGCGCGTGGGCCTCAGACCAGTCCCGCCCCATGAAAGGCCGTGCCGAGCTGTTGGCCCGCCTGGCGCGCGTCGAAGGCCGCCACCTGGCGGGCACTGTTCCGCGCCCTGAACACTGGTCGGGATTTCGCGTGGTGCCTGAGATGATTGAGTTCTGGTATGGCCGCAAGAGTCGCCTGCACGATCGCTTCCGGTTCACGCTTGCGGACGGGACCTGGAACAAGCAACGACTCTTTCCCTGATCTTCACCGCGGCCCCGCAAACGCAGGGTATTGTCCGGATCCATGCCGCAAGGCGCTATACCTGTACCCGCAGCAACTCAATCAAAAAACGGATAGCGATCAGGGCCACCAAGGGTGAAAGGTCAAAGCCCCCGAGCGCGGGCAGAAAACGCCGGATCGGCGCCAGCACCGGGTCGGTCAGCTGAAAGATGAGCGGGACGATGGGATGTCGCGCGCGCGGCCCGATCCAGCTCAGAATGACCAGGGCAATGATCAGGAAAAAGTAAGTCCACAACAGGGTCAGCACCAGCTTGATCATGGCAAACAGGACCAGTACCTGCGGTTCCATGCTCGCCGGTGAAAACTGCAGAACCAGCCAGACGCCCAGGATTTCGAGGATGATCATCAACAGCACCGAGGCCGTGTCCAGTCGCCCGATTGAGGGAATGATCCGGCGCAGCGGGATGAGCAAGGGGTTTGTAATCAGGACGAGGAACTGGCACACCGGGTTAAAGAAGTCGGCACGCACCCACTGCAGCAGGAGCCGCAGCATGACGGCGGTGATGTACAGGTCGATCAATGTACCTACCAGGTAGGTAAACGCTCCGGATGCATTCATGAGTCGTCATCTTCAGCGGCCAATTCCGCGCTGCGACTCCGGGCAGCGTCGGCAGCCACTCTGACCAGCTCGCGCAGACCGCCGTCTTCAAACGCGGCAATAGCCGCTGCCGTGGTTCCGCCAGGTGAGGTGACCTTGCGACGCAGGGTAGCGGCATCGTCGTCACCAGCGGCCAGCATGCTGCCGGCGCCAAGTGCTGTCTGGGTTGCCAACCGCTTTGCGGTGAGCTCGGGCAGGCCCAGTTGGATGCCAGCGTCGGTCAAAGCCTCGGTGAACAGGTAAAAGTAGGCTGGACCACTGCCGGAAATCGCGGTGACCGAATCAATCTGCGCCTCGGAATCAACCCACACGGTTTCGCCGCCAGCACCCATAACCTGTTCCGCGAGCATCCGCTGGTCCGGGCTGCAATGTTCGTCCGCATACATTCCCGTAATACCCAGTCCTATCAGGGCAGGTGTATTCGGCATGGTTCTGATTGCCGCGACGTCATTTGCAAGCCAGCCGCGCAAGCTGCCAAGGGTGATGCCGGCCGCCACCGATACCACGCACTGACCTGTGGTCAGGCAAGGGCCGAGCGAGCGCATGACGGTGGGCAATACCTGCGGTTTGAGCGCGAGCACCACCAGGGCAGCACCTTGCACCGCATCAGCGGCCTGTTCAAAAGCCTTCACGCCCGGCAGCGCCGCCAGCCTCGCACGGGCTTCGGGACTGGTGTCTGCCACCTGGATCTGAAGCGAACTGCCTGCATTGAGCAGTCCTCCGATAAGGGCGCTGGCCATGTTGCCACCGCCGATAAAGCTAATAATCATTGATGAGTCTCTCCATTTTGAGTCTCTGCATTTCTTGAGTCATTGGCTGCGGGACGGGGACCAAACAGGTCCGTACCGACCCGCACCATCGTGCTGCCGCAGGCGGCAGCAATTTCGAGGTCGCCGGACATGCCCATTGATAAAGTGTCCAGCGGGTAACCGGCCCGGCACAGCTGCCCATGCAGTGACCTGAGGCGCTCAAAACTGGCCCGGGTCTCATCCGGATCTGCGCTGTGCCTCGGAATACACATCAGCCCGCGCAAGCGAATCTCCGGCAGTTGTTGCGCAATCGCGGCCAGTGCCTCGACGGCTGCGGGTGGCGCCCCTGATTTCTGCGCTTCATTATCAATATTGACTTGCAGACAGATATTCAATGGCGGCAGGGAGGATGGACGGTGCATCGCCAGCCGGCGCAGGATTTTTTCCCGGTCAACCGATTGGACCCAGTCGAAGTTGGCAGCGATATCGCGGGTTTTATTCGACTGCACCGGGCCGATGAAGTGCCAGACCAGGTCAAGGTCGCGCAACTCGGCTTGCTTGGCAATGCCCTCCACGGCCCGGTTTTCACCAAATGAACGCTGACCGAGTGCACGCATGGCGCGCACGGCGGAAGCAGGCTGCTGCTTGCTCACCGCCAGCAATGCAATGTCTGATGGCTCGCGGTGGGCGCTTTCGGCGGCGGCTGTAATTCTCGCGATGACTTGAGAAAGACGCTGGGCATATACGTTCATGTTGGAATTTAACCTTGAATGTTCTAATGTTACGAGAACATATTAATAGTTAAGCCAAGGGATGATCTGGTTTTAACCCTTAAGGGGAGGGTTTTGCCATTGTATCCCGCAAGGATCCAGTTCAGGAGGGGTATATGGATATCGCGGAATTACTGGCTTACGCAGTAAAAAACAAGGCGTCAGATTTACACCTGTCTGCAGGACTGCCACCCATGATTCGTGTGGACGGTGAACTGAAGCGGTTGAATGTCCCGAACATCGACAACACGCAGCTCCAGGAATTGCTTTACAGCACCATGAATGATTTCCAGCGTCGCGATTACGAGGCCAACCTGGAAGTCGACTTTTCCTATGCCGTGCCTGGACTGGCGCGCTTTCGTGTGAACTGTTTTCACATGGATCGCGGCGTGGGTGGCGCGTTTCGAACCATTCCCGAGGCGGTTTGGACACTGGAAGACATCGGTGCACCCTCGTCGTTCAAGGAAATTATCAACGTGCCGCGCGGAATGGTGCTGGTCACCGGCCCGACCGGTTCCGGTAAGTCAACGACACTCGCTGCGATGATTGATCATCTCAACGAGACCATGGCCGGGCACATTCTCACGATCGAAGATCCAATCGAATTTGTGCACAGTTCGCGCAAATGCCTGATCAATCAGCGCGAGGTTCATCGCGACACGCACGGCTTCAACCAGGCGTTGCGCGCGGCCTTGCGTGAAGATCCGGATGTGATCCTGGTGGGAGAGATGCGCGATATTGAGACCATTCGACTGGCGCTAACGGCTGCTGAAACGGGTCACCTGGTGTTTGGCACGCTTCACACAAGCTCGGCGGCCAAGACCATCGACCGAATTATTGACGTGTTCCCCGCCGGGGAAAAATCGATGGTTCGTTCAATGTTGTCGGAGTCTTTGCGAGCCGTGATCGCACAGACGCTGATGAAGCGCTATGGCGGTGGTCGTGTGGCCGCTTATGAGATCATGATCTCTACTCCGGCGATCCGAAACCTGATCCGCGAGGATAAAGTTGCGCAAATGTATTCAGCAATCCAGACCGGCCAGGCCCTGGGTATGAACACCCTGGACCAGTATCTCGAAATGCTCGTCGGTCGTGGGATTATTTCCAAGCATGATGCCGCCCGGAAGGCGGTGGACAAGAAGAGCTTCGCGTAGGGAGATTGAGGCGATGATGAAGTCTGTAGAAGGCTGGCTGCGCCAGTTACATGAGGAGCGGGGATCCGATCTGTTTATCACCGCTGATGCGCCACCCTGTGTCAAGGTGAACGGCAAGATTCGCGGACTCACCACGGAGGTGCTGCTTCCGGAAGAGGTTCACGAAATTATTCACGATGTGATGAACGAGCGCCAGCGTGAGGAGTATGAAACCACGCAGGAATGCCAGTTCGCCATTTCTCTTGACGGGGACGTCCGGTTTCGTGTGAGCGCATTTTATCAGCAGGGTCTGCCCGGTATCGTTTGCCGTCGGATTGAGACGACGATCCCGACCACGGAAGAGCTTGATCTGCCGCCGATTTTGAATGATCTGTCGCTGGAAAAGCGCGGCATTATTTTGTTTGTCGGGGCGACCGGAACCGGTAAATCAACGTCCCTGGCCGCGATGATGGGTTACCGCAACCGCAATATGAGCGGTCATATCATCACCATCGAGGACCCGATTGAATACGTCCACTTTCATGACAAGAGCCTGATTACGCAACGCGAAGTCGGGGTAGATACGGAGTCCTTCGAAGTTGCCCTGCGCAACACGCTGCGCCAGGCACCGGATGTGATCATGATCGGCGAGGTACGGACCCGCGAGACGATGGAGCACGCAATTACCTTCTCTGAAACGGGTCACCTTGTGCTGTGCACCCTGCATGCCAACAACGCCAACCAGGCCATCGACCGGATTCTGCACTTTTTCCCGGAAGAGATGCAGGAGCAGGTGCTGCTGGATCTGTCGTTCAATATGAAAGCGATTTGCGCACAACAGCTGGTGCCTTCCGTCGATGGTACAAGGCGCTGGGCTGCGATCGAAGTGCTGCTGGCCACACCGCTGGTGAAGGACACGCTGCGCAAGGGCGACATTGCAGAGCTCAAGAACATCATGAAGCAGTCCGGTCACCACGGGATGGTCACTTTTGATCAATGCCTCTATGGTTTGTACAAAGATGGCAAGATCAGCTACGACGATGCTCTGCGCTTTGCCGATTCGTCGAACGAAGTGCGCCTTGCGGTCAAGCTTTCGGAGGGCGGCGATGCAAATACGCTGTCAGCCAATCTTTCTGACGTGGAGTTGATTGACTAGGCAAAAGGGTTACCAGCAGATCAGGCGACGGGTTTAACGGAAAATGCGTAGCGGGTTAACTGCGGTTTAACGCGTCCGTTCTTACAATCTGAACTAATGGTCGCCCGTCACTCCGGCGACCACCGCGGTAGACGCCGCAGGTATGGTTAACCATAGGGCATAAAGGGCCCAAGCGCGGTGCAAATCAGCTTGGGCCTTTTTCTTTGTCCGGGTCTCTTTGACTGACGGAAGGAAAACAATTCAATGCACGTTCTGATTATTGAAGACAATCCGGACATTGCCGCTAACCTGGGCGATTTTCTCGAAGATCACGGGCACACGGTAGATTTTGCCGGGGACGGCGTCACTGGCCTGCACCTGGCCGTGGTCAATGATTTCGATGCGATCGTACTTGATCTTCAGCTGCCAGGTATGGATGGCCTGGATGTCTGTCGCAAGCTGCGTGGTGATGCCAACAAGGATACCCCGGTCCTGATGCTCACGGCCCGTGACCGGCTGGAAGACAAGCTGGCAGGCTTTGAGATCGGCGCCGACGACTATCTCGTTAAACCCTTCGCGCTCCAGGAAGTAGAGGCCCGGCTCGACGTCTTATCGCGACGCGGGCGACACAAATCCAGCCGGGTTTTACAGGTGGGTGACCTTAAATTCGATCAGGACACACTGACTGTCTATCGCGAGGGGCATGAGATTGAGCTGAACCCCATCGGCCTGAAACTTTTACGTTGCCTGATGGAGTCCTCGCCCAGCGTGGTTACGCGGGCGGAACTGGAAAAAGAAGTCTGGGGCGAAGAAATGCCTGACAGCGACAGCCTTCGCGTGCATATTCATTCTCTGCGCGCCCAGTTGGACAAGCCATTCGGCAGTAAGATGATCCAGACCCGGCACGGTATCGGATATCGGCTGTTGGAGTCAGATGCGGTTCCGACGTAGGCTCCGCAGCCGAATAATATTCTCATTTCTTTTGCTGGGCACTTTGCTCAGTGGTCTGCTTGCGGTCAGCGTACTCTACCTGCAGGGCTACCTGGAGGATGAGCTGATTGGCTCCACGCTTGAGCAGGAGCTTGACAATTACGTCAGCCAGCTGCGCGAAGACCCCACCCTTGTAGAACCCTTCTATACACGTATACAGGGCTATGTGACCCGGCCCGGCGATCCAAATCGCAGCGTGGCGGCGCCTGTGCGTGAGCTGGAGGCAGGTGTTCACGAAGTCCGGATAGCGGGTATCGACTACAAGGCGGCAGTGGTTAAAGACGACGATCTGTGGGCGTTTCTGACCTATGATGTTTCTGAAAACCGGCGCCTGACACGTCAGCTGGTTTTGTACCTTGTGGGCGTGGTGATTCTGTTTTCCCTGCTATCCCTGGCAATTGGTCTGTGGTCATCAACCCGGGTCATGCGTCCGGTTACCGAATTAGCGCATCGTCTTGGCGAGGCGGAAATGATTTCACCCAACCCGCGTCTCGCCGAAGCGTTTGCAGATGATGAGGTCGGTCAGCTCGCCAGCGCCCTGGATTCCTATGCGCAACGGATGTATCAGCTGGTTGAGCGGGACCGCGAATTTAATGCGGACGTGAGTCATGAGTTGCGTACCCCGCTGGCCGTGATTTCCGGTGCCACTGAGCTGTTGCTGGCGCAGGAAGACTTACCGGTGCGGACCCGCAAACGATTGTTACGTATCGCGCGTGCCGCGCGTCAATCGGCGGATATCACCAATGCGCTATTGCACCTGGTGAGGGCCGAACGCGGCACCAACGAGGACTCGCAAGCTCATAGTGTCGCCATGATCTCGCAGGACATCATCGATCTGCATCGGCCGTTGATGGAGAATCGACCGGTCGATTTACGCCTCGAAGAGGTAGACAGGGTCAGCGTTATCGCACCCGAATCGGTATTGGCGGTGACCATCGGTAACTTGGTCAGCAACGGCGTGCGTTACACCCTGGAAGGCGAGGTGGTTGTTACCGTGGGAAATGGTCGCGTGATGGTCGAGGACACAGGCCCGGGTATTCCCGAAGAAGAGTTGGCCCGGGTGCTGGACCGGCATTACCGTGGCGAAGGTGTAAAGGGTAAGGGTTCGGGACTTGGCCTGGCCATCGTGAAAAGGCTATGTGATCTTTACGACTGGCGGATTCACTTTGAGAACCGTGCCGAGGGCGGCTTGCGTGCCACCGTGGAGTTTTTCAGCGATCAAACCGCCTGAAGTGAACCCCGGATAGGGGGATCGGCAGTTCGTTCGGGGCTGAAAATGGCCACTTGTCGTGCTATCTTGGGCCGCTTTGATGCGTGATGAGGTTCAGTGTGATCGTAAACTGCCCGCAGTGCAGGAAGCCTATTTCAAACAAGGTCCCGGTTTGCCCCCATTGCTCCCTGGAGCGCAGTGAGATATCGGATGAGCAGATCTCCGAGATGGAGCGGCGGCGCCTTCGGGACCGCATTTACCGGCTAAAAATGGCCAACTACGCTGCGATAACGGTATTGTTGACGGCGGCAGGGTGGTATTTCTACGAGACCGCCAAAATGAATGCGTCTCCTTCTTTCGGGCCCCTGATCCTGACCGGCATCGGGGCTGTCTTTTACGTGATTCTGCGGGGCTTGCTGTTCCAGTCGAAACGGCAGTTGAAGCAACTCAGGCGGCGTTGAGCTTACTTGACTCGCGTCACGCGGACGGTTCTGTTGTATCCCTCAATGTTCAGGTTCCAGGTGTTCAGAACCCCTTTGTCAATAACCGCCACGGCGCCGGTTGTGGCCGGCATATAGAATGTCCCGGCTTCATCCTGTTGCCAGACCATGCCGTTTTCCAGTTCAAAAACTGTTTTCCCGGTCCAGCCAGAGAATTCCCCTTTGATTGCGGACACAATGTCCTCATCAGAGATATCCCCGGCGGCCTGGTTTTCAAAGCCTCGCGCATCCGTGGAGGCCCCAACTGCGCCGCCCTGGCTGACGGCACTGGTGTTGGCGTTTTCCAGGGTGGCCACTGAGTGAGCGCGCAACCAGTTATTGAGCGATTGGAGCTGTTCGGGCGTCAGTTTTTCCAGACCCGCAGCGGTGAATTCCTTGCCGGTCATGCGCTCCTCGATCGACGAAAAGCCTTGTTGTGCAGCCGCAGTGGTGCTCAGGATCACAGCCCCTGTCAGGACAACCGTCTGGACGAGATTCTGGGAAATCTTTTTCATGGTCTGGTAAAGCTCCGGGTTCGGAATTCAGGACGGAGATTGGTCAAAGCTCGCAATTGTCTCATGCCCGGCCGGGTTGATGAAAGGCCGGTCCTGCCGCAAGCCGGGGCGCCTGACCCTGAGTGGGAGAAGCGCCTGGCTTGATATCGGAGGTTTTGAATGAGTGTGTGAATGACGCCGCTGCCTGTTTGCCTGCCAGCCGGGCAACCCGTCAATGGTTCGGGCCACGGTGCCTGCGGCGTGGGTCTCAGAGGTCTTGCTTGTAGCGTACGTAAGGTATCCGCCCGTAGATCGATTCCAGCGGGTCAACGAGGTTGCCGTCCGCGACCGGCGAATCGTCCTTGCTGGCGCCCAGCAAATTACTGGCACCAACACTCAGGCTGGCATTCCAGGGCGCGCGCCAACTGAAGTGCACATCGAATGTCGCTTCGCTTTCCAGCTCACTGCGGCCGATGAAATTCACCGGCGACCGGTAGTAGCTGTCCAGGCCGCCGCTAAAGGCGCCACGGTTCCAATCCAGGCTCAGCCGGGCAGAATCATAAGGTTTGGCAATGGTCCAATTGGCCATGCCGGGGCTGGCATAGAACACGCCTTCAAGGCCGCTGTCCAGGATCCGGGTGAGCTGCAGTCCAAGCACCAGGTCGCCAGCCTGATCGGTGGAAATACCAACCTGGAACTCAACGTCAATGCCGGTCCGCTCGGAGCTCGCAAACCCGGGCACAGCGTTTATCGAACCTGCCGGGTCGAGAAGCGAACTGCCGGACATAAACTTCAGGCCGAGCGGGTCAAGCAGGGCGCTGTTGCCTGCAGAAAATGTGCTGCTCTGGATGCTGTTGGAGCGGCTTCGCTCCTCCCGGAACAGGTTCAGGGAAGCGCTCAGATTCTGTCCGCGCTGGTAGCTGGCACCAATCGCGATAGAGGCTGCGCTGGTCCGGTTGTCATCATCAATGAAATAACAGTTCGCGGCGCGATAGGAAAAGGTATCCAGCACTCCGTTCTCACAATGAATGCTGCCCAGTGACAGGAAGTTGCTGGACTCCGCCAGGGACATGCCGCCGGTGAGACTGAGACCGTCACCGACGCGATAGTTCATGCTGGTGCCCAGCGAGCGCGCGGCGCCCGCCTGCCCGATCACAGACTCGCCCAGTTGCTGCAGGGAGAACGGTTGATCCAGTTGTAACCGGAGCGGCGCCCGGGCACTGTCGTCAGGTGTGACTTTGCGATCAGCGCTGTTGAGCGCGAACGGAGAGAACAGCGGTGCCGGGGGCATTGTGTTTGCAGACACCGGCTCGGCCGCTTGCGCATGAGATCCGGTGACGATCAGGCACAGTGAAACCGCAGCAGCATAAATGCCTGCAGCAGCCTTGTTCACCATTCCTCCTGTGTCCACGAATTCAGCCTCTCCCGATGCAAAAAGGGGTGTCCGGTGTCTGACGCACAAAACAGCCCTAAGTTCCCCTTAATGCTAGCAGATTTTGTTGTGAAATGCCGTGAATCCGCGCTTCGTAAAGCTGAATTAAGGTCGCTGTCAGCCGGTAAATTTCGCGGTACTTGGCCGAAGGTCAGTTGCATGGGCTAGACTATGCCGCATTTCCAGCAAGGAGTTTCCTATGCAAACCGTTTATCTGATTGGGGTAGATGGAAGTAACTGCTGTGGACGGGCCGTGGATTACGTCAAGGAGCGCGCGACAGAGAACAGCGGCAAAGTGCTCGTGGCGCACGTCATTGAATGGTCTCCCTTCACATTCAGCACACCCGCAGAAAATGAAACACGGCACCTGCGCCGCGAGCAGGAGTTGGAGCGGGCGCGCGAACAGGTCGTGGGGCCGGTTGTTAAACAGCTTCAGGACGCTGGTGTGGATGCCGAAGGTCTCGTTGCACATGGTCACGTTGGTCAGACACTGGTGCGCCTGGGGCGCAAGCACGAGGTGACCTGCCTGGTGATTGGCCGCAAGGGTGCTTCACGCCTTGCGCAATTGTTTGGCAGCGTTGCCAACCAGGTGGTGCAGCTCGTTGACCGCCCCGTGATTGTTGTACCCTGAATTATCTCGCCCTTGTCGAACGAAAAGGCAATAAAAATCAACAGAGAGCGAAAATCATGCCCACAGTCCGAGAATACCGTTACCGCCTGACGGCGCTGTTACTGCTGCTTATGACCAGCGCCCCGGCACTGGCGCAGGAGTCCATAGACGCGAAGATTGACAACATCGTGAGGCCTGCTGCCGATTGGGTCTCCAGTATTATCTTTTGGTCTTTCCCGCTCGCCGGACAACAGGTTCCCTTCGTGCTGGTCTGGCTGATCGCTGCTGCGGCGGTGTTCACATTGTACTTTCGTTTTATCAATATCCGTGCGCTGGGGCATGGCTTCAAGCTGGTTCGAGGTGATTACGACGACCCGGACGCAGCCGGGGAGGTATCCCACTTCCAGGCGCTGACGACCGCCCTTTCAGGCACCGTTGGATTGGGCAACATCGCCGGCGTGGCGATCGCCGTGTCTATCGGCGGCCCTGGCGCGACCTTCTGGATGATTCTGGCCGGTTTTCTCGGCATGTCATCCAAATTCACCGAGTGCACGCTGGGTGTGAAGTATCGAAATGAAAATCCCGACGGAACGGTTTCCGGTGGACCCATGTACTACCTGTCTCGCGGCCTGGCTGAGAAGGGTCCGGGGTTTGCCAAGCTCGGCAAAGTACTGGCGGTACTCTTCGCCATATTTTGCGTCGGTGGCTCTTTCGGTGGCGGCAATATGTTTCAGGCCAATCAGAGCTTTTCCCAGTTACTGAATGTAACCGGCGGGGAAGCCAGCTGGCTGTATGGCAAGGGCTGGCTGTTTGGGCTCATTGTTGCGGCAGCGGTTGGCCTGGTCGTCATCGGGGGCATTCGGAGCATTGCCAGCGTCACCTCCAAGATCGTGCCGTTTATGGGCATTGTCTATGTGCTCGCCGGGCTGGTGATTATCTTCGCCAACCTGTCTGCAGTTCCGGCCGCTTTCGCCGCGATTTTCGAGGGCGCCTTTGCGCCACAGGGGATTGCCGGGGGCATTATCGGTGTTCTGTTACAGGGCGTTCAGCGTGCGGCTTTCTCCAACGAAGCGGGGGTTGGTTCCGCCGCGATTGCGCACAGTGCCGTGCGCACCAGCCGGCCCGTCACCGAAGGCCTGGTTGCGCTGTATGAGCCCTTTGTTGATACCATCGTGGTCTGCACGATTACTGCCCTGGTCATTATCATTACCGGTACCTGGGATCCGGGTGTGGACCCCTCGGCGGGTGTTCAGCTGACCTCGGATGCGTTCGAGTCAGCAATCTCCTGGTTCCCGTGGGTCCTGACCCTTGCGGTGGTGCTGTTTGCCTTCTCAACTATGATTTCCTGGTCATACTATGGACTCAAGTCCTGGACCTTCCTGTTCGGTGAGAGCAAGGTCACAGACGCAACCTACAAGATCCTGTTCCTGATATTCGTGGTCATCGGCTCATCCATGCAATTGGGTGCGGTCATTAATTTCTCAGATGCCATGATTTTCGCCATGGCCTTCCCGAACCTGCTTGGCTGTTACTTCCTGATGCCGGTGGTAAAACGCGAATTGAACGAATACTGGGCAGACCTCAAGGCCGGCCGTTTGATAAAAGCAGTGGATCGATAAATGAAAAACAGGATCGTTAAGATCCCGGCTCATGGTGCTGACCCGGGCCGGGTTGGCGGCCATGGCGATTTGGTCTTGCCCCCGCACTGTCCAACACGAGAAAATCAGGGTTTGACCCGGCCCTTAACGGCCCGCAACTTTTAACCTCAGAGAGCCCCATGCCCAGTAGAAAAGACCTTGCCAATGCCATACGCGCCCTGTCCATGGACGCGGTGCAGCGTGCCAATTCCGGCCATCCAGGCATGCCCATGGGCATGGCCGATATCGCCGAAGTGCTCTGGAACGATTATCTGAAGCATAACCCGGCCAATCCGCAATGGTGGGACAGGGACCGGTTTGTGCTCTCAAACGGGCATGGTTCCATGCTGCTCTACTCGCTGCTGCACCTTACCGGCTACGAACTGCCCCTTGATGAGCTGAAGAACTTCCGTCAACTGCACAGCGCTACCGCGGGCCATCCCGAATACGGCGAAACGCCCGGCGTGGAAACGACCACCGGACCGCTGGGTCAGGGTATCGCGAACGCCGTGGGCATGGCGCTTGGCGAGCAGGTGCTGGCCCGGCGTTTCAACCGGGAAGGCCACGAGATCATCGATCACCGGACCTGGGTGTTTCTCGGTGATGGCTGTCTTATGGAAGGTATTTCACATGAGGCCTGTTCGCTCGCGGGAACCCTGGGGCTTGGCAAGCTGATCGCTTTCTGGGACGACAATGGCATTTCCATTGATGGCGAAGTTGCCGGTTGGTTCAGTGACGATACGCCGGCGCGGTTCGAGGCGTACGGATGGCAGGTGATACGCCATGTCGACGGACATGACCCGGAAGAGGTCCGCCAGGCCATTGAGACAGCGAAGTCGGAAACGGCACGTCCAACGCTGATCTGTTGCCGGACGGTCATCGGATTCGGTGCTCCGACGAAAGCGGGCAAGGCCTCATCCCACGGAGCCCCGCTCGGCGACGAGGAGATCGCGGGCGCGCGTGAACAGCTGGGTTGGCATCATCCGCCCTTTGAGATTCCCGAAGAGATTCGCGCAGGTTGGGATGCCCGCGATCATGGTGCCGCGGCAGAGCAAGACTGGCAGCAGCGAATGGATGCCTATCGCAGTGCGTTCCCTGCGCCTGCCGCTGAGCTCGAGCGGCGTATGGCCGGTGATATGCCGGCAGAATGGGAAGCGGCCACGGCGGCAGCGATTTTGCACGAACAGGCTGAAGGCGCCAATGTGGCCACCCGGAAGTCCTCCCAACTCGCGCTGGAAGCGTTCGGGCCCATGCTGCCGGAATTGATTGGTGGTTCTGCTGACCTGGCCGGCTCCAATAATACGATCTGGAGTGGTAGCGTTGACGTGCTCGATGGCACGCCGGAGGGGAATTATATTTATTTCGGCGTCCGGGAGTTTGGTATGACTGCACTGTGCAATGGCCTGGCGCTGCATGGTGGTTTCAGGCCCTATAACGCGACTTTCCTGGTCTTTTCCGATTACGCGCGCAATGCGGTGCGCATGTCTGCCCTGATTCCGGCCCACAACATCCATGTGTACACCCATGATTCTATCGGTCTTGGCGAGGACGGCCCGACCCACCAGCCGGTGGAGCACGTGGCAAGTCTGAGGCTTATTCCCAACCTGTCGGTGTGGCGGCCGTGCGATACCGTCGAGACCATGGTGGCATGGAAATTGGCGCTGGAGGATCGACACCAGCCCCATGCCCTGATTCTGACCCGCCAGGGCTTGCCGTTGCAGCCCCGCAATGAATATACGGTGGGTGAGATTGAGCGTGGAGGGTATATATTGAAGGATACGGACGCAGTTCCCGAGGCGATCATTATGGCCAGCGGCTCTGAAGTCCAGCTCGCCACCCGGGCCGCAGAGAAACTGGCAGGAGAAGGTCATTCCGTGCGCGTGGTATCCATGCCCAATCCGGACCGCTTCAGGGCTGCTGACCCGGCCTGGCGTGAAACGGTGTTGCCGTCCGCCGTAAAGGCCCGGGTGGCTGTGGAAGCCGGCGTTACCCTGACCTGGCAAGGCCTTGTCGGTGACCGTGGCCGCGTGGTCGGCATCGATGAGTTCGGTGCCTCGGCACCGGCCGAAGATCTGTTTGAATATTTCGGACTGACTGTAGACGCTGTCTGCGAGGCCGTCCGGAAAACCCTGAATTAGTCTGAAATCAAGGAGCAGGACCATGGCTATAAAAGTCGCAATTAACGGCTACGGACGTATCGGCCGGAATATTCTCCGCGCTGTTTACGAGTACGGCCGTACTGATGAAATTAAAATCGTTGCCATCAACGACCTGGGTGATGCGGAAACGAATGCGCACCTGACCCAATACGACACGACCCACGGCGGATTTGCCGGTGAGGTCAGCGTTAAGAATGGTGACCTGATG
>JGI12048J13642_10078648_pt1 | contig 19877 bp, 13 predicted proteins | sample ElkSlonscriptome_16_FD_13642 | JGI IMG/M metagenome (IMG submission 13642)
AAACTCTTATCTGACGCGCTTAGTGGTCAACTGAGGATTCTAGGTTAACTGAATGGGTCCTCCTTAGTGCCTGTCGGCAATTAGTTGACTGGAAGCAAGCAGGTATCCGGGTGGCTAAGATAGCGGTCAACATTTCCCCGAGTCACTTCCTTGACAAGGTTCTGATCACTGAAAAGAAGCACGGATATTAGTGCAGACTATGGTGGCGATGGGACGTAATCTGGGTCACAAAATCGTGGCGGAAGGTGTAGAAAACACCGAGCAACTGAAGATGATAAGAGCTTTGGGTTGCGACACCGCTCAAGGTTATTACTTCAGTAAACCCGTTGGTCAGGACACAATGGCAGCACTGCTTGCGAGCCGTCATTGGCTGGAAGCTCCTTCGGTTGAAACAATACCAGTGACAACCTCAACCTCACCGGTAATCGAGTAGCAATCGGGCGTAGAAAACCTCAACTGTCTATCGACAGCCTGCTTTGAGCCTTAAATCGAAAAATCCAATTATTATAATCAAAATCAATAGCACCCACTTGGTTAATCAAGCCGCTTAAAGATCAACGATGTATTAACGCCACCAAAGGCAAAATTATTGGACATAATATAATCTGTAGTAATTTGCCGGCATTCCTCAGTAATGTAATCCAAAGGAGCGCATGCGGGCTCGATCTCATCAAGATTGATTGTGGGCGCAAACCAACCCTCTCTCATCATCTGTATACCAGCCCAGGCTTCAAAAGAAGCACACGCACCTAATGAGTGTCCGGTATAACTTTTTAGTGAACTAACCGGCTTTACCCCCAGTATGTTATTGGTTGCCAGAGATTCGGCTATATCACCCTGATCAGTGCCAGTGGCATGGGCAGATACATAACCTATAGCGTCTGCACTGAGCTGAGCATCTTGCAGACTGAGTGACATGACTTTCTCCATGGTAGCCTGGCGTGGGCGCACCAAATGGGAACCGTCGGTGTTAGTGGCAAAACCAACCACTTCGGCCAGCACGGTAGCTCCTCGCTCCGTCGCGTGTTTCAATGACTCAACGATTAAGGTACAAGCCCCTTCACCCAAAACCAATCCATCTCGCTGACGATCAAAGGGTCTTGGTGTCAGCTGTGGCTGATCGTTACGTGTACTGGCTGCAAAGATCGTATCAAACACGGCGGCTTGAGTAGGACAAAGCTCTTCGGCACCACCAGCAATCATGACCTGTTGCTGGCCCTGGCGAATAGTTTCATAAGCATAACCCAAGGCCTGACTGCCGGCTGTACAAGCACTGGAAGTGGTATACATGCGTCCCTGAGTACCAAAATACACACTGATATTAACCGCAGCAGTATGGCTCATCATGCGCAGATAAGTGGTGCTGTTTATTTTGGCAGTGGAGTGGCTATGCAGCAGATGAAAGAAGTCCCAGGCACCTTCTGTGCTGCCTGTAGCGGAACCATAAGCAACCCCCACTTCGCCTGAGGCCAACAATGCTTTATCAGAGATTCCTGCATCAGCCAGCGCTCGTTCGGTAGCAACCACAGCCATTTGTGCCACCCGGCCCATACTGCGTGTTTTTTTCTTGCTGTAGTTGGGAGGCAAGCTAAAACCGATGATCGGCGCGGCCAAGCGGGTTTTCATATCACCGAATTTTTGCCAGTCCTCCATGAAACACACGGCATTCTTTTTTGCCAGCAATGACCCTTTAACTTCCGACCAGCTATCACCCAGAGCGGAAACGACGCCTGCTCCAGTGATAACAACGCGCTTGTGGTGATGATTTTTCACTTTTAAATCCAGACTCAAAGGTGTTTTCTTTAAAAACCAATCGGCAATTAGTCAGTGCTCATCCAGAAACGCAAGTTTTTATGGGCACTAACGCAGTACAAGGAAGTACTGCCAAAATCGATCGCCTAAGCGATTGATTTTGCGAGCAAAGTAAAATCGACATTTTACTTTGCGACTCCGCGAAACGGCATGGAAGCCGTTTCAGGATAAAAACAAGCTAGATAGCACGATAAAAAAACTTTCTGGGAGGACATTAACAATCCAGACTGTGGAATTGGTCCAGTTCATATAGCTGATGCCATATCAACGTTTATTATATTTTGTCAAAACTGTGGTTTGCTTAACTAACTTAAACAATTTTATTAACTTTGGCTGGTGCGGAGAACTCACTCATGTCTAAGAATGCAATTAAGATGAGTATTCCAATTATCGTGTTAGTGGTACTCTGGCTTTTCCCAGCACCTGAGGGTTTAAGTGCTGATGGTTGGCATTTTTTGGCCATCTTCCTGGCCGTTGTTGTCGGCTTGATTATGGAACCTGTACCAGCAGCACTGGTGGGTTTGATTGGCGTTTCGTTGGTGGCACTTTTTGGGCTGGCAGGAGAAACATCCGGCGATAATATTAAATGGCTTCTCTCGGGCTTCTCAAATTCTGTTATCTGGTTGATATTCGCCGCCTTTATGTTCGCCATGGGTTACCAAAAAACCGGTCTCGGCAAGCGAATTTCTCTCATCATGGTCAAATACACGGGTAAAAGCACGCTGGGTCTAGGATATTCTGTGGCCTTCGCTGACTTGCTGCTTGCTCCGTTTATGCCCTCCAATACGGCTCGAAGTGCCGGCACTATTTACCCGATTGCCAGTAATATTCCGATTATTTTCGGCTCGACACCGGAGCATGAGCCGCGCAAATTAGGCGCTTATCTGTCTTGGGTTGCTATCGCCGCAACCTGTGTCACCAGCTCCATGTTTTTAACCGCCCTCGCACCCAATTTATTAGCGGTGGACTTGATTAATAAAGGAGCAGGAGTCGCCATTTCCTGGGGCGACTGGGCAATGGTGACGATTCCATTAATGTTGCCGGTTTTACTGCTGGTTCCGCTCATCGCTTACGTGGTCTACCCACCCACTCAAAAAAAATCACCGGAGGCTCCCATTTGGGCAAAAGGGGAATTGGAGAAAATGGGAAGGTTCAGCCAGAAAGAAATGTTGATGGGCCTGTTTGCTTTGACTGCTCTGATCTTGTGGATATTTGGCAAAAATTTTGGCGTTCATTCCACCACCGCAGCGATTGCTATCGTCGCCGTCATGGTGCTGACGAAAGTAATTTCCTGGGATGATGTGATCAGTAATAAAGCAGCATGGAATGTGTTGATCTGGTTCGCCACCCTTGTGTCTCTGGCATCCGGATTAAAAACGGTTGGAGTGTTAACATGGGTTGGAAATATGGCTGAGACTTCAATGTCAGGGTTAAGCCCTTTGTCGCTCATGCTTGCCATGCTGACAGCCTTTTTTCTGCTCCACTATTTCTTCGCCAGCGTGACGGCTCACACCACCGCACTGCTGCCTTTGTTTGTCGTCATTGCAATGAAGCTGATCGCACCCGAACAAATTCCCACCTTCATGGTACTCATGGCAGGAAGTTTGGGAATTATGGGAATCATCACTCCCTACGCTACCGGGCCGTCACCCATTTGGTATGGCGCGGGCTATATATCTCAAGCGAAATGGTGGGCTTTGGGTGCCATTTTTGGGGCTATTTATCTCGGAGTATTGCTGGCAGGTGTGTTTATATTTGTTAACTGACCTTAAATCCGTAGGATATAAAGCCATTTTTTCAGACAAACAATATACTGAAAATAGCGGTTAAAGGTCCGCCATCTGATGGTCAGCAGTTTATCTATGCACAAACTGACACAAGCCATTCAACAGCTATCGTACAGCAGAGACATACCGACCCTGCAGACGCTGATCACTTCATGCGCGCGCGAAATTTCCAGTGCTGACGGGGCGACACTGATACTAAGGGAAGGTGACTACACTTACTATGCAGAGGAAAACAGTATTGCGCCCCTTTGGAAAGGATTGCGACTAGCCAGCGATATGTGTATTGGTGGCTGGAGCATGCGCCACAAAAAAGTGGCTGTAGTGTCAGATATCCATGATGATCCGCGAATCAGCCAGAGCATGTATGCAGAGACCTTCGTTAGAAGTCTTTTGATCACGCCGGTTCGAACCACTGATCCAATTGCTGCTATTGGTGTTTACTGGGCAAATCCGCGAACAGCCACAGCTGAAGAAATAGAGCAACTGCAAATTCTGGCTAATTGCACGGCCGTGAGTTTGGAAAATGTGGAGTTAATGACCAAGCTGAATACCCGGATCATGGAGCGTACATCTTCGCTGCTTATCTCTCAGCAAATGGCTGAGACTGCCAACAAAACCAAAACCCGGTTTCTCTCTGCAGCAAGTCATGATTTACGCCAGCCCTTGCAAAGTTTGAGCACACTATGCTCTATCCTGTCACGCAAGCTGAGTGACTCAGAGCTTGCCAAACATGTTGCGAAGATGCAATCCACCATCGGTGGTATGAATCAACTTCTCAATGCCATTCTGGACTTGAACCAGCTGGAAAGTGGAGGATTGACACCAGACTTTAGAAATTTCCCGCTGGAATCACTACTGGATCATCTGCGAGCAGAATTCACCGATGTCGCCACTGCAAAATCACTACAACTCCATATTCCTACCGCCAAAATTCAGCTTCACAGCGATCCGGATATGTTGTTGCAGATTCTGCGTAACTTGCTGGGAAATGCAATTAAATACACACAAACCGGCCAGGTATCGTTGCAAAGTGTTAAAACAGATCAAACGGTCATTATCAGCATCAGTGATACTGGTCTTGGTATCCCTGAAGAAAAACAGGAAGAGATATTTGATGCTTTTTACCGAATGGAACGAGATCGGGCAAAAAAAGGAGGGTTCGGTCTTGGACTGGCCATTGTGAAAGGCTTAGCCGAAATCCTCAATCATCAAGTCAATGTGATGTCTGCAACTGACGAGGGCGCCGTTTTCTCCATCCAGATTCCTGCTACTGAGGACGAACACAGCAATATTATCGAGTCAGGAGAACCGGTATTAATTACTGATTCAGGCCCCAAAGCCACACTACTATACCTTGAAGACGATGAAGATATCATCGAAGCCATTGAGACTTTACTCTCCATCGAAGGCTACCAGGTCATCACTGCAGAATCCGGGGAGAAGGCAGTTTCAATCTTACATGACCAGCTTGACTTACCCGATCTGATTATTACTGATAGCCGGTTGGTGGCTAGTGAATCCGGCGTGGAAGTAGTGCAACGCTTGCGTCGACTGGCGAATCGAAACATCCCCGCCATAATGCTCACGGGTTATACCGAAAAATCGGTTAGGAATGAGGCTCTCGAAACCGTGCAGAAAGTGTTATCGAAACCGGTGGATGCGGATCTGTTGTTGGCAGAGATCGCGGCTGTACTTGAATATTAAACGGACAGCCAAACCAACTGACTTCAAATCAAAAGAAGCAGAAATACTTGCAGCTTAAAGCTTAAGGCAGATTTACGTGTTTTCTTACTTATGCCAACACTGTCAGCCGCAGAGTCACTCATAGCGAATTGCTCTATCGCCATAGACAAGTATACAGATCCTGCAGTGTGCACTTTTTCGATTAATACATAGTCTGTCACTCAGTCGCAATGTCATAACTACCGAGTTTGTTTATTCGAATCATTGCCTGAATTTCTTTTATGTATTCAGATCCTCGTTCGGAATATTTTACCAACCCATTTGCCAGAAGATCCCCTTTGATTGGTTGCTTTTGCTCGCGTAAATTCTTTCTTATCTGGCGAAGCTCATTATATGCACCACCAGAATTGATGTTATTAATGTAAGCTTTTACCGACTGGTGTACTGAATCAAATTTCGCCACCTCGTGCTTCTTTCCAGCATCCCGAGCTTTTGGTACGACACCACAGCCCTTGGTAAAACACCACTGGCCAAATAAGTTGTTTGCTTCTAGGGCAAATCTCGACGTGCCCCATGCCGATTCATTCGCTGCTTGCGCAAGTGCTAACGAAGCCGGAACTATATCAACGCGGCTAAGCAATGGGTCAAACTTGGTAGAGTCCCATTCAGCCATTTCGGTAAGACTGAATTGCTTCGCTGTGGCTAACAAAAATTCCTGATCGGATTGGGTGAGCGATGATTTACTTTTCAATTCTTCAATTTTATTTCTAAGCTCACCAATTCCTTCGTTTTCGTATTTCACCATCGGATACAGGTAGTCGAAGAACAACTCTTTCTTTATTTTGACGTCGCCTATTGCGGAAAAATCGGGCAGCTCGTCGAATTGAATGGGTTTAGTTGCTTGTTTCTGAAATATCATGACCCCAGCAATCACTATTGCTGTAAAGGTAAAACCAGCAAGTATAATTTTCATGGTGCTATGCATCTGGGTTCCTCGTTATATAAATTAATGAACACTCGCTACTCGATTATTTTTTGCCCCTTAAATAAGTCACATAGCTGCACTTTCAGGCAGCGAATGGAAGACGAGAGACGCTGAAAGTTCAGCTTAAGTTCAATTTAAGCTTACTTCTGAATAATACTCCTAATATCTCAAAACCCGATATACCCTCCCCAAAAATTCTTGAGGGACTCAAATTTATGATGACCAGGAAAACCATATCAACATGCTACTTGCATTTATTGTCATTCTGACAGGTTCTTTATTGTTAATCTGGAGCGCAGATAAATTTGCGTCAATGGTGCGTCCGCCACTGCTCACCATTGCTGCCTACGGCGGTTATCTGGCATATATAACAACGGCATAAATTATAAGCACCGAACCGCCGATGGCGATTACATCATGCGTTTATTACCAAGTCAGCCATTTGATGATATTTTCTTCAGTTGAATAAGTAGCCCGTTTTAAATTATAAAGTAGCTGGAGAATTGTCAGCTAATCCATTCATCATTTGGTTTTTCTCTTTTAACCTCTTATCCAGAGCAGTTCCTGTAAAAACCAGATAAGGTTTCCAAACATCAATACAAAAAAATCAAACCACTTCAAGATTTCCAGTGCCGTAATAATACTCTTATCAGCCAGCCTACTAATAACAACAGCACATTCAAGGGCGAGCAATCTGGTTATTGTCATTACCGGAATTGAAGGGGAAGAACTCACCAATGTCAGAAATTCACTGGGTATAGCTGAATTAACTGAGGAACAAAGCTGGCTGGACAAAATCGACTGGTCGTCGGGCATCCCATTAAGAGAGGGCATCAGTGAGAGGCAACTAAAGAGATTCCATCAACAATCCACTGAAGACATCAAGCAAGCCTTACAGCCCTTTGGCTACTATGAACCAGCTATTACATCCAGCCTGACTAAAGAGGCTGATTTGTGGACTGCACGTTATCAGATTGCATTGGGAGAACCGGTACGTGTTGAAGAGGTGTCAATTACCATTATTAACGCCGGTAGTGATGAAGAGCCCATACGCAGGTCTGCTCAAGCTAAAATGAGCCGTGGACAAAGACTATTGCACCGGGATTATGAAGCTAAAAAATCGTCACTATTAGAGGCTGCCCGACATCGAGGTTATTTGGATGCAACATTTTTAACCAGCACCCTGCTGATCGATAGAGAGCGTAAGACTGCCAATATAACGTTCAAGCTGGATGTGGGCATGCAGTACAAATTTGGTCCTGTTGAGTTTTCCCAGCGAATTCTGAGTGAAGAGTTGATTAATGAATTCATGACCTTCGCTGAAGGCGAGGTGTTCAACACCAGCAAACTGCTGGCACTGCAACTCGCGTTGAACGACAGTGGCTATTTTTCCCGGGCAGATGTCCGGGCAGAAAAATCGCAGGCAGAACAAGACCGGATTCCGGTTATTGTCACTGTTGAGCCCAGTAAGAAGCGGGAATATGTCTATGGCATTGGGTATGGCACCGATACGGGTTTCCGCACCAGGCTGGGTATCGAATTCAGACGCATCAATCAGCGCGGCCATAAAGTGGATACCGAATTACTGCTATCTGAAGTGAAGCAATCGGTTATTGCTCAGTATATTGTTCCTTTTGGCAAGCCCGGCGGCGACAGTTTGCGCTACCAAACCCGGTACGAGCAGGAGAAAGTAGGGGACGGGGACGCTAAACGGCTGTTCCTTGGCGTGAGTTTTAATGATCGTTGGCATGGATGGCAACGTCGGCTTTATCTTGATTACCTTAATGAAACTTTTGAATTTGGCAGTACCCGAGACACCGTCAATTTTCTGATTCCCGGGATCAGCCTTAATTACAGAAAAGCAGACGACCTATTGCTTCCGCAACATGGCTATAGCTGGTTTATCGATCTGCATGGTGGATCAGAATTAATCGTGTCAGATACCAGCTTTATCCAAGGGCGCGCCAGTGGCCAGCGGGTCTGGTCGCCCACAGAACGCAGCCGCCTGCTCGCCAAGGCAGAATACGGCGCGACTACAGTGGACTCCTTCGATGCACTGCCCACCACTGAACGCTTTTTTGCGGGTGGTGACCGCAGCGTAAGGGGATATGCTTACCAGTCGCTGGCACCGACTGATGATGAGGGTAACACTATTGGTGGGCGCTACCTGTTCACCTCCAGTCTGGAAGTGGACTATTTGTTTTACCACAACTTGGGTGGAGCATTATTTTTCGATGCAGGTGATGCATCAGATGACCACCATTTTGATCTGAGCCGGGGCGTTGGGGCAGGATTTCGTTGGGCCTCACCCGTGGGCATGTTCAGACTGGATATTGCACGGCCACTGGATGAAGAAAAAAGCTTCCGGGTTCACATTGGTATAGGCGCCGATTTATGAAGCGACTGCTTATTGCCCTACTGTTTTTATTGACTTTTCTGTTGGGCATTACAGGGTTTGTCATCGGCACCGAAAGCGGCTTGGCTTTTGCTCTGGGTCGACTCCATCAATGGGCTCCTGACGTTCTGGAAATTGAATCTGCCAACGGCAAGCTGATCGGCCCTTTGCAAGTAAGGGGATTCAGCCTGCAAGCGGCCAATCTTTCACTGTCCATCAATCGGCTCGAACTCGAATGGTCCCCTGCCCTGATATTCAGCGGCACCCTGAAGGTGGATAAACTTCATGTGGAAGGTGTCAACTACCAATCCCTCACTCCAGCAGCAGAGAATACCAAAGCAGAACAAGAAACAGTATTTACGCTCCCTGAACGTCTGCCCATTCCCTTGAGCACCGAACTGAAAGGCATTCGGTTCAGTAACATTTCGCTTATTCTGGCCGCTGGAGAAGAACCGGTAGACATTCAGCGGATTCAACTGGTCGTTAACTATTCAAAACCAGAAGACCAGATTAGCGATTCATCCCTCACCATCGCCTCAGAGGTTATTGATGCAAAATTGGAACTATCCGCGGCGACGGCCGATCAGTATGAGTTTAGCGGACGGATTGACTGGCAACTGAAATTACCAGAGCTGGCGGATATGACAGGCAATGTGCGCCTCAACGGGAATACCAAAACGGTCAATATCGAGACGGCATTGCAGGCTCCCTATTCAATTAACGCAGTAGTCGACATAAGTGATCCCGTTAGTAACCCTGCATTAAATGGAACCATCAATCTGGCTATTCAGGATACTGCGAAAATCAAATCTGATATTCCGGCATTGGGTATCGATGGACTAATCACAGCGGATGGATCACCAAGCGATCTTATTATTGCTTCATCTATCAGTTTAAAAGGTCTGATTGCGCAGACAGTCTTCGCAGAGATCAACTCGCGGTTGCAAAATCAAGTTCTGACTCTCGATGACACACAAGTTACTCTGGAGAATCACCCAATAAAGGTTCACCTCAATGGAACGTTGGACAGCGGAAGAGCAAGAGAGGATAGCGAGAAAGAGGTGCCACTGGTCGATCTAGCTATAGACTGGACACAACTGAGCTGGCCATTAGACGCAGAACCTCTGTTTGACAGCCCCAAGGGTGCCATCAGCATCAAAGGAAGCGCCAGAGATCTGGCTCTGCAACTGGAGTCACTCATCGGTACAGGAGAGTTTAATGCTAGCGGCCGGTTACAAGGACAAAAACTTAATGCTGAGGTGAACTGGTATGACTTGCAATGGCCCAATGACGGCAGTCAAGCCACAAATATCAATGGCCAATTCACTATCCAAGGCACTCTAAGTGACTACTTACTAGCAGTAACAACCAGTGCAGAAACAACTGCAGCTGCAGGCGTCCATCTGATGGCCGCAGGCCAAGGCAGTCAACAAAGTTTGCAGCTAAAAAAACTAAGTCTTGCCGCACTTGATGGAGAGCTGCAGGGGCGTGGTGAGGTAACCTGGTCGCCTGAGCTGAATTTTAACGTTAGGCTGGAGGGAAAACAATTCAATCCTGCTACGTTAGCAGAGCAATTACCTGGTTCCATTGACTTAAGAGTTTCAGCAAGTGGGCATCAAAACCACAACATCTTCGCGGTAGCACTAAATGAGTTGACCATGGAAGGAAGACTTCGTGATCTGCCTTTCATTCTCAAAACACAGGGCGATGGAAAGATTTCGCAGGAAAATGGTTTAACAATCAACCTGGACAATCTCCAGCTCACCTCTGGCCCTACTCGCTTCCAGGCTAAAGGTGAAATAGGTGATCCCCTGAATATTAACTGGTCTTTTAACAGTCCAGACCTGTCAACGCTTTGGCCAACAGCTTCCGGAGAAGTCCACGGACAGGGGATGCTATTGGGAAGCAAGCAGTTTCCAGCGATTGATATGAAGCTGGATGCCAGCAAGCTGAAGTTTGAAGGTTACAGTCTGCAGTCGCTGGCGTTGAAGGCCAATGCAGAGACAGCGCCACGGGGCAAACTGATGGTGAACATGAACCTAAGCGAAGCTATGTCAGACGGCCTTTCTATCTCAGAATTCAGTATTACCAGCAGCGGCAAAATTGATGATCACCGCATAAAACTTCGGGGTCGGAGCAATCAAGGAGGTATTGATGCTGACTTACTCGGCTCTCTTGCAAATGAACAGTGGTCCTGGCATCTGCTGGCAACTCAACTAGCCTATCCGCAGTTGCCTCCCTGGACCCTGCGCGAAGCAGCCAAAGGCCGCATCAGCGGCGATAGCTTTACCATGGAAGACACTTGTCTGGTCAGCGGCACAGCCTCACTGTGTGCGCAAGCCAATAAAAGCTTGGAAAAATTGCAGGCAAGTTACCAGCTTCGCTCCCTGCCCCTTGCCTATTTTCGGCCCCTGTTACCTGAACACCTTGAATTAACTGGTCTGTTGGAAAGTTCCGGCAGCGCAGACCAGGCATTGAAAAATAGTCTTTTTGCAAATATCAGTCTGCGCCTGAATAAAGGTGGCCTTGATGTCAGCGGTCCTGAAGAGAAAACAGTGCGGATTGTCAATATTGACCCAGCAGTCATCGAGAGCAACCTAGGACCAGATGGACTGCATGCGAAAGCTGAATTGGATTTCGGCAACCAAGGTAAACTGGAATCCTATCTGGCCATAGCAGGACCACCTGACAATCTGACCGAGGGGGTTCTCAGTGGAGCAGTCTCTGGCTCTTTGACAGATATCAGCTTTATCGAGGAACTGTTGCCCGAACTGACTGAACTGGGTGGTCGCATCGTGAGTGATCTTCATTTCAGCGGCAGTCTCTCTCAGCCTGTCATAGATGGCTCTCTTGCCTTTACAGAAGGCAAAGCGGACCTTACCACACCCGGACTATCCTTGCAGAATGTTACTGCCACTCTGAGCGGTGCCGGTGGCAAGAAGCTGGCTATTGATACTGACATCAGCTCCGGGCCTGGTTCGGCCACTGTTAGGGGAACAATTGATCTTGCTACAGAGCCTGTCAGCTTGGCAGCAAATATAACGGGCAAGCGGTTTGAAGTCATCAATACCCGCGAGGCTCAGGTTGCCATATCACCTCAACTGGACATCAATTATCGCGATAATCGGTTGCAGATCAATGGGGATATCACTCTTCCGATCCTACACATTACGCCAAGAAAACTACCCGCAGGCACAGCTCAAGCATCGGAAGATCAGGTGTTTGTGGAACCGAAAGGCGAACCAATCAACACCTCTCCTTTGGATGTATTGGCCAACCTACGCATCATTATGGGGGATGATGTTCTGATAGATGCCTTTGGTCTTCGCACCAGCTTGAGCGGCGCACTTACTGTTAACGAAACACCCGGCCAGGAAACCACGGCGAGTGGGCAATTAAATACCATTGATGGCTCCTATAAAGCCTATGGACAGAATTTAAAGATCCGCAAAGGCCGCATTATTTATGTTGGGGGTCCGGTATCTAAACCAGGATTTGATATTGATGCAATCCGCGAAATCAATACCAACCTGCTGGTAGGTGTGCGTGCCCGTGGGGCCCTAAGCCAGCCAGAGTTTAATCTATTTTCCGAGCCACCTTTACCCGAATCCGAGCAAATGTCTTACCTGTTGTTTGGCAGACCTCTGGAAGACAATTCACCAGGAGAACAATCGGCCGTGCGTCAGGCTGCCATGGCCTTGGGAGTAGCCGGTGGCACTTTTCTGACCGAAAGATTCGGAGACAGGCTGGGGCTCGACGAAGTCAGAATAGATTCCGAATTAAGAGAGAGCGGTGAACAGGCCGCCTTAGTGGTGGGGAAATACTTGTCGCCTAAACTTTTCGTAAGCTATGGCTTGGGTCTGTTCGAACCGGTCACCGCCTTAAGGCTGCGCTATTCCATTAGCAAGAATGTTAAATTGGTTACTGAAACCACAGAGTCTGAGGAAGGCGGCGATTTGATTTTTACCTTTGAAAGTGAGGAATAAGAATAATCCTAGAATCCTCAGTTGACCACTAAGCGCGTCAGATAAGAGTTTGAAATTACCAATATTCTCAGTTGGCTTCTTAGGTCACCTGTTAGGTGAACATCGTTACACCGCGATTGGCACGCTTGTGGCGTTGCATTGCCGCGTTATAACTCCTTGCAATAGAACAACTATTACTCGTCGTTATGCCTTGCCCTGCACCATCGCAAACGCCCCCTTCACGGCGTCCAACTGAGGATTCCAGGATAATGGATCACTTCCAATCAAATAAGTTCCAAAATCATGTAAATACTGTAGCGTGGTTTACAAAAAATGTATCTTTTACAATTCTGAGCGATAGTTACCTTCAGAACAAATTCAGAAAACACTTTTATGAGCTGACTCCCGGCTTTCAGAGCGCTTAGCAACAACACTGAGTTCTACTCGGCTAAAGATAAACTTTTTACTCATCCCGAATGTAAGAATAGGGCCCAGGCAATATTGACTATAGATACACTTCGCTTCTACCCATTCTGGAGCAAATATTGCTTCACAGTCGTTACTGAAGATGAGATAGTCCAAAGCAACGCAACGTCGGGTAAAAAAGTACTGTGGATTGTGGTGATCTTATTGTTACCACTATTGGGAGTCATTTTCTGGTGGTTTTTTGGACCAAAGGACTAAAAATCCAGCCAGCGTCCCCGGTATGAATCTCAAGTAGTGGGTATGAAAACCGGTCTACTATACCTCCTGCCTGAGCAAACAGGCTCAATGCAAGAAAAGGTTAAGAATGCATGTAACAGGTGATAAGTTTCTGCGCGAAGGAGAGAATTGCTGGAAAGTTTCAAGTATTGAGAGGGGTGCTTTCATGCTTAGTGGGGAAACTTATTTCTCCGCTTTTCGCAAAGCAGTAATTAACGCGGAAAGGACAGTCAATATCCTGGCGTGGGATCTAATGGAAGATATTGAGCTTGTCCGCAAAAAAGATCCGAAAGACGATTTCCCTACTAAACTGGCAGATTTTCTTTTCGCTGTTGTAGAAGCAAAGCCATCGCTTGAAATCCGCATACTACTCTGGGATTACTCGTTAGTTTATCTTGCTGAACGCGACTGGTTACTATTTTCCCGATGGAAGCAGGATGGGCACCCAAGAGTCATTCTTGAACAAGATCACGAGATTGGTGTTGGCGCCTCTCACCATCAGAAACTTGTCGTGATCGATGGTGATTTCGCATTTTGCGGGGGCTTAGATTTAAGCGCGTGGCGATGGGATTCGCCCGAACATAAGGTAGATGATGGGAGAAGAGTGGACCCCAAAGGCAGCCCTTACCAACCTTATCATGATGTTCATATGGCTATCACCGGCTTGGCCGTCCGCGACCTTAATACACTTTTCCACAAGCGCTGGAAACGCGCAACCGGGGAAACTCTGGCGCTTCCTGAGGTTAAAAATAATAGTATCCAGATTTGGCCAGATGACCTGCCAATCGATGTAGAAGACGTAGAGACAGGAATATCCTTAACCTACTCACAATACAAAGATTATCCAGCCAGTCGTCAGATCGAGCAGCTACACCTTGATTTAATTCACCGCGCAGAGCGTTATATCTATATCGAAAATCAATATTTGTCTTCTCATTTGATAGCCGATGCTATCATTGAGCGCCTGCAAGAAGCTGACGGTCCAGAGGTAGTTCTAATACTGACTTATGATACTGGCGGCTGGCTCGAAGAAGGTACACTAGGTCTGCTCCGGGATCGTTTGTTAGAGCGACTTGATGAAGCTGACTTACATGGACGGCTCGGGATCTACTATCCCTACGTTGAAGATGAATCAGGCCAATCAAGTCAGGTTTATGTTCACGCCAAACTGTTCATTGCGGATGACAACACGGTAGAGGTCGGCTCAGCGAATCTCAGTAACCGCTCAATGAAAGTGGACTCCGAGGTTGACCTGGTCATCTGCCAAAGCGGCGTTCTTCCATCAGTGCAGAAGCTGCTGCATCGTCTACTCGCGGTCCATTTCAATACCGATACCCCAACAATAGAAACACAACTCGAAACCAGTGGCTCGATTAATGAGGCCATCCGTGCTCTACAAAAACAACACCTGCATAAGCTGGCTGATTTTAAGTTTGATTGTAGTGGTCCGCTCCGACGTAAACTGGCAGATTCACAGTGGCTGGACCCCGACGAACCCATTGATCCTGGCCATTGGATGCGCAAGGCAATCTCAGGCATCAATGCACAAACATCATCACCCCAGAAGTGGCGCAAGTATCTGAAATATGGAATATGGCTGGTGGCGGGACTGCTTGCTGCCTATGCGCTAAACCAGGCTTGGGGCTCTGTTATCGACAAAGAGAGTCTCGACCAATTCTTCTCGGCTCTCAGAGGCAGCGTATGGCTTATCCCATCACTACTCAGCATCTTTCTTGTCTCTGGATTGATTGCGCTCCCCATCAATTTACTGTTAGTAGCCTCAACACTAACCCTCGGACCATGGGTGACTTTTTTGTGCGGTTTTGTGGGCTCATTACTGAGTGCTTTTGCTGGGTTTGCAATAGGACACTTCGGCGGCAAACCGATCGTAGAAAAACTGTTCGATGATAAGATCAATGACCTCAGCCAAAAAATTGGAAATCGTGGTGTTTTCTCAGTAGCGCTTATCCGTGTAGTTCCTATTGCACCGTTTGTTGTGATCAATGTGGTCGCCGGAATATCGAAATTGAAGTTCCGTATTTTTGCAATCGGCTCGATTGTTGGCATGCTGCCTGGGATGCTGGGTGTCGTGCTGGTTACTCATCAAGCGAGGAATGCGGTTACCGACCCAAACTGGCAAACATGGGCCATGCTCGCAGGCGTTATAGTACTTTTTGCCGGGTCCATCTATGCAGTCAAGAAATATTCAAAGTGAGGCCATGCGAATTCTCACTTATAACATTCACAGCTGCATCGGTCGTGATGGACACAATATCCCGGATAGAGTTTTGCAGGTGGTGGACGAAATCAATGCTGGTGTTGTAGCTCTGCAAGAGGTCGACGATGACCGAGAAGGGCGCGACTTTATTTCTGAACTGCGAAAGATGAATTACGCTTCCTTGATATACGCCCCCACAATGGTAACGTCAAAAGGCCACTACGGTAAGTTGCTAATGACAAGCAACAAAGCCGAGCGAGTGAAGCTACACACTTTTAGTGTAAGGAACCTCGAACCACGGGGAATAATCCTGGAATCCTCAGTTGGACGCCGTGAAGGGAGCGTTTGCGGTGGTACAGGGCAAGGCATAACTACGAGTAATAGTTGTTCTATTGCAAGGAGTTATAACGCGGCATTGCAAGGAGTTATAACGCGGCAATGCGCCGCCACAAGCGCGCCCCGGCATACCTTCTATGTCTTGCATCATTGGCGGAACCATGTCATTCCACTATGAGACTCTGTCAAGCCTATGCACTCATTTGTTGGAGAAAATCCGACCCAACACTATTCCCATTAAAAACGCTCCGATCATAAACATTAGCGGTTTTTCTTCATGTTGCTGCACAAGGCGTCCTCCGATCTCTTGTGCTTGCCGAGACACTTTTTCGGAACTGTCCTTTAACTTTTCAACCACATCTTCCTGAGTTTTATGAATACTCTCTTTGCCGGAATCCTGAGCATTTTTCAGCAGATCTGCTATATCGCTGCGAAGTTGCGCAACGTCACTCTTGATAGCTTCATAGTCCTGCTCGATACTTTTGTCAGCCATGATCTTTTCCTTCAATTAAATTTACTGTTTCTCATACCACATAATTAAGCGATGGCCCCAGTGTTTCAGCAAATAGGATGCCAACCAAAATCAACGCAACACTGGGCCTTAGAGGCCAAGGACATAAACAGTGTTGGAATAAATGCAAGCTTACTTGTAAGACTTACATGCCAGAGAATCGAGACTGATGAACAATAGCTTTGGTTTGCAGAAATACTTGCACTACCCTGGTATCAGGATGTGGTCAGTTTTATGCATCGTTAAACAGAAACAAAATCGAAAAGTGGCTCAGGTCTCGGGGAATTACTTTGACCTCAGCACCTTACGATACCCATTTAACCGACTATTTTGGAGGCAAATGAAATGACAGAACAGGATTTCGAAGGAGCTATATCATCCGCACACAACCAGAGCAAATTTCAAATGCCACCGAAACTACAAAATGATAAAGGCGATGAGCGGCGCGTCGGTGTAGAAATCGAATTAAGTGCACCCGACATTGACAGCTTAGTGGTTATTGTGCAATCCGTGTTTGGTGGTATATCTGAAAGCATTTCAGCTTACGAATGGGAAGTACGAGACTCGTGTTTCGGAAAATTTGGAATTGAAGTGGATTATGACTATTTAAAAAAAATCGCTAAAGAAAGCGATAAGAGTGGTAAGGTTATCGATGAATTACAGACTCATGCGCTCGGAGCATTGTCGTCAGCACTGGTTCCTTTTGAAATTGTCACTCCTCCCATTCCCGTTAGCCAACTCCCGACTATGGAAGATCTCACTGTTAAGCTGAGGGAGAGAGGCGCTAAAGGCACGAAGGATGCGGTTTGGAAAGCCTATGGGTTACATCTGAATCCGGAAGTGCCTTCCTTAGATGCTCCTTCTTGTTTGCGTTACCTTAAAGCCTACCTGTGTCTGCATGATTGGTTAATAGAACAAGAAAAAGTCGATCTCAGTCGCCGCATCACCCCCTACGTCGATGCCTTTGGAAGCGATTACATCGGCCTGGTTCTCGCTGGTGATTATGAACCCGGTATAACAACTCTGATCGACGATTACTTGCAATACAATCCAACGCGGAACCGATCACTCGACATGTTACCATTATTCAGTTTTCTGGATAGAGAACGAGTGGCTTCCGCCGTAAATGATGAGTTAGTGAAAGCAAGGCCAACATTTCACTATCGGTTACCCAATTGTGACATTGACAATCCGCAGTGGTCGGTTGCAGATGCCTGGAATGGTTGGTGTATGGTAGAACGCCTGGCTGAGAATACGATTTTGCTTGAAGCTGCGACCAAAGACTACCTTGACCACCAATCCCAAATCCTGCCTGATATTATAGATCCATGGCTGAAAAAAGCGAACCATTGGGTCAGCAAATTGTGCTGAGTTCCAATAAACAAAAAAGTCTGGGTACAGACCGATTGCAACAGTACATTAGCAACACAACCCTTTTGCAAACCGTTACGCTCAGCGTTCTACTAGTGACACTTGTGATCCATTTGCTGGTTTTTGCAGAGGAAATTCTGCTGCCGGTCACTTTTGGATTTTTTTTGAGTATTCTACTGTACTCACCGTTACGCTTGCTGCAACGCTTGCTTATCCCTAAAGCTGTGGCAGCCCTTCTGTTGGTCATCACCGTGATCACTGGGCTGCTGGCAAGTGGCTACACTATACGGGAAAGTGCTTTAGATCTGCTCCAGTCAATGCCTCAGGTGATTGAAGAAATCCGCAATAAAACCTTCGTCGTCGAGCAAGCTATAGAAGACGTTCAGCAGCAAACCAGTGAGGTGGAAATTGCTCTATCAGATGTCATGGAGAATTCACCTGCAGAAGAAACTCAGGTCGTTATCGCAGATGATCTAAGCCTACAGGATCAAATAGTTGAAGAAGCAGTGAGCACACTTTGGCTGTCTTCAGTGACTTTGTTGCTGTGCTATTTTTTCCTGGTAGGTGGTGACGCATTGGCAAGGAACATCGCCTCTATTTTCAACTCCCGTCAGAAGCAAGTGCAGACATTTCGGCTGTTTCGTAAAGTACGTGAACATATTTCGAATTACCTGGGTGTCACCCTGGTGGTTAATTTGGGTTATGGATTGGTAATAGGTTTGATTCTGTACTTTCTGGGCATTGAACTTGCCATCCTATGGGGACTGGGTGCAGGAATCCTGCGGTATGTCCCATTTGTTGGAACGATTATCACTGTGTCACTGATATCAGTCATTACTCTCACCTACCACGATAATCTGACGTTAATCATCTTGGTTCCTTGTGTTGTTATGGTTATCAATTTTATCACCGGTAGCCTGATCGAACCCTTAGTGCATTCCCACCACTTTAAACTAAATCCAATAGCCATCTTTATTTCCATAATATTCTGGGGATGGATATGGGGTGCTGCGGGATTGTTTATTGCTATACCTTCATTGATCACAGCCGCTGTGATATGTCAGCACATAGCCCCTCTGTCTAAACTTTATCTTATCGTCTGTCTTCAGCCTGCACCTCAAAGATCTAAGCCAGCTTAAGATTGGTAAAGCGGAATAATCAGCTGTCTGCGGCAACACAGATTAATTTCTTAAAAATTTTCCTTTGTGTTCTCAAATAAGGCAGATATTCGGGATGCCACTGGGTGCCAACAATAAAGTGGTCAGTTTTAGATTCTATGGCCTGCACAAAACCATCCAAGTCATAGGCAGCAATTCTCAGACCTTCTCCCACCCGGTCAACAGCCTGATGGTGAAGACTGTTGATGCGACAACAATCGCTGCCAATAATGCCTTCAAGTCGACTGCCCTTTTCAATCAGAGCTGTTTTTGCGGGAAACAACGTAGAACGATTTGAGGTTTTCTTTCTTCTGTGGCGAATAGTCAAATGCAGAGTTCCACCATTGACTACGTTGATAAGCTGAGCCCCTCGACAGATACCCAGTAAAGGGACTTTACCTGCAAGAGCCTGTGTAATGATGCCCACTTCAAAAACATCACGCTCAGCATTGATTTTGGCTCGTTCAGCTGGTTTTTCACCGTAAAGTACCGGGTCTATATCGTCGCCTCCCCCAATAATGACAGCATCGAAATTCGTTGCCAGAGCCGCACTATGAGGAGTGAGATGAACTGCCCGGGCACCCAGTAGTTTTAATGATAAATGGGTTGCCCACCAGGCATAGGCCAGTCTTCGGGCAGGACCAGTCACACCAATTAATGGCTTTTTCTTTTTCATCCTTTGGTCTCTCAAATCTTTGGTTCTTATAGTTTTTTTCAAGAATTTTGAAAATCTTCTACGATTCTCCTTTTTCATCCCGATCTATCTTCACTGTATTTCCGCCCCATTCAGTATTCGCGGGTTTGAACAGCCATTGGCATGCATTTTGATTTAAAACTATTCGAATCTTAAATCTACTGGGGATTTCGAATGGAATGAACTCAAAACAAGCATTGAGTGGGCCAAAATCTTAAAGGTTAGATAAATTCTTGAGTAATGGTCACCATGGAGGGATTC
>JGI12048J13642_10518254_pt1 | contig 19845 bp, 13 predicted proteins | sample ElkSlonscriptome_16_FD_13642 | JGI IMG/M metagenome (IMG submission 13642)
ATGGTCTGGTTTCCAATTACGTTGAGTCTGTGGTGCAAGATAGCTTGGGTTTTATTTGGGTATCTAGTGCATCAGGATTGAGTAGGTTTGATGGCACCGCTTTTACACATTACTTTAGTCAGGTAGGCGATTCCACTTCACTCATGAACAAGAGTGCCCATCATATTCACGTCGATGAGAAGGGACGACTTTGGGTGAGTATGAGGCAAGGCGGCTTGGCGCGCTACCTGCCCGAGACGGATAACTTTAAGAACTACGCAATCGCTAAAACGGACACAGGAGATGTTTACCTTGCTGCTGCCTATTACTTCGCAACCGACAGAGATGGAAACTTCATCATTCGCACGGTTGATTTATCCACATTTCGCTACAATGAAGAAAAGGATGTTTTCGAATATTATTACCCTTGGAATGAGGTGCTTGATGAAAACGCTACAGGTGTTTACCCCGTTTATTTAGACAGTCAATCTCGATTATGGTTATCCATTGTTGATGAAGGCAGTCGCTGCCTCAAATCATTTGGTGGATCGGACAAAAACATTACCTCGTACAAGTGTTCGATATCCTCTTTTGTCAATTGTGCAATAGAAGCTCCTAAAGGAACGCTTTGGATTGGCACTTGGGGAGGAGGCCTGTATCGATATGTAATTGACGAAGACGCTTTGACTCAGCATTTTCCTGCTAAAAATCCGAATAGCCTTAAGGGTAGGGTGGTCCAGGATTTGGAACTCGACAAAGATGGCAATCTCTGGATTGCAACTGAGCAAGGCCTGGCCATCATTGACAGCACTCAACTTGCTCGTGGCGGAAAACAATTATCCTTTGTTAACCCGATCAGTTCGGCCAAAGGCACTGCAATCTCAGGCAATTTCAGAGATATTGAATGCGATAACGGAGGAAGGCTTTGGTTTACTTCCTATGGGGGAGGACTATACCTCTTTGATCCTCAGTCGATATCCTACTCAGTCCTTAGCGTTCAGAATGGAACGTCGAGTAAGCGAAGGATTATAAACTCGGTTTTTGATATCGAAGATTCAGAAGGAGTCCAATGGTACAGGATGCGTAATACCGTCTTGTCCTACAACCCATATTCCGGAGACTACGAAGAATTTGCTTTGAAGGCAAGAGAACAACCTGAGACGGGAATCGCTCAACTTTTAAATTTGAGCTGGGCTCCGGATGGGCGAATCATGGCGAGCTATCAGGGAGGTCCTTTTATTCTTTTCGATCCTCAAACGCACAAGCAGCAATACTATCCTTTTGCAGGAAATCACAATTTTCCTAACGGAGTGTTAAAGACTTATCGAGATTCGAGAGGGGCGCTTTGGGTGTCTACGTATCAAGCAATTTTGCGGCATCCGGGATCCGACTTGACAGAATTTGATACCATCGTTCACGATTTCGATGGGAGAGATATCATCGAAGATGAGAACGGTATGATTTGGGTAGGTTCTTGGAATCAAGGGGTGGCACGAATTGATCCTATCACGCTCGAGACAAAAAGGTTCGATCCTACACGATTCGACGATACCGGCTTGCTTGGTAGCGATGCTCATAATTTGGTCCGGACTTCAGATGGACGCATATGGACCCTTACTTCTAAAGGGTTGAACTTTTACAATCGAGAAAAAGACCGATTCGAGTTTATTGATCCATCCGCCAACAATGATTTGCTATTGACGGATTATTTCGCTCTTGATAGTGAAGGAAACGTTTGGTTCAGCTCACTTAAAGGACTGATTCATTGGCAGCGGAAAAATAAAAAAGTGATGTTTCTGGACGAGGATTACGGTTTGCCCAAAACGGAATATTATGAGGTGAAATCAGCTCAGGACGGCGACATTTATATTTCAACGGCTGCCGGATGTCTTCATTTTGACCCTAAGAATATTCCCGATCCTGCGATTCCGGGAAAAGTTCTTTTCACCACTCTACTCGTGGAGAGCGAAAAAAGGGAAATCAAACAGAGCCTACTTGGCAAAGAAGAATTTCAAATATCCTATCAGGAAAATTTCGTAGAAATCGACTTTGCGCCGCTCAACTTCAATTTGGATGGCAAGATTCATTACGAGTATATGCTCGATGGCGGCTCGGGGGTTTGGGTGGATATTGACCAAGAAACCAAGGTGAGTTTTTTGGATATCCCTCATGGGAATTACGAGCTGAAAGTAAGAGGCAGAAATGATTGGGATGAATACGGTAAAATATCAAGTATATCTTTTGAAGTGACTCCGCCGTGGTGGCTATCTAAAATAGCCTTGGTTGGATATGTGATTCTTATGGTTTTGGTTGTTTTGCTCTACAATCGCTTGAGAACGGTTCAGTTGAGGCGCAGACAGAAAAAACTCGAGTTAATCGTTGAAGAGAGAACGGAAGAAATCACAATCGAACGCGATCGATCAGAATCGCTTTTGCTGAATATCCTTCCGTCAGAAATAGCGGAAGAACTCAAGTACAACGGTCAAGCCGAAGCGAAAAAGCTTGATCAGGTTACGGTCCTCTTCACCGATTTTAAAGGATTCACTCAGTATTCGGAGAAAGTCAGTCCTGAAGCATTGGTAGAGGATTTGCATGAGAGTTTTACGGCTTTCGATGAGATCATGGCTAAGCACGGGGTGGAAAAAATCAAGACCATTGGAGATGCCTATATGGCGGCAGGTGGTTTGCCAACACCCAACGACACGCATCCGCAAGATGTGCTGGAAGCCGCGTTTGAAATTTGCGATTTCATCGAAAAAGGAAAGGCTAAAAAGATAAAAAACGGATTACCCTATTTTGAGATACGAATAGGCATTCATACGGGACCGGTTGTTGCGGGAATTGTAGGGGTAAAAAAATTCAGTTACGATATCTGGGGGGATACGGTAAATACGGCAGCCAGAATGGAGAGCAGTGGCCAAGAAGGTAAGGTGAATATATCTCAGACGACCTATGAATTGGTGAAAGAGATGAGTAACTACAGCTTTCAGTCAAGGGGGCAGGTCAAGGCAAAAGGAAAAGGAGAGATGGAAATGTTCTTTGTTGAAAGAGCAAACTGAAAATATGCTATTCTACGATTTCACCGGGTGGTTGCTTTTCCAGGCGCCGCTTTTTGTTGAGAGCCAATACTACAGGAATCAGCGCATAGACAGAACCTGAATAGGCAGCGGCCGTTCCGCCGAATATCAAAACGATGCTGATAGAAAGAACGGTGATCAGTACTAGAATCAAGTAGCTCTGAATGAAGGTTTTGGTTTCATGAATTTCTGACCGGTTCAAATCCAAGGCTTGCTTTTTTCTTAAAGCATGTACATGCATTAAGCCCAAAAGCAGATAAATGAAGAAAAGACCAAGCCCGAATCTAATCATGATGTTTTCCCACTCAGGCGTGGTAAGGTTTGATTCGTTCAGCTTGGATAGCGCAAGTTGAAGTGCTTCAGATTGGTCGCCCATTGCCATTTTTATCCTGGCGTAAAGCGATGTGCCTAAATAGGAAAACAAAAATTTTAGTGGATAGATATAAAAGAGGAGGAGAAAGAGGAATAGAAAAGTCAGTGTTTTAGTGAGCCTATCCTGCATGCCGTAATAAAGAAAGAAGTTGTTGTGGTTATTCCAAATGCCAAGCAGCAAAAGGATGCAAAAGATGAAACCGCTGAAGCCATACATTGATGCTTCTAGCTCTACGTAGTTGGTAGGAACTTCAGAAGCAATGACCAGAAGGGTGATGGAAAAGCCAAAAACGGCATCCGTAAGATTTTCAAGGCGACTACTCACGAGACCGCGATACCGAAATCCCGTCGATGATGCTTTTTGCCTTCTCTTGTATGCTTTTGATAGCATCTAATCAAATTTCTTTCAACTTCTAAATCGACTCACTTTTATTCAGAAACCAAAAGAATCGAAATTCCCTTGTCATTATTTATCAGGTTCTCTCGATCTACAGAGGAGATGAAGGACAGATTGCCACGATCGTTTGCCATGACGGCAATTATACCCGCTCCTGATTTCTCGGCGTATTTGATGGTTTGATTGGCAAAGCCAACTGAGTATTGAGTCATCTCTTCTTCAACACGTTTATGAGCAATGCCTTCTTGAGAGAGGAAATTCCCTGCTTCTACGATGCCTTTTTGGATGGATTTGCTAATCTCAGCGGCGGCTCTTTTGACGGAATAAAAATGAACATCCGCATCAAAGTGACTTGCCAGCATAGCAACGGCCTCTACTTTGTTTTTAAAATTTTCGTGCCCCCCGTATGGAAAAATGATGTGCTTTATTCCTGATTTCGTGTCCACCACATCCGGAACCGTCAAAACCGGAACCGGACTCTTTTCAGCTATCTTAAGCGCATCAGCGCCAAATAGTTTTTGTCGAATTCCTCGCGTACCGTGCGTGCCCATCAATACCATCGACACATCAGGCTCAGCAGCCACTAAAGGTATGGTGTTGAGAATACTGCCCTCCTCAATCCGGTAATTTGCCTGAATTGCGTGTTTTTCAATGGCCTCATTACAAAGTTCACTTAAGTATTCTTCAAGATCATCTTTAGCCCTGTTTTTCTGTTTTAGTAATTTTTCAGTTGCACCTGAATTGATGTGCAAAAGATCGATTTCTTGATTGCCCACTGCTGCCATTTTGCAGGCTAATTCAAATGCATTTTCTGCTGCAGGTGTGAAATCGGTAGGAACCAGTATTTTATGCATAAAGCTTTTATTTCTAAGCTAAATGTGCAAAGTTTTTTTGAATAAGATGAGGATAAGCACTAAGATTAGCACTAATATGAATTGCGATTGAAATGGAAACGCTTAACTTAGGCCGTATCTAAAGTTCGCAGACGACTCTGAATTGAATGGAAAAGTACAAACACATCTTCGACAGGATCTTCACTAGATTAAAGGAAAATTTACATCCTGAATTGACCTATCACAATGTGGAGCACACATTGATGGTAATGGAATGGGCCAAGGAACTGTCTCGAAAAGAAGGCGTTGGTGAACGTGAATTTATTCTCATCCAGATTGCTGCTCTTTTTCACGATAGCGGCTTTTTAGTTTCGCGGGAAGAGCACGAGAAAAGGGGCTGTGAAATAGCCCGAAAAGAATTGGCTGATGAAGATTTTTCTCACGAGGAAATCGAAGCAATTTGTGGAATGATCATGGCCACCAGGGTTCCCCAGAAACCTACTAATCAGCTTGAACGAATTCTGGTTGATGCCGATCTTTATTATCTCGGTACCGAAAAATATAGTAAGTATGCCACGCAGCTTCGTGACGAACTGAGAAGCTTTAACCCCGAACTCAGTGCAGAGGATTGGAAAAACATCCAAATCAAATTTTTGCAACATCACCGATACAATACCGATTTTGCCAAAACGTATTTAGAGCCGGCTAAGTTGAAGCAATTAGAGGTCATCAAACAGTCTTAATTAACAAGGCTCATTTTTGGTGTGGGTTTTGAATAACGTTGGTGACCTATCTCCACAAAAATGAACACAACATCTTACAAGATTTTACTCGTTTTCACCATTATTATGGTGGGGCTTTATTTTCTCATAAACGGTTTAATCGAGGCTTCGGGGTTTTTGAAACCCTTGGTTTTATCTCTACTCTTAGCGATGGTTCTCATCCCGCTTTCGCAAAAATTGGAATCTTTGGGCTTCAACAGAGGTTTATCTTCGGTTACCTCAGTCTTAGTTTCCATGCTGGCTCTGCTTGTGGTTCTTGGTCTGCTTGCAGTGCAGATCAATAAGATGTCAGACAATTGGCCCGATATCAAGGAAAATCTGAAACCCAGAATTGAGGGATTTACTGATTTTTTAGAAAGTACATTGGGCTTAACCCAGGAAGAATTGAACCGCATGGTAGAAAAGAATATGCCTTTTTCTTTGGGTGATGAAGGTTCTCATGAGCAAGAGGTTTCAAACCCTGACGGTAAGCAACAAAAGTCAGCTTTGCCAAATGTCTCGTCCAAAGCGGTGGGAACTGCGGGCAGCGCATTGTTGAATATTTTCAGTTTTATGGGAACGTTTTTTCTCGTTTTCATCTATATCTTCTTCATCCTGTTTTACCGCAAAAAAATCAAAGTGTCCGTTCTGAAATTTTTTGATGAAGAGAAACGGGATGAGGCCCAAAAAGTGCTAAAACAATCTGTGAAACTTTCCGGCCAATACCTTATCGGACGTTTAATCCTTATATTTTTTCTTTCTATCATCTACAGTGCAGGCCTGTTCGCTTTCGGGATAAAGAATGCCATCTTCATTGGAATATTTTCGGCCCTTCTCAGCATCATTCCTTACATCGGAAACATTATCGGATTTGTATTGGCCGTTATTATGGCCACTGTATCAGGCGGTCACTTGTGGATGTATATCGGAGTAGCCATTACCTTCACAATTGCTCAATTCGTTGAGAGTTACATTCTACAGCCCTATGTAGTAGGTGATAAAGTAGATCTCAATCCTATAGTAACCATTGTTGCCGTCGTCCTGGGGGGTGCAGTATGGGGAATTATGGGAATGATAATCAGTATTCCACTCTTTGGAATTTTCAAAATCGTTTTTGATCATATTCCCGCCACTCAACCCTTGGGATACGCCTTGGGTAGTGAAGATATTGGTGATGATAGCCCCGGATTCTTTGAGAAAATTGCCAATAAGATTAATAGATAGATCCCCTTGAGAGTTCTAGTTGATTTCAATTTCCTTCTTACCATTGTACCATGCCCGAGAAGCATGTCGTCATAGAAAAACTTACCGTCACCGACTCGATCGGAACTCGCCTTAGTGACTATGCGGTAGGTAGGTTTGAGGCCTTACCCTCGCGAAAAAGTGTAAAGAAGGCCATTAAGCGAGGACTGCTCTTGGTTAATGACAATGTTTCCCAAACGGCACACAGAGTAGTTCAGGGAGAAGTGCTTACCGTGATAGCCGATGAAAGAAGTCGTCCCGTCTACAAACGGGAAATTTCTGTTCTCTACCAAGACGATTATATGGCTGCGGTGCGGAAACCGGCCGACTTATCCGTTAGCGGCAATACCTTCCGAACCTTGCAAAATGCCTTGGCCTACAACCTTGAAAAAACCAAACTAATGGATGCACTCGCAGTTCCGCGTCCTGTCCATAGATTAGACCGATTGACGGGAGGTGTTGTGCTCATTGCCAAAACCACCAAAGCTGCCACCAATCTGGGTGAACAATTTGAAGAACGCAGCATTGAGAAAACTTATCTGACTTGGGTAAGCGGAAGACATGATGAAGAAAGACGCTATGATGCTCCGGTCGATGGCAAAGAGGCATTAACTGCGGTCAAGACAATCAAGATGATTGATCATAACCGATATGGAGAATTGACCTTATTGGAAGCAAAACCAAAGACCGGAAGAAGAAATCAAATACGAATGCATCTTGCTCAGGCCGGTCATCCTATCTTGGGCGATCTAAAATTCGAAGGAAGGAAGTCGGGAAAAGGCCTGTTTCTATTCGCTAAAGCCATCGAATTCAATCATCCTAAAACGGGAATTCGCACGATAATTGAGACGAAGGTTCCGAAAAAGTTCAATCTTATTTAAGCACATGCCTTTTTACACAGATAGCAAGATAGCCTCATTCTCTGCTTGGAAACCCGATTGAAGCTCCTTTTGGATTTAGATTTTGCTTCTTATGCCGGCGTTTGTTGCTATTTGAACTGTGTTCCAACTCTCGTAGTTATTTTTCGTAATACCTTGGTTGAAAAGGTATTGTGGAGCCGTTAAAGTTTTCTTATTTTGTTAGCGTAGGTTGCTTTACTTAACTTCATAATTATGTTTCTTTGTGATTGCTACGAAAACGGAAACAATATTATCAGATATGGATACACGATTTATTCTTTTGACGGCCCTTATTTTAGTGGGTCAAGTTCACGCCCAAAATACAATCACCTTTGAAGATGTAGCACAGGAAAAATCAATAACCTATGCCGGTAAAACCTTTGGGTCTACCTGGGGAGATATTGATAATGATGGAAAACCTGATCTCTTTCTTTCTTGTCACACCAACGGTGCCGATCTGTATAATGACAATGATTTTCCCATCATCTACATGAACAATGGTGATTCATTCGAATCCAACCTTATTCTCGCCGGTTTAGATATTGACTTTAAAACAATTAATGACTGGCATGGATCCGTATTCTTTGATGTAGATCGCGATGGGGACCTGGATATGTTGAATTCTCTCGGCGGAAACTCGGACAATACCTTCTATTTAAATGAAGATGGAATTCAAATGATTGATTTCTCAGATGAGTTCAACTTATCGAACCCGAATTCATCAGGACGAACACCAGGGCTTATCGATATAAATGGTGACGGATTTACAGACATTATCACCAATGGAATCACTTCGGCCGGTGGGTCTCCGAAATTACTAATCAATGAGGGAGGAGAGACGTATACCGAGGCTCCGGATTCTTACAATTTCAATTGGACTACATCCGTCTTTTCGACCACATCGGATCTCAATAATGATGGCGGCTTGGCTTTACTTTCTTTCAACGGCCAAACCAGGTTTCAGCAACTGGAAAACGGTGTACTCTCGTCACCGGTGTACCTTGGCACCAATAGAGTACTTGATTTTATTGTAGAGGATCTCAATGGTGATCTGTTACCGGACATTTTTGAAGTCAAAGGCGACAGAGGCGCTTTCGTGGAGCAAATTAATGATAACCTGATTAGAAGCAATGTCAATCTTTTTTTCCTTTTAGATCCCGTCGACTTTGAGTTTTCATCCGAATCAGATGAAATTCAATTGGTTATTTATCCAAGTAAGAACGAAAGCTATACCGTTGTAGTGGGAGATAGTATCTATCCAATGGAAACAGGGGTTGTCACTTCGCTTACCCTGAGTGAACTAGATCCGGGTGTAGTCCGAACAGCTCCAATCGAATTCCCTGATATCACCGCCAGAATCTATGTTTTCTACAATCCGGAGAATGAAAAATGGGAGGTTATCGCAAAGAGCGATGTTACCTATAAGCGTCCATTGGGCATCGAAGTAAACGGAACTGATTTGATCCTCGAGGATAATTACCCTGTGGCTGCCAATTTTGGAGGCAAGCTATATTACAACCAAGGTGACTACGAGTTTGAGGAAGTACAAACGAATGTATTTGATGAGAATGACAACTTAATGTCTGTAGTAGCGGCAGACTTTGACAATGATATGGATCTTGATCTCTATGCTGTTAGGTCAAACTATGCAAGTAATAAATCAAATATTCTCTGGGAAAATGTCGGAGAGGAAAATTGGGTGAGGCACGAAGGAGCTTGGGGTGCTGAAGGAAATGGTCCCGGGATTGGAGAAAATGTTTCTACCGTTGATTATAACAATGACGGATTCATAGACCTTTTCGTGACAAACGGCTCTTCGATCTTTTGGCTGGATAGCGCCCGATTAAACCTGTACGAGAATCAAGGCAACAGTAACAATTGGTTGAAGGTTCAGTTGAAGGGAGTGGCGAGCGATCCATTGGGACTTCAGGCCAAGGTAGTTTTGACTGCGGGTGGAGTTTCACAGGTCAGGTATCAAAACGGAGCTACGCATAGATTTAGTCAAAACGATACTCGACTGCATTTTGGTCTGGGGCAAAATACATCAATCACCTCGATTGAGGTCTTCTGGCCTTCGGGAATTCATCAGGTTATAACCGATGTGGACATCAATCAAATCATTACCATAGAGGAGGAAGAGCCTTGCGAGGCGCCATATCCTGTAGCGGAAAATTTGAGTTCAGAGGTTTTGCAAAACGGTGTTCGACTAAAATGGGATGTGATTCCCGGCTCATTTAATTGCCAAGTGAACGGTGGTAAGGCGGCTAATTCCGCAACCGCTTCTTTTTTGACCAACGAAGCAAATTCTTCTGAATTTTGGGTTCCCGCCCCACAGTTGGAGCTAAATACAGAATATCGCTGGAGGGTAAGGTGCGCTTGCACATTTAATACAGTTGGGAATTTTACACCCTTTCAGTTTTTTACATGGGGGGACAATGGTTCTGAAAATGGAATAATGGGTCAAGACGCCGGCTCGGCTCACGTTTATCCCAACCCTGTTGAGGACGGCTATATTACTGTCAATCTTGATTTTTCGGGAGCTCCGATCAATGTCAATTTCACCGATTTGCAAGGCAGACTCATCAAAGAGCTGGTATTAAATGATCCTGATAAAAGGACGTTTCAATTCGATATGAGTGACTTCGATGCGGGTGTATATGTACTGACCATTACGAATGGTAAGGAGTTTTTCATTGAGCGGGTGGCCAAGAAATAAACGTTCGAGCTCGATTAAGCAGGTGCACTTTCATACCGCGTAGAATGTGCTTTCTTATACTGAGAGGGGGACAGACCTGTACGTTGTTTAAACACCCGATTAAAACTCGTCTTTGATTTAAAGCCTGACTCGTAAGCCAAGGCTAGAAGTGTAAGGTGTGCATAGGATTCATCCACTACTTTTTCCTTGAATGCTCGTATTCGATAGCTGTTCACAAAATCGTAAAAATTTGTGTCTAAATGCTTGTTTAGCAATTCGGATAACCTCTTGTCTGAAAGATTTATTCCCGACGCAAGTTCGTTAAGCGTAAGACTTTCATTGAGGTAAGGCTGCGCTTCATCCATCCATTTTAGGAGCGCTGTTTTGTATTGATTGGCTTGGGCTTCCGTAAAAACTGATTCGCCCGACGTGGCTGACTTGGACAGCTTATTTTCAGCGTTTTCCAAGAGAAAGTCCGGAAGAAGGATCTTTGCTTGAACGGTTCCCTTGTAGCCGAGGATCGCAAAGAAACCAATCAAGAGGATGGCGATAATGAAGCCGGGGTTATATGCCAACTCTTCAGGGGTGTAGATTAATTCGTACACCGACAAGAATGAATCAGCTATCACTATAATGGCGATACCCGATAGAAGTGTTTTGCACCAACTCAAATCTTCACTGCCTAAACTCGAGCGTGTCTGCTTCACCAATAACTCAGTCTTAGTTATTTCGCGAAAGGCGAAAAACGAGTAAATGAGGAGGTAGGCATTTTCTATAAGGTTGATATAATCAGCAATATTGGCCAGAAACTGCCCGTAGTCTTGAAAGGTAGCAGACGATATTAGACTAATGCCGAGAGGTAGGCTAACTAAAAGCCATTGAACGAAATAGGGAATCAACTGAATCAGATAGGGTCTGATGATACTTTCTTTCTTTTCCCTGACAGATCGGACGAAAAACAATAGGGTAGGACCGAGTAAGAAGCCAATACCGTGACCAAAAATAATAGCGATGCCGGCTATGACTGCAGCCTTGTGAACGAAAGCATAATAGTAGAGGGCAAAGAAAAAACCTGAAGCGAAAAACAAGGCGGGTAGTTTTCCCGAAAAGGTCTTTCTGGTTTTTAGAATAAAGAAAACCATCAATCCGGCCAGCGTCATGCCTGCCACCAGAATAAAATTGATGATCATTTGAAAGTTCTCCACCCGCCAAAAGTCGACATCAATTTGGTTAGGGCCAAATACCAATTCGCGCATTTTTGGATTTTTATGAAAAAGCCCCCGACGAATTATGTCGAGGGCTCTTCTGATGAAATAGTGGATTTATTTTTTTAAGAATTTGGCAGGACCGTATCCGCTTACTTCCAGTATATACAGACCGCTTTTAAGTCCGTTGAGGTCAATGAATCTTCCATTGTAACTTCCATCTCGAATGATCTGCCCGAGCGCATTTACAATTCTGAAAGAGCCAGGTTTACCTGTCGTCAAGTTCAGTCGATCGACGGCGGGATTAGGATAAAGCTCGACTGTAGGAAGCTCTTCATACGCTGCCGATAGCAAAACGGGAGTGAGCTTGATTATATAGCTATCACGAAAAGCCACTACCGACGCAGTTACTTCTGCCTCAGGTGATGGATCAAGATCCACGGTGTTTTGATAGGCAGCACTCAAATAGATGTTTCCTTCTGAGTCGCTGTCAACGCCGTGATGTTCCGTAAAATTTGAACCACCGAAATTAGCGGCATAGAGAAGTTCTCCTTCCGAATTAAGAACGGAAACAAAAGCATCAAACGGCTCGGTAGATTCTTTAGTTAGAATGAGCTCCTCTTCCGAAAAATCAAAATCGGCCTGGTCGCCAAAATAACCTGTCAAGAGCACATTCCCTGAAGGGTCAGTATTTACATCGTAGCAATTTTGAAAACCGATTCCCTGTATGGCCGAAGTCCAATCAACCTCACCGGTCGGATTTATCTTTATCACAAAGGCATCATCAAATTCCACTGAACTAAGGGGCTCATCAAAACCGGTAGAAAAAGAACCGTTGAAACCTCCTGCAGCAAAGGCGTTTCCTTCGCTATCGAGAGCGATGTCCCAGGCTGTTATATTACCGGTACCACCGAAAGTAGAAACGTAGTCGTAATCTCCCGCATCGGTCAGTTTAAGAACAAAGCCATCACGTCCTGAAATCGGGCTGCGTTCTTCGGTACCCTCACCGGGGTCAAAATCTACCGTCCCGGAAAATCCACCGGCTATAAATACATCACCGTCGGAATTGACATCCATTCCCAAGACCAGTTCTTGATCAGAAGAACCAACATTGAGCGCCCATTGAAATATTCCGTTTTCGCTCAGCTTTACGACAAATGCATCTTGTCCTCCGTTTGATGTCAGTTCGAATACGCCTTCTCCGGGATCGTAATCACCGGTAGAGGAGAAGTAGCCTCCCACGTAAACGTCACCCGCATCGCTAACCCCAATTGAAACAGGCTCTTCATAGTCGGGACTTCCCATGCTGACCGCCCAAATAAATTCGCCGTCGGAATTCAGCTTTAAAGCAAAAATATCCTCTGCACCTTGAGAGGTGAGTTCGAAGGTCGTTTCACTCGGATCAAAATCTACAGTCTGTTGGTAAACGCCTGTTATGTAAACATTTCCTTCTGCGTCTACTTCAACGCCCGTTCCATAATCAAAGAAGTCTCCGCCAAAACTACGCACCCATACCAAGTTTCCCTCCGTGTCAATCTTTTGAATGAAAATGTCGAAGAATCCGTTTGAGGTAAGTTCGGCCGTGTCCTCCGTAGGATCCATATCTGAAATGTCGGTAAAGTATCCTGTGATATATGAGTTTCCCGCATCGTCTACGGCCATAGCTCTGACCACATCTTCACCTATTCCTCCGAAAGCGCCACCCCATTCAAAATTTTGGCCGTTGGCAAGGATGTTTCCCATCATAAAGGAGGCAAGTAATAGGTAATAATTTTTCATATTTAAAAAGTTTAGTTTGAGAATAGCCACGAATATGAAGAGTTAGACCGAAACGGTCGTACCAATGGAAGCAATGAACCGTATTTGAAGCGCTGATCCACTCTAATCCTATGATTTATAGTCTGATAAAAATTCAGTCAGAATGTAGTGTCAAATAAGAAAATCGCTCGATAGCACTTCTTATTCAAACCTGATTTGATCCACCTCCAAGACGAAGGGACCTTCTTTCTTATCGCTTTTGATAATTCCCATTCGAATGATTCCGGATAAGTCTGTCTTGGTAATTTTATTTCCTGTTTTATCGCTCAACCGCCATTCGTCAAAATCCTTCAATTCAAAAGTTGAAACTTGCCATTCTTCCCGAGGCGTAAATTGTACTTTATAATATGGAAGGTAAAAGGGTTCGGATGTCTTTAGTCTAAAACCGAATGTCCCTCCGCTTCCCCTGTGCCTGATCGATACCGTTTTATATTCAGATAAGTCATAATCGCCCAAAGGGCTTTGAAAGGATGCAAACCCTCCATTATTAGCAAGGCTAAGCGCACCACGGAACACAACAGTTGAATCATTGTAAGTAAGTACTCCCTTAGACAGACCTCCCATAACTCCGTCATTTACAACGCGCCAATCATTTACTTCATTCGTGTTGAAATTTATATTAAGAGACATAATCATCAAGGGTAGGAGTGCGAGTAAATGAATCATAGGGCATTAACATTTTTCTTTAAGAAGTGTTTTTAACCTTCAACTGATCGAAAAGGAAAAGCAATCCTCTTTAGATGAAAAGAGTCCTTTCTTTAGCTTGCGCCAATATTAATCGTTGGGTTTTTTCAACAGGTCTCTAATTTCAGCCAATAAAATTTGATCTTTTGTTGGCTCAGGGACTTCCGGAGCAGGAATACCTTCCTCTTCTTTTCGAGCGGCGGCCTCTTTCATTTTATTGTAAGACCTGACTATAACGAAGACTGCGAACGCCACAATGATGAAAGTTATAATGCTATTGATGAAAAGACCGTAAGAAATGGCCACTTCTGCTACACCGTTGCCGGCTCCTTCAGGTGGTTCAGCAATGCCTTCTGTCAAAACGTATTTCATGTCGGCAAAATCAACCCCACCAAGCAAAAGCCCGATTGGTGGCATAATAATGTCATTAACCAGCGACTTAACAATCGCTCCAAAGTAGGTCGCCAAGATCAGACCGACCGCCAATTCCATAACATTTCCGCGATTTATAAACTTCTTGAATTCATTGAGCATCTAAGTGTATTTTATTGGTTACAGGTACCCAAGGTATTGATTGAATTAGATGTCAATGCCATGATGTCCTTTTTATTTTTCAGTTTTTGACCTTTAACCTGAACACTTCCGTACTAAATCCATTTCTGTGCTTGGTGAGGCCATGAAGGGATTGTTTTTTTGCTAAAATCTATGCAAAGTTTTCATAAATGGACCTCGATTACTACACATTTATAATTACATTATCTTTCAAAGCCATGTCGTGAACAAAATCCGGCATGATCATTTATTATCTTAGATAAACCGCTTAAAACTATGTCCAAAACCATTATCGTTTCAAATCGCCTTCCCGTCAGAATAGAGAAAGACGGAGATAAATTAAATTATAAATCGAGTGAAGGTGGACTTGCCACAGGTTTAGGTTCCATTTATAAAGAGGGAAACAATATCTGGATCGGGTGGCCAGGGGCTTCCTTTGAGTCTGATCAATTAAAACAAGAAGTAACCGAAGGATTGAAGGGTGAAAGTATGCGTCCCGTCTTTCTGACGGAAGAAGAAGTAGAATCCTTTTACTTGGGGTTTAGCAACCAAACCCTGTGGCCTGCTTTCCACTATTTCATACAATACATCGATTACCGCGATGACAATTGGGAGAGCTATTGTACCGTCAACGAAAAGTTCGCAAAAACTATTTCAGAAAATTTGGATGATGACGATACGGTTTGGATTCACGACTATCAATTGATGTTGGTTCCGCACCTTTTGCGGCAAAGTCATCCGAATGTGACCATCGGCTTTTACCAACACATTCCCTTTCCGTCTTACGAGGTGTTTCGCACATTACCTTGGCGTCGTGAGTTGTTGGAAGGCGTGCTCGGCTCGGACTACATAGCATTTCACACATATGACGACATGCGTCACTTCCTGAGTTCAGTTCACCGACTCATGGGATTTCCATATCAGGGGAGTGAAATTCAAATGAAGGATCGCGTTGTGGTGGCAGATTCACTGCCGATGGGAATTGACTACGAAAAATACCGCGAAAACGCTTCCCATCCGGAAGCCCTGGAGCGAGAAGAACGGTACCGAAAAGCATTGGGCGATCAACGACTCATATTATCTATGGATCGGTTGGATTATTCCAAAGGTATACCACGCAGATTGGAGGCATTTGACGCTTTCTTGGAAACATACCCTGAATACAAACAAAAGGTATCTCTCCTGTTGATAGTTGTCCCTTCTCGCGATAAAGTACCAAATTATCAAATACTTAAAGAACATGTGGATGAGCTTGTCGGAAAGATAAACAGCAAGTATGGAAGGATGAACTGGGTGCCCATTCACTACTTTTATCGTAGCTACCCGTTCAGAGCGCTCGGAGCTTTTTACCGAATGTGCGACGTAGCAATGATCACTCCTCTGCGCGATGGGATGAATTTGGTTTGCAAAGAGTATGTTGCTTCTCGCGAAAAGAAAGATGGTGTCTTAATTCTTAGTGAAATGGCAGGGGCGTCTAAAGAGCTGGCCGATGCCATCTTGGTAAATCCTACTGATAAAATGCAAATGGTAGAGGCTATCAAGCAAGCCCTTGAAATGGATAAAGATGAACAGGCCCGACGAATGGAATTGATGCAAAAGACGGTGAAGAAATACAACATCTTCAATTGGGTGAATCTGTTTTTCGACAATTTGACGAATGTCAAAAACAATCAGAAAGCCTTATCGGTGTTGAAGTTAACAGGAAAGAAAGAAGATGATCTTTTAAAGAGCTACCAAGCTTCAGACAATCGATTGCTTTTGCTCGACTACGACGGAACACTGGTTGAATTCGACAAAGACCCAATGGCTTGCGCTCCCGGCGAGGAACTTCGCGAAAAACTACAACGATTGGGGGAAGATTCGAAAAACAACGTGGTCGTAATAAGCGGTAGAAAAGGCGAAACGTTGGATGAATGGCTAGGGGATCTGCCGCTTTTTCTGATTGCTGAACATGGAATGTGGAGCAAAGAAAAGGACGGTAAATGGAAAAGAAACGGAGGAGATTCCAATACTGATTGGAAAGAGGAAGCCATGGAAATAATGAATTTCTACGTCGATCGAACTCCCGGCTCCTTCATTGAAGAAAAGAGTCATTCACTAGCTTGGCATTATCGTAAGGTAGAAAAAGGTTTGGGAGAAGTGCGTAAAAGTGAATTGACCAGTCACCTTAAACACATGCTGAACGAACGTGGGTTTCATGTGCTGGACGGTGATCACGTAATCGAGTTAAAGCCGGACTACACGAATAAAGGACGGGCAGCGACACAGGTTTTTGAAGAGATTCAACCCGATTTTAGCATTTGTCTTGGCGATGATACTACCGATGAGTACATGTTTGAGGCATTACCGGATGAAGCCTACACCGTAAAGGTTGGCACAGGATCCAGTCACGCGCGATTCGGATTGGAATCGGTTTCGGAAGTGCGAAAGCTGCTGGACAAAATTTTAGACCTTGGCTAGAAAACCGGGTTTGTCCATTCGATTGTTGATCCGAGCCGCAGCGTTAATTAAACCCACGTGACTGTAAGCTTGAGGGAAGTTTCCCCACATAGATCCATCTCGCCAATCAATATCTTCACTGAGCAGACCCAGCGAATTTGAGTATTGCATAATTTCTTCAAATGCACGGCGAGCATCATCTATTCGGCCCACGCATGCCAAAGCCTCTGCATACCAAAACCCACAAATTAAAAAGGTTGATTCCGGCATACCAAAATCATCTTCAACCCGATAACGAAAGAACAGACCGTCTCTTACTTTAAGTTCTTTCTCCAATGCTTTGAGGTGATTTCTTGCAGCGTCGGAGTCGTGAGGCAAGTAGCCCATAATAATCAACTGTAAAGTACTCGCATCCATGTAGCCGTGCTCTTCCGCTGCACCATAAGCTTTTAATTGAGGTTGGTAAGTTGTTTCGATATGTTGAGTCGCACGTTTGGCTAAGGATTCCGCTTTTTTCTCAAGATCGGTCTGACCGAGTTTCCCGGCTACCAGCGCAGCAGCTTTGCACCCCGCCCACTGAAATAAATTGGAGTAGGCATGTCGTTGAGACCTGTTTCTGAACTCCCAAATACCCGCATCGGTTTCATCAATGGTCATTTCGATTTTTTCCAGAACCGTTTCTACCAATAATGCGGTGGTGGCACCCGGATGATTCTGAAAGCGACAGTCTACGTAAAGCGGCAACACCGCCATCAAAATCTGGCCGTAAACATCATTTTGAATATGGGTATAAGCATCATTTCCTGCCCTGACGGGTTGGTTGTTTTTATACCCGGGAAGATCAAGNTCTACCTCGGTCAACTTCAAATCGCCCGTAACACCATAAAGAGGCTGTATGCGTGTAGTTCCTTGCTCCGGAATATTCGAGATAAACGAAAAGTACTTTTCCATTTCTTCGAAGTGACCGATATTATTGAATGCTTGTAAGGTGTAGTAACTGTCGCGAATCCAGCAATAGCGATAGTCCCAATTCCGTGTACTCATGTGCGATTCGGGCAGCGAGGTGGTAGGGGAGGCGATGATGGCTCCCGTATCTTCGTATTGGCAAATTTTCAAAGTCAACGCAGAGCGAATCACTTGCGCTTGATAGATGTTTCCGATGCTGGTGGATTTTACCCAGCGTTGCCAATAGGCCACCGTCTCGTTGAGAAATTTCTCAGAAGTCTCGCGTATCGGACCTTCCAAAGGAACCCCGTAAGTGAGGATCATATAATAGGTTTCCCTGATGATAAATTCACGTTCCTCGGTTACATAGCTTAATGGAATGTTCGTTGTTAGGCGCAGACTTTCCTCTAGCCCACCAAACCTGATGTGATTGCTGCCTGTCTCTACTTTTAAATTCTTTTGTCCATAATTTCCTTTTGGTCTGCACTTTACGGAAACCCTCGGATAGCCTTTCGTGGGCTCTATTTTTCGGATAACCATTTTAGGTCGATAATAACGATCCAATTGCAAAAACCTCGGTGCGAAATCGGTGACTTGATATTCATGCTCACCGTCGCGAATGGTCGTTTGGAGTACATTGGTATTAGGAATGTATTCGTGTTCTGAAGTATACTCTTCGCTGCATGGCTTTATACTGAATTCTCCCCCTTTTTTGATTCCCCCGATTAAGGAGCCAAAAACAAAACTACTGTCGAATCGAGGCAAACACATCCATTCAAAATTTGTGTCTTTTCCGATCAGTGCGAGAAAGGAACAGTTTCCTATCAATCCGTAGTCGTACGTATTTGTGCCCATGGTGAATCTTTAGGTGTTAATTCGCGTGTTTTGGTAATGTGACCGATTAATATAATTGTAATAATGGAAGTCCCCGGAATGTTTTGAATCCCCGGGATGAAATAGTCTGTGAACAATTAATAGAAAACAAACTCAGAGTTATTCTGATTTTGGGGTTATTTGTACGCACATTCCTATATTTCAAACAAGAATAATCAGATAAAATGTCGAATACGAAAATAGACTTAGACTTTAAGAAGGCGATAATCGAAGCATTCCGCGCTCATAAAGAAGAGGTTCTGAATGACTTCCGACAAGAAGAAAGAACCAGATTGGATCAGGCAGCGAATGATGATATGGACAATCGGCACATAGATTCCAAAGCCGAAGAAACATTGAATGAGATGGACTTTTTGACGCATAGTATGGAAATCTTGGAGAAGGAAATCTATATTTTAAAGAGTGTTCATACCCAATCACCAAATGCTAAGGTCGAATTCGGATCGCTCATTCAAACCAATAAGCTGATAGCTTTGATAGGAGTAGCCCACGAACGGATGGAAGTTAATGGGATTTCGGTAGTTGGAGTTTCAATGGCTGCACCGCTGATGAGGGCCATGGAGGGTAAAAAAGAAGGTGACAAAGTTGAGGTCGGTTCTATTGTCCACAAAATAGAACAGATCTGTTAACCCTAGATTTGCGAAATTTTTACAACCTCAAATGAGGTGCTTCATCTAGCAAGTTCATAATAATTAAGAGTTGAGTAAGGCGGGATAGTCTGTCCCGGCAATCGGTCAAAGTTTTATATTTGCCGACTTAAAAAAATAAGATTATGCAAAAGAGATCAGCTCTTTTAATAGCCACCATTTTAATTTCGGTGGCATCGTTGGCGCAGAGCCCGATTGGACAAGGTGGAAAACAAATCAATTTTGGACTCGGTCTATTTGACAATGGTGTACCCGTTTACTTCGGCATGGATTTCGGTATCCATCCTGATATTACGGTGGGAGGTCAGCTTGGTTTGGATTTGGGATTCGACTATTTCTCCATATCGGGTAGAGGAGACTATCACTTTAACACGCTTCTCGAAATTCCTCGCGATTGGGATTTCTA
>JGI12048J13642_10564137_pt1 | contig 19841 bp, 13 predicted proteins | sample ElkSlonscriptome_16_FD_13642 | JGI IMG/M metagenome (IMG submission 13642)
CAGCGAAAGCGGAAACGTTTCCCATTGACTCCATTTTAAATGCTGACTTGATTTACCTCACGGGAGGAAATCAAAACCGTTTCCTGGAAAAGGTGAGTGATGAGATGCAGGAGGCGATCAAGCGAGCATATCGAGATGGGGCAACCGTTGCCGGAACTTCGGCGGGAGCAGCCCTAATGAGCAAGGTCATGATTACGGGAGATCAGAAAAAAGAGCCTGAATACGAATCGACTTATTCGCGATTGGAATACGATAACGCGATTACGACCGAAGGTTTGGGTTTACTCGACAGCGTGGTGGTAGACCAGCACTTTGTCGCGCGTAGCAGGTACAATCGGATTCTATCGGTCATGGCTGATTTGGATTATCCCGTTGGGGCAGGAATCGAAGAATCGACGGCTTTAGTGGTTTTGCCGAAGGTCGCTACCGTTGTGGGAGAGGGGCAGGTCATGCTTTTTTCGCGTCCCGATAAGTACAGCAATAGAAATGAACGAATTGGTTTTAAAAACATGAAATTGAACGCTTACCTTGAAGGAGATACGTTTCAGATAAACTGAATATGATGAGAGTAAGAATTCTTAGTTTTTTGGTATTCGGTGCGGCATTCACATCAGCCTTGGGGCCTTTGAGCAGTGGGCAAATGTGCAAGACCAATTTCTTCTCTTGGAAGATTTCAAGTAACTTCATTGAATACCAAATATCCATTCCTGAGTTAAACCTTACTTTCCAAAAGATGAAGAGAATTCTCCTGCCGACAGACTTTTCCTCCGTAGCCGATAATGCAATGAAGTATGCTCTTGACATCGCCGCTAAATTCAAGAGCAACCTTTTGCTCTATCACGTTTATTCCTTTCACCGTAGTGTAGATTACGATCGAAACTATCCCGAAGACGAGCAGCCCTACGTGAAGAATCTCGAACAGAAAATGATGGAGACCGTTGCCAAAATCAGAGAGAAGTCGGCAAACCTTGGACTGCAAATCGACTCAAAAGTGGAGGAAAACACCCCTTACTTTCTTTTCAAGAATAAACTTGCTAAAAATGAAGTAGACTTAATTGTGATGGGAACCAAGGGGGCTACCGGGTTGAAAAAAGTCATTTATGGGAGCGTTGCGGCTACCGCCTTAGAAACGGCTAATGTCCCGGTATTGGTCGTGCCTCCCGAGCGCGCTGAAGGGATAAAACGCATCGTTTTAGCAACCGATCTCGAGGGAGTTTCGCAAGCGACTTTAGCCCCTTTCAAAAAGCTGGCCGTTGCATATAATGCAAAGGTTACAATACTCAGGGTAAACACGAGCTCCGAGACAAGAATGGATTTACAAGATGATATGCCTTTGGACGGAATCGAGCGCGTATACAGAGAAGTACCTCTCTCGCAAAGCATCAATCAAAGCATCAACGATTTTGTAGAAAAAGATAAAGCCGACTTGATATGCATGATTCGCAGAGAGAAGGCATTTTTTGAAAGTATTTTCAAAAAAAGCATTACTAAAACCCATGTTTACAATAATCACGTCCCGTTTTTGGTACTGCCTGATTTAGACGCTTGATTCAATCATTTGAGATAACAATTCTTTCACGTGTAAAGCATTTTAATGAACTGGAAAAATTAAACCCTAAAACAGAAGATAGATCCCAAGAATCAAGTCTGCTATTTTGAATTTTGACCTGAAGTGCATGATCACAATGGAGCGTGCAAACATGAACTTTAACCTTTGTTTGAGAAAGATACTTTATAATCAAAGAGAATATTATGAAAAAAGGAATACTTAGCTTCTTAGCGATTGGTGCGGCGCTTTTATCCTCGGGTCAGGCTTACCTGAGCGAACGAACGGGCAGCAATACCGATTTGGATGTACAACCCGACTTTGGTCTATGCCTGATGGGCGGGCGCGGCGAAACTGATGAAGCCATGATTTGGTTTTTGGAAAAGGCCAATGGAGGAGATGTACTCGTGATTCGCGAAGGTGGCATCGGTGGCTACAATGATTACATGTTTTCAGAGCTTGGTGTTACGCTCAACTCGGTTGAGACGATCTCTTTCGAATCGGATGAAGCTGCTACCGATCCTTATGTCCTTCAACGTTTGGCGGAAGCCGAAGCCATCTGGATGGCAGGCGGCGACCAAGGAGCTTATACCAATTATTGGAGAGATACACCTGTAATGACTGCCATCAATAATTTGCTCAATGTAGAAGGAGGAGCGCTGGGCGGAACTTCTGCCGGTATGGCGATAATGGCTGAAGCTTATTTTCCTGCTCTGCTCGGCTCACTTTCCTCGGAAGATGTGTTGGAAGATCCGCTTGACAACAGCGTTTTGTTGGGCTACTCCGATTTTATCAATGCGCCGTTTTTAGAAGGGACCATCACCGAAACGCACTTTAACGATCCGGATCGTATTCGTTATGGGCGCATCATGGGTTTTATGGCAAGATTGAAGTTTGACCAATCCATTTCGCCAAAGGCTATTGCATCAAACGAGTACTGCGCCGTGACGATCAACGATGAAGGTATCGCGCGGGCCTGGGGAGAGTACCCCGAATTTGATGACGATTATCTCTATTTCCTACAGGAAAATCCCGCCAACACGACGGGCCCTGAGGTGATGGAACAAGATGTTCCTCTGACGTGGATAAGGGATGAAGAAGCGGTGAAAGTATACAAAGTGCCCGGCACGGTGAGCGGCGAAAACTTTTTCGACCTCAACGATTGGACATCAGGCCAAGGTGGTGAGTGGCAAAACTGGTGGGTTGACAATGGCGAGCTCTTTATGGCGTCGGGAGATCCCCTGGCATTGGCGGAAGCCGAGAAAGAAGGTTTTACGTTCTATCCCAATCCCACCAAGGATGTATTGAACTTTTCGATGGAGCAACCGCTTAATCAAGGACGGTTTAGCGTGATTGATGCTACGGGTAGGACTGCCGCGAGCGGAAACCTTAACGGTATTACTCAAATTGATGTTGCTGAATTGCCCGAAGGCTTTTATTTAATCGTTTTGAGCGATTCCGATAGAAGCGTAGTTTCACGTTTCGTAAAAACGAACTAAGCTTTGCTAAAGAAATCCCCTGATGCGCTAGTGATCATATCACTGGTCCTGATACTCTTCACGATTTTGACGTGGGTTATTCCTTCCGGGGAATATGCCCGCGAAGTAGTAGATGGCCGCACGGTGGTGATGGCAGGAACTTACGAGACCGTCGAAGCGAGTCCGCAAGGAATGGGAGAGCTACTGGTAGCTCCGATCAAGGGATTTGTCGGAGCGGCTCACATCATCGCATTTGTGATTTTGGTGGGCGGTGCGTTTTCGATTCTCACCGCCACGGGAGCCCTCGATGCAGGACTCGGCTCTGTTTTGAAATACGCCGAGCGCAATCCGGGGTCGAAGCATTTCGTGGTACCCGTCTTGATGGTGATATTTTCCTTGGCGGGGTGCACGTTCGGAATGTCAGAAGAGAACCTCGTTTTTATACTCATCACCATTCCGCTGGCCCGAAGCATGGGATACGATAATCTGGTAGGCGTAGCTATTCCCTTTTTGGGATCGGCGGCAGGATTTGCAGGGGCGGCCATTAATCCATTTACCGTCGGTATCGCTCAAGGCATTGCCGAGTTGCCTATAGGCAGTGGTGCAGGTTATCGCTGGGCTGTATGGGCAATTTTTACGGTAATAGCCATCATTTTCGTGATGCTATACATTCGAAAACTGGAAAAGCATCCCGAGAAGAAATTGGTAACCGATGACGACCAAAGCTCTTACGAAAGCAAAGAACCGCCTGTCTTAGATCTTCCTCGAAAACTGGTGTTGATTCTCTTTATCATCGCTATTGGTTTGTTGATGTATGGCGCCAACCAACGGGGGTGGTACATCGACGAGATATCAGCCTTGTTCATCGCTTTGGGATTGCTATCGGCTATTGTGGTCCGGATGGGGGTTGCCAAGACTGTGTCCTCCTTTACCGAAGGTGCCAAGGACATGCTCACGGCTGCAATTATTATCGGAGTGTCTCGCGCCGTTTTGGTGGTGGCCGAAGACGGAAAAATCATTGATACCGTGCTCTTTGCCATGGCCAATGGCGTGGAAGAGTTGCCTCAAACGGTAAGCATCCAAATGATGTTTTTCGTCCAAGGTGCTCTGAACATTTTCATTCCTTCAGGTTCGGGACAAGCGGCCATCACCATGCCGATTATGACGCCATTGGCTGATATACTAGGAATAGCAAGGCAATCAGCCGTTCTCGCCTTTCAATTTGGAGATGGCTTGTTGAATGTAATTATCCCAACCAGCGGTGTGACGATGGGGATTCTATCCATTGCCAAAATTCCTTACAACGTATGGTTGAAGTGGGTATGGAAACTCATTCTGATTATGACACTCTTCTCAATGCTGTTTTTGGCCTTACCGCAGTACCTGGATGTGTGGCCTTAGTTTAAGGCCAACTTAAGATCATCCGACTTGATTATTTGGCGGCACTGCTCTTTAAGCAATTCAAAATCTTCAGCGGGAACTTGGTCTTGTAGCAATTTAAATTTTCTTGTTATTAAGATGTCTTTGCCATCTTTTTTGGCATTGAGCTCGTAGCGAATGTAGTCTGATTCCAAGAGTAGATCCTTCGGGAGTTGAGTGGTCTTACCCTGCGGTAAGGTTATTCGAATCGTTTCCTCATAATCTTCAAAAGAAAAGGCGGACCAAAGCTCTACGGCATTTAACCTATCATCAGAAGACATAAAATTCAAGCCTTCAATACGGTCGGTCAATGGGACGGAAATAATTTCCATGCCACTAATGCTGGTCAGCGCTGAGGGGATTTTGAAATCATAACGGTAGCGCACAGAGTCGCTGAGGTTATTAATGCCCGAAATAAATTCAACGTCAGAAAATTCTATCTCGGCAAAGTCCGTAGCCACGGCTTCTCGCATCTCTTTAATCCTCGCCTCCTTACCCAAATTTTCATAAGTATTTCTCATCCTCGAGGCTGCCGTTCCGATCTTTACATTCTCCCGTGATACGATCATCTTGTCATTTTCTAATGAGACCGAAGCCTCTCGAATGACCCTGTTTTTTACGCGGTTGGGATCTTTTAGAAATTTAGCATCCACGGGTTCGTTGTTGTCTTTTGTTATATCGAGGATGAAGGCGTTATTTACAGTAGGATACAAAGCTCCGAACGGCAAATTATCATCGGTTAGCTCTATGTAATACTTTTCGCCATCCAAGTCCGCTTTTGCAATGCAATGGTTGAACTCTATTCCCGGCAAAACAATTTCATTAAAGCCATTATTCTTGGAGTTAACCAGAACGAGGTGGGCATCAATATCGACGGCTTCACACATCGAAACAAACAGAGTAGAAACATCCTTACAGTCCCCTTGCTTTCTGCTTATCACGTCATTTGCCTTCTGAGGCACCAAACCTGACTGGATAAAGGATACCGAGCTGTAGCGAATCTGTTCAACGATGTAATCGTAGATGATTTTAGCTTTTTCCTTTTCAGTTTTTGGATTTTTATCGGCGAATAATTCCGCCACCGTCTCCTCAACTTCGTAGTTTATTTTTGCTTTTGTTTTGGAGAGGTCTTCGTACCAGTCTACGATGTAGCTCCAGTCATCAATGCTTGAAATATGGAGAACTTTGGCCACATCTACCAGTGAAGGCATGCCGGGCTCATATTCCACTCTTTCAATGTCATTCAACTCCCATACGTAGAGCTTAACGTCCTCTTCCAATTCCGTGATGGTAGGTTCGAGTTCGAAATTCTCCGTTTTGTAGTTAAAATCTTTATCCCCTTCTATTAAGAGGTTGTATTGTGCTTTTTGGGTCGGACCCCAATACGAGAAATAGAACCTGTCCCAAAATTGATCGGCCAATTTGCCTGAATAATAGTTTTGCAAACGGTAAGTAATGTGGATTGCATCACCGGGCTCGAGATTGTCAAATACAATGTTGGCACCATTTTGCTGAGCTTCTAATCGCTGTCCGTTCGATTTGAGAACTTCGGCTTTTTCCACTCTACCATCTTGGTTTCCGTAAACGGGAATGGTGAAATTTTGCCACGATTCTACCCCTTCCGTATCGAAGGCTTTCGCCACTAAGATGCGTTTGAATTCGTTGGCACCATTGCGGTAAATCACGTTTTGGATTTCATCCAATAAGATCATTGAATTGTCTTCAGGATAGTCTTCGGCAGAAGGTGATTTTTCGTAGATATCATAGACATCCGGCTTATCAAATTCCATGAAAATGTCCTCTTTTCCTTTGGCCAATCGCAATGCTGAAAGTGTTTCGTAATCGTACGGGTCGTATGAAATAGCTTTTTCGTACGCTTTAATCGCATCAGTTTTTCGGTTGGCAGCCGAATAGATTTCACCTAGTCTCACATAATAAGTGCCTACGTAAGGGGTGATTTCAATACATTGTTTAGCGATCTTTTCTGCTTGGTTGTAATTTCTCAGATTGTATTGAACCAGTGCTTTTGTATTCAGAAATCCCACGGCTACAGGATTGTTGTCAATCATTTCGTCTAGTAGCTTCATGCCGTCTTGAACCGCGCCCGCTGAAAATTGAAGGGATAACAGTTCATTAGCCGCACTCTCATTGTAGTTGTCCTTCAAATATTTTTCCAATGCTTTGATGGCTCTACTGCTATTGCTGTTCACCTTGTTTTCTATGGCGCTTTTCATCAGCACGAATTCGTAGCTATCCGGGTATTTTGAATATGCGCGCTCGGCAAGTGTGATGATTTTCTCGTTCTCATTTTTCCCAGCTGCTATCTCAATTTTCTTTGATAGCACTTCTGCCGTTTCCCCGTTTTCGCTTTCGATTTTGTCGAGAATGCCGGAGGCAGTTTCAAAATCCTCAATTTCCAAAGCTTCGTCGAATAATAAGTTTCTGGAAAGCGTGCGCTCCGGAAATTTCAGCTTCAGTTCTTCTAAGCTTTTGCTTAAGGACGTTCGGTTTTGATCTCTCAGATAGAGCTGAACCATCTGAAAAAGGAGATAGCTGCTATCGGGAAACTTCTCTCTGGCTTGAAGCAATATTTTTTTCGCTTCATATTTTTTGTCATTGGTAAGCAGGTGCTGCGACAAGATTAAATAGTTTTCCAGATGATCGGGATTCTCTTCAATTTCATTCTTGAAGAATGCCACCGTAGGGCTTTCGATGACCTCTGAGGGAGAATTTCCTTCTGGATATTCAGCGTATTCGGTACTAAAGGAAAGGCCTTCAATGTTTTCTCCTTCTTTGTCTGTAACGCGCAGTAAGAAGTTCGACTGCTCGATTTCGCTTGAGCCTATTTGAATCAGAATTCGGTTGTTTCCAGAAAGAAGTTTCCCCGTAAACACGTAGGTATCCATTCCATTGTTTCTTTCATCGGGCTCTTGAAAAAGCAACTCATCGTTGAGCCAAAACTTTAAGGAACCCGAAGTTCCTATTCGGAAGTACACCTCTTGGTCGGAAGGACTCGACACAAAATTCTGGGCGTATATAATCGAGTTAGAAGTATAAAAGTGGTATTCGTAATCAACCCATTTGTCATATCGGGGTGAGTTGATATCAAACCATTTAACCTTTGCTCCTTGTTTGTTTGTAAACTCATATTCAGGTTCGGGATGATCGAGCACGCCGAAGTCCTTATCGAAACCGCTCTCGGAAATATTTTGAAAATCACCTACCAGATTCCATTCTTCGATTGCGCCAATTTCTGAAAAGTAGCCCTTGGACTTCTTGATCTTATTGGAGCTTCTGTAGTGATATCCGATATTTTGAAGCGCTTTCGCTTTTAGCGTGCCGCTGTATTTTTCAGCGACAGACTCAAGAAACTCGAGTTCAGCATCTGTCCGTTTACCGGAATCGAAAGACCAAAGTGCATCCAAATAATATTGTGCATTCTCGGCAGTCTTATAGAATTGATTATAGTGATAGAAGGAGGCATCTGCTCCTAAAGCGGCATCGACCAAAGAAATTCCTAAATGAGCCCTGGCCTCATCAGGAGTCCCTAAGGCAGCTTCAAAAGCCTCCCGTGATTCAGTGAGCTTATCTTGCTCAAAAAGATCCCAGGCCTGCTTAATTTTTTCTGATTGGGCTTGAACAATAATTGATACGAACAGGAGTACTGAAATCAAGAGTGTTTTCTGCATGACATAGGTTTGAAAGGCGGCAATATAAGGATGACGGAAAAGAAACGCATCCAATCACTAAAAAAATTTTTCACCTGTCGATTCCTGCGGTATAGTATGGAATGGCCAAAAATAGAAATGAGCTGAGGCAGTGGTAAAAATTTTCAGGCAGATTCTGCCAACGGGATAGGTCTAACTGATTCTAATTCCCATCAGACATACATCATCTATTTGCTCCGTATCGCCTTTCCAATTTGAGAAGAATGTCAACAGCTCTTCTTTTTGCTCAGCCATTTCATCGCGGCTCAAATTGCGGATAAAGTCCAACAGATTTTTTGATTTGAGCTTTTTCTCCTTTGGTCCGCCAAATTGATCGGGGAAACCATCGGTAAATGTGTAGATGGAGTCATTTTCCTTCAATTGAAAGGTGGCGGTGCTGAATCCTTCCGCTTCTTTTTCGATCATTCCACTTCCTATAGAGAGTCGCTGCCCTTTCAGTTCGAATATTTCACCATCCCGCAAAATGTAGAGGTTATTCTTTGCACCCGCGAAGCTCAATACTTTGCTTTCCTCATTGTAGGCACAAAGCACCATGTCCATGCCGTCTTTTACGCGGAGGTCACCATCACTCCTTTCGTTTAGGGAGGATACAATTGCATTGTTAATGAAATTAAGCGCCTGAGCAGGGTTTGCAATATCCCTTCTCAATCTGCATTGCTCCAATGCCTGATATCCCAACATGCTCATCATGGCGCCGGGAACCCCGTGCCCCGTGCAGTCTACCGCAGCAAAGAGTTTAAGTTTTTTTCCCGACTCCCAAGGAAAAGCCTCGGAGGTTTCGCCTACCCAGTAAAAGTCTCCGCTCACAATATCACGCGGTTTGAACAGAATGAAATGGTCATTGAAAATTCGACGGACTTTTTCATCCGAGGGAAGAAGAGATTTTTGAATTCTTTCGGCATATCGGATGCTGTCCAGAATTTCATCTTTCTGCTCCTCGACTACCTGTTTCTGTTCACTTATCTCTCGTGTCCTGTTTGCCACCTCCTTTTCCAATTTTTCATTGGCTTTGGCCTTCATTAGGTTGATGGTGCTCAGTCGCTCATAAGCTTCTTCACGGAAAAGCCTGAATTTGTCGACGATCGCAAATGAGAGCAAGATTACTTCAATAGCCGATCCGATTTGCAATCCGTATGCAGCGTAGAAATCGCTGTAAAGAACACCGAAATTATTAAGGATGAAGAAAAAGACGCTTCCCACCAAAATGATGAAAGCGAATAGAAAGTATTTTGCGGGTTTGAAATTCTTTCTGACCACCAACACCACGATGGGAATAATGGCGATGTTCAGAATCAATGCCAGCACATTGATGCTAAGAACGGAGAGCTTAAAAAAGAAGGGCGTATGGATGAGCGATAGCAATGAATTAACCGCTACCATTCCACCCATCAGATGAAGTGCCTTATTGATGAGCGGGTAGAATTTCTTGAGGTTCAGAAAGGTCTGGGTAAACCGAATCAAGGCAAAGATGCTGACAGAGGCAAAGAAGGGATTGGCAATATTGGCCAAATAGGGCGACTCGGGCCAGATATGTTCAAATGCAAATCCGCTCAGAGATAATTGGAGCATCAGCAAGGAGAAAATATATACCACGTAAAAAAGCGAACTCTTCTCCCGAATGATCACGTACAAGAACAAGTTGAAAATGAGAACGAACAGGATGATCCCGAAATAGATTCCTTTCAAGAGCCTGTCCGCTCCGTCTTGTTTGTCCAATTCGGGCCTTGCCCAAAGTTTTAGTGGAACCTGCAGCTGTTCCCCTGCTGACGAGACGCGTAAAAGAAGTTCTTTCGATTTATTGGCTTTTACTGTGATCGGAAACTGAAAATTACGGTGGTCTATCGGCCGCTCCGGATAGTTGAATTGATCACCGGCGTGAAAGAGTGCTGAGCTTTTTCCTCCCTCTACTTCGAAGAGTGAGCATTCATTCAGAATTGGATTATTGACTTCGAGTATTCGCTCGATGTCATGATTTTCAAAATTCAACACTCTGAGTCGTAGCCAATGCTTATTCGGGCTAAAACCAAAAGTGGGAACACCCTTTATTTCCGTGAAGGTCGCATCGTCCAGAAGAGCTACATCAGAGGCAAAGTGGTATGGAGCTTCAGCTTCCAGATGACCGATAACCAAGAGTTGATCATCTATCGCCTGAATAAAATGATTTTTCTCTTTCGAATCATCGGCAAAAAGAAAAAGTACCGCGAGGAGACCAAAACCAATCAGAGAGATTAAAACAGACTTCTTTAAGGGCATTCTATCGATACGAAAAAAAGCACCTTAGGTTTAGCCTTTCAGAAAGGAATTTGCAATCAGTAAATCCTCTCGTGTGGTGATCTTAATGTTGCGCCTGTTGCCTTCTACAATTTCGATGGAATGGCCTGTGTTTTCTATCACAGATGCATCGTCGGTAAAGATATCTCGGTATTCCGTTTCGTAGGCTTCTTTCAAAAGAGCAGTTCGAAAACATTGAGGCGTTTGGATGGCCACCAATTCCTTTCTTGGGAGGGTGTTACTGGTTTCACCCGATAGGCGTCGGATGGTATCTACGACGGGTACCGCGGGAATGGCCGCTCCTGATTTGGCGGCGCTTTCAAAACAGCGTGCGATGGTATCGGCAGAGACGAATGGCCTGACCGCATCGTGAATCGCGACCAATTCTACATCATCAGCCAAGGCGGCTATTCCGTTTTTAACTGAGTGAAAGCGCTCTTTTCCGCCTTCTACCACAGTGTGTTCCAAGTCGAAACCGTAGTCTTTTTGGATTTTCTTCCACTCGCCGTGCAGGCTTTTATAGAGCACAAGTATGAACTGAAGATTCGGATCGAAAAGCCTGAATGCCTCAAAGGTGTGGAGCAAAACGGGCTTTTCCGCAAGGGGTAAAAACTGCTTGGCCGTGTTGAGGTTCATGCGGGTGCCGGTACCTCCCGCCACAATGATTACCGCCCTCTTTGCCATAATTTGATAGTGCTTGTCAATTTTTTAAAGTGGCTGAGCCAAATAGTTTGGTAGCCGGCCGCATGAATTTTTAAAAATCAAGGAGTCCGCCTCAGGGGGATGACTGTTTTCAGGACAAGCATAACGCAGACATCGGACTATCATGGTCAGACACTAAATTATGAGCATAGCGTCACCATAAGCTTGGAAGCGGTACTTCTCTTTGATAGCCACTTTGTAAGCAGCCATAACATTCTCGTATCCGCCAAAGGCTGCCACTTGCATCAATAAAGTGCTTTCAGGGGCGTGCAGGTTGGAGATCATTGCGTCGGCAATAGAGAATTCATAAGGCGGGAAAATGAATTTGTTTGTCCAGCCTTCGAATGGCTTCAACAAGCCTTCAGTGGAAACGGACGTTTCGACTGCGCGCATTGCCGTCGTGCCAACTACGCAAACCTTTCCCTTTGAAAGCTTGGTTTGATTCACCGTATTTGCAGAATCTTCACTAATGGCCATCTGCTCACTATCCATTTTATGCTTTGTGAGGTCTTCTACTTCCACCGGGCGGAAAGTTCCGAGCCCGACATGAAGCGTTATCGGTGCAAAGTGAATTCCCTTCAACTCCATGCGCTTAAGCAATTCTCTGCTGAAGTGAAGACCTGCCGTGGGCACTGCAACGGCACCTTCTTCTTTCGCAAAGATGGTTTGGTAGCGATCGTAGTCCAACTCTTCCACCGGACGATCGATGTATTTTGGTACGGGCGTTTCGCCCAATGACATCATGGTGCTTTTGAAATCCTCGTAAGGACCATCAAACAAGAAGCGAAGGGTTCGACCTCTGGAGGTCGTATTGTCGATTACCTCAGCGACTAATTCGTCATTTTCACCGAAATACAGTTTATTTCCGATTCGGATTTTACGAGCCGGATCAACTAAAACATCCCACAAAAGACTTTCGCGGTTCAATTCGCGCAATAGGAAAACTTCAATCTTCGCTCCGGTCTTTTCCTTATTCCCGTAAAGGCGAGCAGGAAAAACCTTGGTATTATTCATGACAAAGCTGTCATTTTCCTCGAAATAGTCGAGCACGTCTTTGAACATTTTATGCTCGATATCCCCTGTTTTTCGGTTCAAAACCAAAAGTCGACTCTCATCGCGGTTTTGAGTAGGATATTGGGCAATAAGTTCTTTAGGAAGGTTGAATTTGAACTTTGAAAGCTTCATTCAGCTGGCGTTTTTATGGTCGAAAAAATGCGGCTGCGAAGTTAATGAATTAGGTCGAGTTTTTTACGACAATTCAAACATCTTCCGATTTGTCTTGAATTGTTTTCTGAAAATCAATGGGATCGATTGCGTTTTGGGCAGAATATTCTCCGATTTTCGTGCGTCGTAGCTCCGTGAGGTGTGCCCCGCACTTTAATGCTTCACCCAAATCTCGAGCGATGGATCGAATGTAGGTTCCTTTGCTTGACTCTATTTCAAATTTCACATCGGGGAGTGATGAGCAATCCACCTCAAATTTGCTGATGATCACCGGACGAGGTTCCAGCTTCACCTCTTTTCCTTTACGAGCAGAGATATAGGCTCTTTTTCCATCCACCTTTTTTGCAGAGAAAACAGGAGGTATCTGCATAATAGCTCCCGTGATTTTGGCAACTTCAGTCTTGACCATCTCTTCCGTAATATGATCCGTAGGCTGATGATTCTCCGTTTCCGTTTCCAAATCGTAAGAGGGAGTAGTGGCGCCCAAGCGGAATGTTCCCGTGTAGGTTTTGTTTTCCAAAGTCAAGTCGGCAATTCGCTTGGTGTATTTCCCGGTGCAGATGATAAGTAGACCGGTAGCGAGCGGATCCAGCGTTCCCGCATGACCAACCTTGATCTTTTTTAAGTTGAATTTTTTCCGAATGGAGTAGCGAATTTTCGCGACAGCGTCAAAACTGGTCCACGTAAGGGGTTTATCGATCAACAACATTTGACCGTTTTGAAAATCTTCGACGGATAGTTTTCCGTAGTCGATCATGCGAAAAGGGAATAGGCTATGGCGATCAGACCCACGGCAAGACAGTAGTAGGCGAAGTAGTCCAACTTGCTCTTTTTAACAATGGCAATCATCCAGCGGCATGCAAATACACCTGCAAAAAATGCTGCGCCGAATCCGGTGATCAATGCCATGTTATCGATGCTCCGAGAAGGCTGAGCCTCCAGAAAATCTTTGTATTCCAAAATCATCGCTCCGAATATAACGGGGAGAACCATTAAGAAGGAGAAGCGTGCCGCTCGCTCGCGACTCACGCCTGCCAGCAAGGCAGTGGAAATAGTAGACCCCGAGCGAGATACACCGGGCAGCACCGCGATTGCTTGAGCGATGCCGATAAGGAGCGCTCTGCCAAAGGTTACTTTTCCTTCTTTGGCAGGAATTCTAGTCGTGCTGTAAAGCAGCACTGCCGTAAAAATCAGGGAGCATCCGACAAGAAGCAGGTTTTCTTCAAAGAGCGATTCGATTTCATCTTTCAGAAACACGCCAATGAAAAAAACCGGAACCATACTCACGAGGATGAATAACGCAAATTTGGTACTCTCATTCCATTGAAATTTAAATAGCCCTTTGAAAATATCGGCGATATCATACCGAAATACCACCACTGTGCTTAATGCCGTAGCACCGTGCAGCGCAATAGTAAAGAGCATGCTTTCACCTGCTTCCAGGTCATCGCCAATAATGGCTTTTGCCAATTCTAAATGACCTGAACTGCTCACGGGTAGAAATTCCGTAAGTCCTTGAATAATGCCCAAAATCAGGGCCTCTAAGATGCTCATGACTCAGCTTGAGAAGAAGAATCTTTTTTTAGAATAGAGTAGAAAATAACTACATAGCCGATCAGCACAACGATAGGTGCCAGCGTGATTCGGCGAAAGCTGAAAATCTCTTCGCTGAATTCCATCGGGTCTTCCGTGCCACCGCCGATCATCAGGATGAAACCTAAAACGACAACGGCGATGCCGATCAACATCACTTTGTAATTTTTTGCGCTAAGTGCGAAGCTCTCTTTTTCTTGACTTTCTGTTGTGCTCATCGGATTCAATAAATTTTTGAAGCGTCCATTCTTAAATACCGCCTTACTGCAAATAACGTTGATATTCCCGAAATAATCATCCCCAATAAGGCTACCAAGCCAAATAGCTTAACAAACATTATCAGGTCATTAAACTCAAAAAACTCAGGTACTTCATGGCGAATGCCGAACAAGATTCCCAAAATTAACAGGATGGCGATGAAGCTCGCGTACAGTCCCTGAAGGATTCCATTCCATATGAAAGGTCGCTGAATAAAGCCACCCGTGGCCCCGACCAACTGCATGCTTCTTATTACCAATCGCTTGGAATAGATGGTAAGTCGAATGGTATTGTTTATCAGGGCTATTGCAATGAGCAACAGCAGAACGCTAAAGGCCAGAATGGCAATTCCGATCTTATTGATATTTGTTTCAATCTGTCTGATGAGGTTGGGGCTATACACCACTTCGCTTACCCCTGCACGCTCTTCCAACTCCGCGGCTATGGCCGAAATACTATCCGGTTGGGTGTAATCCACTTTCAGTCTCAGATCGATCAATCCCGGAAGGGGATTGTAGTCGAGAAAATCGATGAATTCTTCCCCTAAATCCTCTTGCAATTGAGCGGCAGCTTCTTCTTTGCTGATGTATTGAGTAGCATTTGAATAAGGCTCTGCGTCAATCTCTTTTTTCAATCGCGTTACCTCGCCCTCACTCATTTCGGCATCGAGAAAAACTTCTACGCGAATGCTTTCCCGTACATAGGTGGATAGCTTTTGAGCATTCAATACTAAAATGGCCAAGATGCCCAGCATGAAAAGCACCAAGCTAATTCCGATAACAGTGGAGATGGCACTGGTGCGGGCTCTCCGTTTAGCATATTTGTTAGGAGTTGAGGCCATGATAGTCGGCAAAAGTAGGAATATTATCAGTCTGTGAGAAGACGATTCAATAAACCTCAGTGCCGTATCTCTTCACCCCTTATGATTTAATAACTTTGCCGGTTCTAAGAAATCAAGGTAATGGAATACAATTTTCGGGAAATCGAGGCCAAGTGGCAGAAAATCTGGAAGGATAATGAAGTCTATAAAGTTGGTGAGGACCCCGACAAAGAAAAGTTCTATGTATTGGACATGTTTCCCTATCCCTCGGGAGCAGGGCTGCACGTGGGTCATCCTTTGGGTTATATCGCCTCGGATGTAATAGCCAGATACAAGACGCATCGAGGGTTCAATGTTCTGCATCCTATGGGTTTCGATTCTTTCGGACTTCCGGCCGAGCAGTATGCCATCCAAACGGGACAGCATCCCTCCATTACCACTAAAGAAAATGTAGCCCGCTACAAAGGGCAGCTGCAGCGAATGGGTTTCAATTACGACTGGAGCCGAGAGGTGCGCACCAGTGACCCTGATTATTATCGATGGACGCAGTGGATTTTCTCCAAACTCTATCAAAGTTGGTACAACAATAAGACGAACCGAGCCGAAGACATCTCGACTCTCATTGCCGCATTCGAGCAAAACGGAACTTACGGAGTAGAGGCTTTTGTGGATAGAGATTGGCACAAGCTGCTCGATTTAGATGATTTTCCTTTCGGAGAATACTTCGCCGGAGAACTCACCGCCACCGATTGGAAAGTGCTGAACGAGCGTCAAAAGCAAGAAGTATTGAGCCATTACCGCTTGGCATACCTTAGCGAGACCTGGGTAAATTGGTGCGAAGCTTTGGGAACCGTTCTGGCAAATGACGAAATCAAAGACGGTCTGAGCGAACGCGGCGGACACCCCGTGGAGCAGCGGCTAATGAATCAATGGAGTCTTCGCATCACCGCTTATGCCGACCGATTGCTCGAAGGCCTGGAAAAAGTAGATTGGCAAGATTCCATTAAGGACATGCAGCGCAACTGGATCGGAAAGTCTATCGGTGCCATGGTGCGCTTTATGCTGGCCGATCATCCCGATCACATCGATGTATTCACTACCAGACCCGATACGATTTTTGGTGTCAGCTTTATGGTGCTGGCTCCCGAGCATGAGTTGGTGAATAAAATCACGACGGACGATCGACGCGAAGCAGTGGAAGCCTATGTGAAGAAAAGTATGGCCAAAACCGAACGTGAGCGTCAAAGCGAGGTGAAAACCGTCACGGGTGAATTCACGGGAGCTTATGCCACTCATCCGTTTTCAGGTGAAAAAGTGCCTGTTTGGATTGCCGATTATGTCTTAGCAGGCTACGGAACGGGTGCCGTAATGGCCGTGCCTGCAGGCGATGAGCGCGACCACGCTTTCGCGAAAGAATTCGGCATTGACATTCCGAATATTTTTGAAGGAAAGGATATTTCGGAAGAGACCTATTCAGGAAAAGATGCCGTCCTTACGGATTCGGGTTTCCTCACGGGAATGAAATACGAGAAGGCGATGGAAACGGTGATTCACGAATTGGAGCAGAAACGCTTTGGCTACGGAAAGGTGAATTACCGTTTACGCGATGCTATTTTTTCACGCCAGCGTTATTGGGGCGAGCCCTTCCCGATTTACTACAAAGACGATGTTCCTCATCTTCTCTCCGAAGAGAAATTGCCATTAACGCTTCCGCCGGTGGATAAATACCTGCCCACTGAAACGGGTGAGCCGCCATTGGCCAGAGCCAAAAAAGAAGACTGGCCCATCTTTGAGGGCGACCATATGGAGTACAATACAATGCCCGGCTGGGCAGGATCATCTTGGTATTTCCTTCGCTACATGGATCCAAAAAACGAAGAACTTCCCGTATCTCCTGAAAAGGCAAAATATTGGGGTTCGGTAGACCTATACATCGGTGGGGCGGAGCACGCCACAGGACACCTGTTGTATTCTCGATTTTGGACCAAATTTTTGTGCGATCGAGGATTCATTGACTTCGATGAGCCATTTGGCAAAATGATCAACCAAGGGATGATCTTGGGAAGATCAAGTTTGGTTTATCGACTGGATATTTTGAATTACGATATCCCCGGATTTATGAATGGAGAAGATTTACCATCTCCTCGATCTTTCCCTGAAATTTTTGTCTCAAAAGAGATTTACGACGACTGGAAAAAGCATGAGTACCTCACCGAAAATCGGCAGTATGTCGTGCAAAAGCTTCAGACACTACTCCATGAACAATTGAGCGATTTTGGAGGGATGGATACGAGCAATGCCACCGCAGAGTTTACCGTAACACCGCTCCACGTCGATGTAAATTTGGTTGAAAATGATGTCTTAAATGTCGAAGGGTTCAGGAAGTGGAGAAAGCAATATCAAGAGGCTTATTTCATCATGAGCCAAGATGGAAAATACCACTGCGGGCATGAAGTCGAGAAAATGTCGAAGCGCTGGTACAACGTGGTAACGCCCGACGACCTTTGCGATGAATACGGTGCAGACACCTTACGCATGTACGAGATGTTTCTTGGCCCGGTAGAGCAATCCAAGCCGTGGGATACGCAAGGAATCAGCGGAGTACACAATTTCCTGCGTAAGTTCTGGCGATTGCTACACGATGGTAATGGAAACGTATCTATCAGCGAGGAGATGCCTTCGAATAAAGAACTTCAAACACTTCATCGCTGCATCAAGAAGGTAACCGACGACTTGGAACGTCTTTCTTGGAACACGGTGGTGAGCACATTGATGATCGCCGTGAACGAACTGACTGCCCTGAAAAGCAATAACAAGCATGTTTTGGAAACGCTTGCCATCTTGATTTCACCATACGGTCCTCACTTTGCGGAAGAGGTATGGGAAAAACTTGGAAACGAAGACTCGGTATTGAAACAATCCTGGCCTTCATTCGAGCAGAAATATTTGGAGGACGACGAGTTTGAATACCCCGTTTCCTTCAATGGAAAGATGCGATTCAAAATGGCTTTGGCAGCCGATATGCCAAAGGAAGAGGTGGAAAGAGCCGTTCTTGATTCGGCGGAAGCTGCCAAATACTTGGCGGGAAAAACACCCAAGAAAGTGATTGTGGTGCCTAAGCGAATTGTTAATGTAGTAGTCTGAGTGCAATTTTTTACGCTGTCAAACGTCTATGCTAAAGCCGTTCCTCTATTGTGGAACGGAATTTGACTCAGCCTCTGCATGAAGAATTTATCCCTTCTTTTTTTAATCCTCTTTCTGAGCTTATCGGGCTTTACCCAAAAAAGACCGCCCGAAGCTAGCTTAGATACCCTGCCGGTAATGACCTTGCCGGCTCGACAACAGTCAGCTTTTGGAGAAGGTGAATACCTGAGATTCAGATTGCATTATGGAATCATAGATGCGGGTGAGGCAGAGTTGCGTGTTTACAAAAGCAATAAAAAATACCAGGGGCGAGACGCCTTGCATGTGGTTGGTACAGGAAAGACTTTGGGAGCTTTTAATTGGTTTTTTAAAGTCCGCGACCGATACGAGACCTACTTGGACGAGGCCGGCGTTTTTCCTTGGGAATTCGTGAGGGACATCCGCGAAGGGGGTTATGAAAAATACCAGACCTATCGGTTTCATCAAGAGAAAGCTGCGGTGAGCACTAATAAAGGTGACACTTTCAAGATTCCACCCTTGTCGCAAGACATGCTTTCGTCATTTTATTACGCGCGTACCATTGATTTTTCGAGTGCAAGAGTGGGAGAGGTCTTTACTATTCCCACATTCGTCGATGAAGAGGAGTATCCACTTAAAATCAGATACCTGGGAAAGGAGAACTTAAAATCCCGAACAGGAACCTATCGTTGTCTCAAGTTTGTTCCCGTCGTGCAGGAGGGTAGAATCTTTGAGGAAGAGGAAGATATGACGGTTTGGATCACCGACGATAAGAATAAAATTCCCGTTTTGGCCCAAGCCAAAGTTTTGGTCGGATCGATAAAAATGGAATTGGTCGAATATTCAAATTTGTCGAATCCTATAGCAAAAATCGACTGAAATCACAGTCGATTTATATCTTCGCCCTCGTTTCAGATGCGCACCATACACACTCTCCTTATACTTTCAATTTTACTTCTGAATTATCGCTGTTCAGAAAGAGAACAAGACATTGAGAATCTTGATTCCGAAGATACCTCGATACAGGTGGAAGAGGTGCCTGAGCGCTATGGTATAAAGGAGCATGCATATAAAATACACGAAGGCACCATCAAAAAAAATCAGTTCTTAGCAGATATTCTGCTGAGTTACGGTGTTCCTTATGGAGATATAGCTGCTCTGGAGGGGGTTAGCAAAGATGTGCACGACGTTCGAAAACTTAAAGCAGGGGATAATTATGCCGTTTTCACGAATCGTGACAGCACCGAACGAGCGAGCTTTTTCGTAGTTGAAACCAGCCCCGCCAACTATGTGGTTTATCAACTTGGAGATACCATTTCAGCATACCTGGGGAAGAAACCAATTGAAACGCGCATTCGAGAGGCAGGAGGAATGATCAACAGCTCGCTGTATCAAACCATCGCTGATAACGATTTGCCCGCTGAATTGGCTATGGAAATGAGTTTGATCTACGCATGGACGGTTGATTTCTACCGCATTCAAAAAGGGGATTACTTCAAAGTGATTTATGAAGAGCTATTTGTAGAAGGGGAGCGAATGGGAGTGGGAGAAGTCATAGCTGCTGAGTTTGGTCATCGCGATGAAGTATTTCATGGCTTTCTTTTCGAGGAGGGTAAGGTGAGCGACTATTTTGATCTTGA
>JGI12048J13642_10233828_pt1 | contig 19840 bp, 20 predicted proteins | sample ElkSlonscriptome_16_FD_13642 | JGI IMG/M metagenome (IMG submission 13642)
CGCATCAGGCTGTAGGATAAAGCCGCTCCAGTGGACTAAAGGGTTTTACCCGGCCATTCTGCGCCACGTGTAGGTACACCAGCGTGGTATCAATACACTCGTGCCCCAGTAGGTCTTTGATGCTCATGATGTCGAGCCCTTCTTCGAGCAAGTGGGTGGCATACGTATGGCGCAGAGTGTGTACCGTCATCGGCTTGATGATACCGGCTGCCTTTCGGGCTTCACCAACGGCCCATTGCACTCCTTTTTGGGAGTATCGGCTGTCGAATGCTCCACCCGCACGACCTTCCACAGGCTGCTTGCCGTTAAACAGCCATTCATCTGGACGATCTGCGGCGATGTAAGCTTTAATGCCTTTAATAAGCAAGTCGCACAGCGGCACATACCGATCCTTCTTGCCCTTTCCTTTTCGCACATGGAGCATCTTTCGGTCAAAGTCCAGGTCGGCTAATTTGATATTGCGCACTTCAAAGCAGCGCAAACCGCAGCCATAGAGCAGCCCGATCAGCACACGGTGTTTGAGCAATGTGGGCGCTTTCATCAGGCGCTTTACTTCTTCGCGGCTTAGCACCACGGGCAGCTTTTTCTCGCGTTTAATACTCGGAAGAGCTATGCGGGCTTCTTGCAGCCCACTGATGCGAAAGGCATAGCGCAATCCGTAAACGGTGAATTTAAAGTAACTCTCTGATGGTGTTTTGTGCTCCTGCTGCATCAGATGCAGGTAGTCGTTGATCTGGTCTTCATCCAGTTCCGTTGGCACCTGGCCGAAATGCAGCGCCATCTTTGCCACGTGGTGGCTGTAGTTCTTCAGTGTACTCGGGCTTTTACCAGAGATGCTTACACTTCGCTGCATCAAGGCGTAAAGCTTGTCAAAGCCTGCTACTTCAGCGCAGGCACGGTCAATCAGATTCTTTTTTTCATGACTGTAAAAGGTTTATAATATGAATCCGCTAAATTAGCAGGATGCCGCGGAGAAACTACCGTAGGTTTAGTGCAACATGGTGTAAAATGCATAGCTTCCTAGCGTCAGCAACGCATCTTACACGGGCCGTTGTGTGGCATTCCCCCATATTAGCCCGTCCGAATTTGCTAAAATGAAAATGTATCAAATTCTCCCAGAGCCAATTAAATTCTCCAGCTAACGGTAAAATTGTAAAATACTTACATTCAATAAATTGCGATTTGGTAATTTTACCGTTAGTCAGAATAAAAAAAGGACTCGTAAGAACTTTGTATCTTTAATCAAAAGAACATGCGATGATTAAAAAGAACCAGTTAAAAGAGACGATAGAAAGCTTTCCCGATGAATTCACACTGGAAGAGTTGGTGGACAAGCTGATTCTTTTGGATAAGATAGAAAAAGGAAACCGCGACTCAATCGAAGGCAACACAGTTAGCGAAGTGGAACTCGAAGAAGAAATGAAAAAATGGTTCAAATAAGGTGGACCCGTCAGTCGATTAAAGACTTGTAGGACATATTTGAATATATCAGTATCGACTCGAAAAAATACGCGAAGCGCCAGATTGTTAGAATTAAGGCTCGATCTCAAATTCTGAAGACTAATCCCAGAGCTGGAAAACTCGTGCCTGAATTGACTGAGAGTGACTTTCGCGAGCTGATTGAAGGTAACTATCGCATCATCTATAAAGTTCTAAACGATAAGCATGTGGATATTTTGACTGTTCATCATTCCGCGCGAGATTTAAGTAGAAGAAAAATATAAAAGACGCATGCCAACAATGGGTAAGAATGCATTAGGTACGGTATACAAACATCCTCTACAGCGTTATATAAACATCCTTTACACTTTTTAAGTCGCAATTTGGACCAAAATTCAAATTGCCATGCCTTGGAAAGAAACAACGATAATGGAATAAAAAATTGAGCCCGCCTGCCAGACATGCATGTTTATCTGTGAATAGTCAACCAGGAGTGGCTGGCTTCATAAAATTGCTTTTTGAATTTATTAAGATCGGTTACACGAATTAATGATCGGAGAGGTGTATTATTGAAATACCTAAGTTATCCAAGATTGCCTTTATGATTAGCATTTCAATCAAAACCAATCAACTTGTTGCAGCATTCTTTTTTGCTTTTTATTTGAAAGTAGATGGTTTTGTGCAGAAAGTTCAGAGCGCGCAGTCCACGATCATGTTCAAGATCACTCATCCAAACTCTCCTACAACTTCTTATTTATTCGGAACGCATCACGCATTTGGAAAAGCATTTTTTGACACCCTTCAAAATGCTGAAGCTGCTCTTAATTCTTGCGAAGTATTAGTGCTAAAGAGCGTGGAACAAGAAGGACACACTGTTGAAGAGATCATTCATAGCAGATCGAGTTTTACCACCTGGGAGAAGTATTTAAACAAAAAGGATTTAGCCTATCTGAAAGACTTGTTTGCTCAAAGTCCTACAGACTTTAAGAAACTCAGTCCAACCGAAATGCATGTGTTTTTGATGAGGTATTACAGACAACAAGTATGCCTTCGCAAAGCAGAGTCAGACTCATCACTCTCTCTTGATAATTACACCGGTCAACTCGCTAAGCAAAATAGTCTGGAAATTATTGGTCTGGAAACACCTGAAGAACAAATAGTTTTGATTAATAAGGACGTTGAAGGGATGCCGCGCAAAATTCATAAAAAGCGATTAGCTGGTATCATTAAAACAATTAGAACGGGCGACCAATCTGGTTGCAGCGAAACCGAATGGTACGCAGAAATGAGAATTGATTATCGGTTGAATGAAACTTGTGGAAATTCGCTTATGCTTACAGACCGTAATACCAAATGGATGCAGACTTTAACTGAATTGCTCTATACGAAATCGTGTTTTATTGTTGTGGGATTGAGTCACCTGATGTTTAAGTGCGGTTTGATTAATCAGTTGAAAGAGCTAGGGTATATCATTGAACCTTTTTCAGTGAGATAGAAATCCAGTTTACGTATACCGAAATTGACTTTACTCAGTTGGAGAGCATCACCTTCCAGAAGGAACCCTTAATCAAGATGAACCCCTGAAACCATTCCTGAAAGTTCTTCGAAGGCATCTTCAGGTATTTTGTGTCCTCCTTTATACCGCAGCCACTTCGGACTTATTCCAAGAGAATCAAAGTGCTTTTTGGCTGATTCAATATTTTCATCAGAAATATATTTGTCACTGTCTCCTATCACACACCAGGTAGGAATATCGCTAAACCACCTTTTAGATTCCGCTGGCTTAAGATCGGGAGGGAAGGAGCCCGCCCAGAAAACAGCGGCATCGGGTTTTGTATTTCCTAGCGCCATCCATCGCGAAGCGGTAGCAACTCCCTGAGAAAATCCCAGAACAATTAAGCGGTGATTATCTTTCTTCAGCTTTTGGACAAATGTATCATGGAGCAGATCCAGATAGTTCACATAATCCGAAATATCGGTTAGCCGGTCTTCAGAAGTCATCCAGCTGGCACCTACTCTTCCCTTCATTCCATCTAAGTAAAATCGGTGAAAACCTTCTGGAGCAATTACGAGATTTTCTTCCGGATTCAGTGATTCAAAGTTTTTTATGAAGTACTTTGCCAATTGACCGTAACCGTGTAGAGTGAACCAGATGGTTTGCGGATTGGTTGTATTACCAAATGAGCAGTAGCGGCAAGTTTTGGGAATAGACAATTCATTCTCGGTCATATTGCAAAGTAAACCATATGTCTGATAAGAGCAGTTTTAGTTCGCGTATTCTAAAAAAGTTGTTTGGGAGTAACAACGATAAAGAACCACTTGTATCGGGGAAGCTGGAGCGAAGTGTGGCCTTCCAGTCTGAATACGAGCGTTGGAAAGAATCTTCAATATTGAATAGCGTGCTTGGCGATCTGCAAATAGCGTATAATAACTCAAATGCTCATGGTGCTTATAATCCGGCATTTCATGTGTACAACAGTAAGCAGGCCAATGGATTTTTCTTCAATACCCAAATGCGGTTTACCGATGAAATCTATTCATACATTCTGGAATACTTTAAAGATCGAGTTCTTGATTTGGGTTATTCAATCTATACATCAGACAGGAAGCTTTCAGATAAGGAGAATGGTGTGCAGCAGGTAGACAGGCATTACTTAAAACCAGCACTCACAGATACACAACCCCCAATAGATCAAAAATACGGGAATGTACTTATTGAGCTTTTCACTTTGAACGAAGAAGTTCAATACCTTAAAGTCATGGTTTCGGTTTATTCAGACCGGAATTATTCCGTTCCGAAACCCTTTCTGGAATTTATAGAGTTCTTGTTCAATCCGCCTACGAAATAACTTTCTTGTAGTGATCGTATTGGTACATAATCTTCTTGACGTAGGTGTAAGGTTCTTCACCTCTGCAATACCCATGTTTTACAAGATCTGACTGGTAGTATTTCCTGTCTGCTTTTAGAAGGATGCACTCAGCAACATTATTTTCCCACTTTACGGGGTCGTAACCCAGGTAAACAGCCAGGTTTGTTGCATCAATTACGTGTCCAAGTCCCACATTGTATGAAGCCAGTATGAATTTGATACGCTCGTCAGCATCGTAAATACGCTCTTTCCAAAAGTCGTCTAACCAGCTGATATAAAGAATTGCAGCACGTATTTGCGCTTCAGGAGGAGAACTTTGGTCAATATTGTACATCTTGGCAGTTTCGGGCATAAACTGCATAAGTCCAAAGGCTCCCGTCCACGAGATGGCATCTTCTTTAAATTTAGATTCCTGGTACATTTGAGCAGCCAGTAACCTCCAGTCCCAGTCAATAATCTTAGAATACTCTTTCAAATAATGATCGTAGTCGCAAATTCGGTTTCCCTTCAGGGATGAATATTCGCTGTTGAATTTATCCCACTGTTCTTTAGAAGCCTTAAAGTATTTATTGTAGATGTAGGCATGAACTGATTTTTTGCGGTCTTCATCAAACCATTCATTAATGGCTCTCAATAGCTTGGGGCTGTTTTTTCTCGTTGCCCAGGCAATCTGTTGGGGAAAACTTAGCTGCACCGAAATATCAATATTTGGAAAATACGTCGCGTTGAGCTTGGCAATATTATCGTCTGCTACGGTGTATGCCACATCACCATCAGCTACTTTTTTAATGAGTTTCTCTGTGTCTATATATCCCGGTACACTTACAATATCAATATCTCCACCAATTTCGTTTTGAAGGTTTTCCAGTCTGCTAAAGAATGAAGAGCTTCTGTTTACATATACTTTTTTTCCAATAAGTTCAATTGGGCTGGTTACCAGATTTTGATTGAGTTCTCTGGTAGTCATGGTATCTCTGCCTTCGGGAAGTCTTTGCACCAATACTTGCCTTGTAAAATTATAGGGATCGCTGAATGCCGCTTTTTTTCTTCTGTCCTGAGTTATAGCGAGATTGCAGGCAATAATATCTCCTTCACCTTTGTTCAGCAGATCGAACATAGCGTTGACATCTGGAATAATCTTGATTTCGAGTTCCACCCCAATACTTCGGGTAAAACGCTTAAGCAGTTCGTACTCGTAGCCCATGGCCTGTCCGCGATAAACAAAGTAGGAAGTTGAGCTATTCAAGGTAAGTGCCGTGAGCTTCTTCTTTTCGAGAATCTTATCCAAATCGAGCTCAACAGGACTGATATGCATCAGTTTATTGGCACCCATAAGTGGCCTCTGCTGAACAGAAACATCGTGCTGACATGAAATCAACACAAGTGCTGCCACAATAAAGATCTGCATGCGATATAATACCCTGGTTCGTTGCATAGCAATATAGCCTGACATTAACTTGTCAGTCCGTGGGGTTTTACGGTAGCTTGTATTGAAGGTTACGGACGAGAGTTTTCGAAAGCATCTCCAAACTCTTTTCTTACTTCAGATTCCAGTTCTGGAAAAAAGTCTTGAAACAATTGCAAGAGCTCCCTTTGGTGTTTGATAAGCGGTTCTATAGCCTGATCCATATTATTCTTGAAGCTCGCTCTTCTAGATAAGCCAGTTAATGCCCTGTCTAAGCCTTCATTTTTGGCATAGTTTAAGAGCCAATTCTGCCTGCTCATGTAGTGAAAAGTGCGTTCGGCCCTTTCGTTAAAAAGGTTGCGATGCTCTCCTAAAATCCGGTATACATCAGCTGTAAAATCTGAGAGGGGAATGTTTGAGTAGTTTTTCCAGTTTTTAGCCAGGAAATGATCGAAGTACACATCCTGCACCACAGCTGCATACTTGCTAAAATAAGGGTAGAGAATTTTTCGCGTTTTTAAGACCAGCGGGTGGCTATCGGTATAATTGTCTATGAGATGATGGACCTGAACGCCTTGATAAATTTCATGTGGCAGTTTTTCGCGGTCATTTCCCTTTAGCGTATCTGCCAGAAAATTGCCCACCATTATGTGCTTTACATGAAAAGATAAATATTGGTGTGCCAGAAAATTCAAGTCAATTAAATTGCCGCTCGTGTAAATCAACGAAAATTCTTTTGTTTTCGAAGTATATTCGCCCATATGAGTGATGAGAAGGCTCTATATTGGTTAACTCAGGTAGTAGGATGGTTTCTGTTCGTTCTGCTCATCTTGTTTCAGAATTTTCTGCTGGGACAGGTGGATGTGGGTATTGTTAGCTTTTTAATTGTGAACTATATCATCGGTATAGGGTTGTCGCATTTTATGCGCTATGTTATTCTGCAATTTGGAATGCTGAGGATGAAAATCTACCAGGTGCTCCCAAGAATTTTATTTCTCTCAGTTGGCACGGGCATTTCTGCAGCTATATTAATCGGAACCATTTCTGATCTGTTCTTTCAAGATGCGGAGCAAATCATGGTCATGCCGTTTAATCTGCTTTTGGAGCTAGTCGTTCCCTTTACCGTGGTATTTTTAATTTGGAATATTCTGTATTTCGCTACCATTTATCTAAAAAATTACGAAAAGGAAGAAGTAAAAAATCTCAGGTTGGAAGCTTCAATGAATGAAGTAGAATTGGGTAACCTCAGGTCGCAGTTAAATCCGCACTTTATTTTCAATGCATTGAATAGTATCAGAGCGCTCGTAGATGAAAATCCCAATCAAGCCAAATCGGGAATTACGAAAATGAGTAGCATATTACGGAGCAGTCTGGCTTCGGGAAGAAAACAATTCGTTACTCTCGATGAAGAAATGAAAACCGTTCAGGCCTATCTGGATCTTGAAAAGATTCGCTTTGAAGAAAGGTTGAATTACAGTTTTGATGTCCCCGATGACTTGAATAATGTTCAATTGCCCCCTATGCTTATCCAGACGCTAGTGGAAAATGCTATTAAGCACGGAATATCAGATCTGCCTTCCGGAGGTGATGTTATTATTGATGCCCGCCGACTAAGTAATTCGATGCTTGAAATACGCGTGATGAATTCGGGAAAATACGATCCAATTCGGAGAAAAAAATCAACGAGCAATGGAATTGGATTGACAAACTCAAGGCGCAGACTGCAGCTTTTATACGGAACGAAATCAAATATTGCGATTTACAACGAAGCTGATCGTGTAATTTGCGATATTACCATACCCTTAACACCAAAATCTAGATTTGCATATGAGGACAGTGATCATTGACGACGAACGCCTGGCAAGAAAAGAGTTATCATCTCTTTTAGAACAGTTTAAAGAAATTGAAATCATAAATGAATGTGCCAATGCCGAAGAAGCCCGGAAGGTAATTGAATCAGAGAGACCGGATTTAATTTTTCTGGATATTCAGATGCCGGGAGAAACCGGTTTTGATCTTTTGGAAAGTTTGGAATATGTGCCTCAGGTAGTTTTTGTAACGGCTTATGACGAATATGCTATCAAGGCTTTTGAAGTAAATGCACTTGATTATGTGCTGAAGCCAATAGAAGAAGAGCGCCTGGAAGAAGCTATCAGAAAGGTGAAGGAAGGCTTGAAGGACGAAGATCATTCGGATGATACTCATCCAGAGAATGAAGGACAATTAAGTATGAATGACCAGATCTTTCTAAAGGATGGAGATAAATGCTGGTTCGTTACCCTGAAAGATGTGAGGATGTTTGAATCTGAAGGAAACTACGTGCGTGTATACTTTGATAAATACAAACCTCTGATACTAAAGAGTCTTAACAACCTGGAAAAAAGACTGGATGATAAAGACTTTTTCCGTATAAATCGGAAGTTCATTGTCAACCTGAAAGAAATTAACCACATAGAGCCCTGGTTTAATGGAGGGCTGCAAGTCAAATTAAATACGGGCGAAACCCTTGAAGTATCGAGGCGTCAAGCTTCTCGCTTTAAAGATTTACTGAGTCTTTAAACGATTTTATCTATAGAGAGTCCTTGTTAGTAGTTTTATTTAGGTGATTAGTAGAATAGTGCTAGAAATCACCCAGCCATTTTGGAACCTTTCCGTCTTAAATGCAGTAAGATGAAGGGTAAATGGTAAGAAAATGTATACGTTAAAACGCAAGGCAACTCTTTCTACTCCTAAAGTAATATTAGACCCCGGGTCTAATACGTATATCATTGCTGGTAGATCCTTGCCGATTGATGCTGACATTTTTTATAAGCCCATACTGAACTGGTTTGATGAGCTTTTAAAAAGCCAATCTGGTAAAAGCATTCAGATTCAAATTAAACTGGAGTACTTCAATATTGCTTCTTCAAAGAGAATTCTTTTCGTTTTGTACAAGTTGCTTAAACTGCAGGAACAAGGCGTGCACGTGCTCATTAGGTGGATGTACGAATCAACTGATGAAGATATGCACGAGCTCGGTCAAGATTACTCTGTTCTGGTAGAAGATTTACACTTTGTATTTGAACCTTATATTGCGGTACGCTCTAATCCGATTAAGGCTCAGATTCACATGAACTAGGTCCCACTCATTCTTTCTTCTTCCTTATATTTGCCGCTCTAAATGAGCCCATGCGAATTGTTAAGGACATTCCACACCCAAGATTTAAGATTACAGTCTATTCCTGGAACGGAAAGTACATCATCAAAATTGAAGACGCTCACCTGGAGCAAGTCTACAAAATTGACGAACATCAGATTAGCGGCCTTGCAGAGCTAGACGCTATGATGAGTACTCCTTTTCTGCTTAAAGTTTTGAAGCGATTTTCAGAAATGAGCGAAGATTTTAATGAAGCATGGAAGCAAAGACATGTCAAAAAAGACACAGAGTGATGAAGAAAGCTATTATCCCTATTTACATTTTACTGAGCACGGTTATTTTTTCTTGCAACCAGGGTGGGCAACAACTACCACCAGAAAACTCTCAAATTGCTGATAGTACCAGCACAGAGTCAGAGCAAAAATCGCTGAAAATTGCCTTCTTCTACGGCGACTCAATCAATGAGAAGTACGAGTTTCTTCTCGAAGCGAATGAAGAGCTGGATCAGGAAGAAAAGACTATTCAAGAGCGCCTGCAGCGAAAAATGCGCAAGGCTGAACAACGCGCCGCAGAGCTTCAGCAGCAAGCTCCTTCAATGACGCAAATGCAAATGCAGGAAGCGCAACTGGAACTCCAGAATTTAGATGTGGAGTATCAAAGATTTCAGGAGAAGTTGACCTCGGGTTTTCGCAAGCGAGAAATAGAACTGAGAGACGAATACATACAACGAGTTGACTCCTTTCTGGATATTTACAATAGTGATAACAAATACGATTTCATATTGAATTACCAGCGTGGCGGTAACCTTATATGGGCTAATGAAGCTTATGATATTACAAGCGAAGTTATCTCGGGTTTGAACGAAGTGTACGCCGACGAGCAACAAGCTGAAAAAACATCACAGCCCTAATGCAATCTATTGCCGAGCAGAAAAGGTCAGAGAGTATTGCCGAATACCTGCTGTTTATGTGGCAAATGGAAGATTTGTTACGCAGTGTAGATTTAAACCTGGAAACACTTACGCAGAATGTTTTAGCTGATTTGCCTGTTGAGCAGCAGATAAAGAATAAGAAGTGGTTCGGAGAAATGATTGATGAGATGAAAAAGAGTGGCCTTCAAGTGAGCGGTCACCTCTCAGAAACCTATGAAATATTGAATGAACTTCAGGTTCTGGAAAAGGCCTTAATTACCGTTATTCACGATGAGCAATTCATGGCCTTGCGCGAATCTACCAAGCCCTTTTTAGCTGAGTTTAAGCAAAAACTAAATGCTGTTCCGCAGAGTGATATTGAGATAGCTCTCACAGCCATGTATGGAGCCTTAATCCTCAAACTGGCTAAAAAAGAGATCAGCCCGGAAACCCGGGCTGCTATAGATAAATTCTCTATGTATTTAAGATCGCTATCAAAGTCATACCGCGATATGAAATCGGGTAATCTGCCATTGAACAATTAGCTTATTTAAAGTAGCTAAAGCTCTCTCCGGCTTTGATGTTTTTAAGCGTTTCGTAAATAAGTTTGATGCAATTTTCAACGTCGTCTTTATGCGTCATTTCAACTGTTGTATGCATGTAACGCAGGGGTAATGAAATCAAAGCAGACGGAACTCCTTTACCGCTGTAGGCAAATGCATCTGTATCCGTACCCGTGCTTCTACTTGCAGCCGCTCGTTGAAAATCAATCTTGTTCTTTTCTGCCGTTTCAATAATGCGCTTAAGCAAGTTATTTTGCACGGCTGGGCCATATGTTACTACAGGACCTTTGCCACTGTGAAAATCTCCCTGTTCAATTTTATTGATCATAGGGGTCTGGGTGTCGTGGCAAACGTCGGTAACGATAGCCACGTCAGGCTCTATCGTTCTACTAATCATTTCAGCACCTTTGAGTCCGACTTCTTCCTGTACAGCATTAACTACATAAAGGGTAAAAGGTAGTTTGTCTTTGTTTTTGTGCAGAAGGCGAGCCACTTCTGCTATCATAAATCCACCCATTCGGTTGTCAAGTGCTCTTCCTACGTAATAGTCCTTGTTTAGAACCATAAATTCGTCTTCAAAGGTGGCTACACAACCTACGTGTATCCCGAGCTTTTCTACTTCTTCCTTGCTTGAACATCCGCAATCCAGAAAAATGTTTTTCATACTGGGAGCCGTATCCTTGCCGCTTGCCAAATTTCTGGTATGTATTGCTGGCCATCCAAAAATGGCCCTAACCGGCCCTTTATCTGTGTGAATGATAACACGCTTACTCGGAGCTATCATGTGATCGCTTCCACCATTTCTTCTCAGATAGATAAAGCCCTTATCTGTTATATAATGCACGAACCACGAAATTTCATCGGCATGAGCTTCTATGGCAACTTTATATTTTTTTCCCGGATTAATTACAGCAGCAACTGAGCCATAAGTGTCAGTTTGAAACTCGTCAATATAGGGCTTCAGGTAGTCAAGCCACATTTGCTGGCCCTGAACTTCAAAACCGGTTGGAGATGCATTGTTAAGGTATTTCTCTAAAAAATCTAAAGACTTCTTTGTAAGTATTGATTTACTTGCCATGTATTTGCTTTTTGCGCAAAAGTAGCGTTTTCAACCCACCTTGCTGAATAACTGAGCACTTGATTTAGGTAGCGTGGTATTGATCTTCGTATTTTTCAAGAAACTTTTTCCCATGAGAATGCAAAGGTTCCTGGCCATAGTCAGTTTTCTATTGGTGAGTGGCAGCTTGTTGAGCCAGGTTGATTCGGTGAAACAGATCAAAGCCGATACTCTTATTCGGATTGCAGCAGATACCCTGAGCAGCGATCTTCAGGAAGGTGGATTATCTGTAGAGGCCTTGAGCTACTACAACAGTGGGCTTGATTTTTTCCAAACCAATCAGCTTGATTCAGCAGAATATTATTTTTCAATGGCCCTGGCAGAAGAAGATTCTTTTCCGAAAGCTTTGATAAATCGGGCTGCCGTGCATATTCAATTGGCAGAACACCGAGATGCCATTGCAGATCTTGAACTCTATACGGCTTTGGTTGACACCGCTACGAATGCCTATTTCTTCAAAGCCAGGAGTTATGATTATCTCGGAGAAACGGACTCTGCACTTACAGCTTATTCCCAAGCTATTTCGCGAAAAGCTTTTGTAGAAGATGCGCATTTGAGACGCGCAGAAATACTTCGCAAAAAAGGGCTTTATAAAGAAGCTGTTGAAGATTTTTCTAAAGCTTTATTGGAAAATAGTCAAAATGCCAAAGCACTTCACGATATGGCAAGTTGCCGAAAGATTCTGGGAGAAAAAGAAATGGCAGCGGAAGACTATAGAGAGGCGATACGTGTAAATCCCAAATTAACATCTGCATACATAAACCTGGGTTCGGTTTATAGAAATATGGATAAGAATGCAGAAGCACTGGCCGAGTTTAATCAGGCGCTCCGACTGGAAGAAAACAATATTCTGGCTTTAAATAATCGAGGGAATACACATTACGCACTGGGTAATTACCTTGAATCAGAGCGAGATTTCAGGCGTGTAATAGAACTCGATCCGAATTATGCCTTTGCTCATAACAACCTGGCCGGAGCACTTATAAAACAAGAGCGATTTGATGAAGCTATTGAAAGTGCATCAAACGCTATTGAGCTGGATCCAACATATGGCTTCGCCTTCTTAAATAGAGGAATTGCAAGAGAGATGGTGCGAGATATTCCCGGAGCTTGCTCCGACTGGGAAACGGCTGAGGAGTTGGGAATAACAAATGCTGATGTTTATCAAAATGGACCGTGTAACTACTAATTATATGAAATTCGGGATTTTAGCCATTCTTTTATCTGTTTCCTTTTTTGCCTTTTCTCAGAGTGTGCCTTTTGATAAAAAGATGTTTCCTGATGACAAGGATGGGTTTAAGGAAGCCCGCGATAATATTAAAGAGGGAGATAGAGTCTTTGAAGAAGGAGAAGCCTATTATAGTTTGGCAATTCCCTTTTACGAAAAAGCCAATAATTTCAATCCGAATAATGCAGCCTTAAATTTCAAACTCGGCTTGTGTTACCTTGAATCTCCTTATAAAAGCAAGTGTTTGGAATACTTTGAGAAATCCTATGAGCTCGATCCAAATTTAGATCCCTTAAACGTCAATTTTTTACTGGGGAGGGGATATCACTTGAATGAAGAATGGGACAAAGCCATAGAGTATTACCGAAACCAGCTCAATGAAATGGCTGGATTTGATGTTACAGAAGAACAGTATAGAAATATTAGAAAGCACCTCGCCGAAGCTGAGAATGGCAAGGAACTCGTAGAAAATCCCGTGCGGGTGTGGATAGATAATCTGGGGCCCTCTGTAAACTCAGAATGGCCGGAGTTTGCTCCCCTGATATCTACCGATGAGAGTATTATGATCCTTACCGCCAGAAGGCCTAATTCAACAGGAGAACTCATTTTTGAATTGGATGGACTTCCGTATGAAGATCTTTATTACACGCAGAATATCGAAGGAGATTGGACTCCATTAGCCAATATCGGAGATAAAGTCAATACCTCCGGGCATGATGCAACAAGTGGACTCGCTCCCGATGGGAAGGTGTTATTTGTGTTTCGCGGAACGGTAAAAGGTGGAGGAGATGTGTATGTAGCAAGAGATGAAGAAGACGGATGGTCTAAACCCAAAGCATTGGGAAAATACATCAACACAAATTATCACGAGTCTGCGGTGGCCTTATCCTATGATCAAAACGACCTTTATTTTGTGAGTGATAAACCTGAAGGAATTGGAGGGAGAGATATCTATGTATCACATTGGGACAATGACAAGGAAGAATGGGCTGAAGCCCAAAATCTAGGCCCCGTAGTCAATTCGCCTTTCAATGAAGACGGAGTATTCATTCACCCGGATGGTAAAACCCTATACTTTTCCAGTAAAGGTCATAACTCAATGGGCGGAAGCGATATTTTTTATACTGAAAAGAAAGACGGACAATGGAGTAAGCCGGTGAATATTGGCTACCCTATTAATACTCCGGACGACGATGTGTTTTTTGTAGTGGCTGCAGATGGTAGAACGGCCTATTACTCATCTATCAGAGACGAAGGGTATGGTGAGAAAGACATTTATAGAATTACCTTTCTGGGTCCTGAAAAGCAACCCGTACTAAATGTGGAAGATCAGCTTTTTACCGGATCTGATGAAAAAATTCTGGAGCTCCCTATTCAGCCACCAGTTAAAATAAAAACCAGTAAAATGGTCTTGTTAAAGGGACTGGTTCTGGACGAAGAAACGGATGAACCCGTTGTTGCAAACATTGATTTAATTGATAATACTACTTCCGAATTACTCGCTACTTTTAAGTCAGATGGTGAAGATGGATCTTATCTTGTTTCTCTGCCTGTAGGCCGGAATTATGGTTTGAATTTTAACGCAGACGAATACCTTTTTAACTCACTCAACTTTGACTTGCCTGATTCTGCTGATTTTAAAGAAGTATACAAGATTATCAGACTCAAGAAGATTAAAATTGGTAAAAGCATAATCTTGCGGAATATTTTCTTTGATTTTGACAAGTCTACTATCCGATCTGAATCTGAAGCAGAGTTGGCAAGACTGTATGAGCTGCTCAAGGAGAATCAGGATATTAAAGTTGAAATTTCAGGGCACACCGACAATAGGGGAGACGACAGCTACAACCAGAAATTATCTGAGAATAGAGCTAAAGCTGTTGTTGATTACCTGATCAACAAAGGAATTCCCGAATCGCGAATGATTTATGCCGGGTACGGCGAGAAAGAGCCTGTAGCAACAAACGAAACCGACGAAGGAAGACAAGAAAATCGTAGAACCGAGTTTAAGATTATTGAATAAAATCCTATTCGGTAATGATGATTTTCCCGGTTCTTATTCTATCCGGGTTTACAGCTCTCAGGGTATAAACACCTTGCGACAGGGCTGACAAGTCTAGTTCCAAAGCTTGTTTTCCCACAGGTAATTCTCCACTCCACAAGTTATTAAGCTTTCTGCCCATTGCATCGTAAACTTCAATCTGAACCCTGGAAGATGATAATTGATCCAATTGTAACGTGGCTAATCCTGTGCTGTTTGGGTTTGGAAAAATTTCTAATACATCTTTCTCAATCTCTATATTTTCAACAGAGAGCAGGGGTTCGTCAATAATATTGATATCGTCAACATAAATATTATTTCCACCATTTGATCTGAATGATAACTGCAAGCGGAAGTTTTCTGTTCGCTCATCAGGATCAATATTGTTTACTACAAGCAGATGCCAGTCATCTGGTCCGGAAGGCACAAAGTAATCGTCCGTCGGATCTGTTGAAGGTAAATCGCTGGTGGAAGTAAATAACTCTTTAAAAGTCCATTCTTCACCGCAATCATTACTTATAGAAACTTTAAATCTCTCAAGGGATTGATCGTTTTTTTCGGCGTAGGCCACCCGCATGGTAACAATTGCCGTATCGAGTTGGCTCAAGTCAATAGTCGTACTTTCTAAAAAATCTTCATTTAAGGGCAGGTTATTGAAGTTTTCAATCCACACAGATTGTGTGCTCAGATAACCTTCTTCCTGGTTTAATTGCCAGGTTAATTCGCCGTCTTCATTTTCAACATACCAGGCAATTTCTCCCAGGTTTTCAGCACCTTCAAATGATTCGCTATACGGAGCAGGAACTCCGGTTTGAGAAATTACTTCTACATAGTCTTCCAAAATTAGACTATCGGCACCATTTGCATTTGCCACCCAAAGTTTGGCATCAAACAGACCACCCTGATTATACGTAATTTCAGGATTGAGTTCATTGCTTGTTTCAGGTGTGCCACCTTCAAAGGTCCATACAATGCTATCTGAAATATTCAATGATTCATTGAGGTAAGAAACTGTTTCACCTTGACAAATCAGCTTAGGTGATCCAGAAAAATCTGCGACGGGCAGTGCCTCGCCGGCGTTGAAGAATTCATTTTGCCAAACCCCTCGGCCATAAGTTCCAACTATTACTTTGCCCGCCTGATATTGAAAAATAATTTGATTAATAATTACATTGGGTAGTCCTTCGTTGTAAAATGACCAGGTAGATTCATCTGCACTTTTATAGTAAACACCTATATCTGTTCCTATATAAATGCCGTCATTGGTTCCAAGTTGGTAGGAAACGCAATTAACCGGCACATTTGGAAGATTTTGAGAAATATTCTCCCAGTTTTGCCCGCCATTATCCGAGTAGAAAACCTTTTCTCCATCCAAATAGCCCGAAAAGGTAATCCACACTTTTAATGGATCATCCGGGCTCGCTTCAATACCTGTAATAACCCGGTTGGGAAGATTGCTACTTGTAATGTTCGCCCAGGTATCACCGCCATTAGTGGTTCTGTGGATATACCCGAAACCTCCGGTGTAAATTACATCGGGATCTGAGGGTGCAATTTCCAGCGATCTCAAAGTTCCGGAAGTAGGCAAATCACTTATTTTAGTCCAGAGCCCTCCTGTATTTTTCCAAACATTCTCGTAAGCCGCGAAAAGAATAGATGGATTTTCAGGGTGAAATTCAAGCGGAGTTACCCAGGCACCACTTTCATCTATTCCATTGGTAAATCCATTAAACGAGTTTCCTCCATTTGTTGAACGCTGAAAATTCCCTCCGGGATAAGCCGAATACATGATTTCGTCGTCTGTGTAATCAATTGCAGCTGCATTACCGTCGCCACCAAGCAAGTGAATATATGAACCATCTTCGTTGAAAATATTCGTCCCATTGTCCTGCGAGGCAGTTAGAATCAGATCCGGATTAGTTGCAGAAACAGCAATTCTATAGTATTGAGATATCTGCAAACCATTGCTCAAATCAAGCCATTCATCGATATTGTCCTGGTATCTGAATACGCCTCCATCGCTTCCGCAGTATAGCGTATCCCCATAAAAATCTAATGAGTGAATATCTGCGTGGGTATATCCGATACTGGATGGGTATACCCAATGCGATTTAATATTCCAGTTTTCTCCTCCATCCAGACTTTGCCACACGTTGATTCCGCCTACGTAAATTTCATCTTCATTTTCCGGATGCGCGGCTATTGCCAAATCATACCATCCCTGGCCTCCGCTTCCATCGCCAATTTCAGAATAGGTAAGAATATTTGGCGTATTAGACATCAATTCAAACGAATTTCCCGCATCCACACTTCGGTACAAGCCGTAAAAACCGTTGTCTGCATCCGAACTAGCTACCATGTATACATAGTCACTATTTGCCGATGTAGTGGTTATTGCAAGTCTGCTTACTAACTGAAAATTGGGTACACCTTCTGTTATTTGATCAAAGGATTCTCCGAAATCATCTGACATAAAGAACCTCGTTCCCGATGCGTAGATGATAGATGGATCTTCCGGGTTTATTTCGATGTCTCTTATCTGCTGACTTACCGGATTATTCCACGTTTCACCACCATCTGTAGTTACAAATAGGCCTGCGTGGGACGCTACATAAAGTCTGGAAGAGTTTGAAGGGTCCATTAAGATTTTACTGCATCTAACTTGTTCCGAAATTTCAAACGAAAGTCCTGTAGTCTCCCATGATTGACCTCCGTCTTCTGATTTCATGACTCCAAAGCTGTATGCATCTCCTCCATTTCCATCGCCGGTAGCTAAGTACATAAGATCTGAATTTTCCGGGTGAATGGCGAGACCCGAAGCACCTATGGCCGGTAAATTGTCGGTGAGAACTTCCCAGGAATTTCCCGCATCTTCACTTTTCCACAGCCCACCTGAGGGAGTTGCCACGAATAGCTTTTCATGATTGCTCGGGTCAACTATTACTGCATTTACCCTTCCCAGGCCTGGGTTCCATCCGAAGCTCTCCCAACTAGTCGGTCCCACAGCCTCCCAGGGAGTATCTGATTTTGCTTGATTTCTTGTTGATTTACGTGCTTTCTTCCACTCCTTGTAGAGCGTTTCTGAATTTAGCCGGGTTCCGTGAGGATACACCCTTTGTTCCATAAAGTACTCCCAGCGCTTGTATTGCTTGTAGCCTTTTCCTCTTTCATAGCCTTTTCCATCCCAATGTTCATTAAAAGCCTCCTGCACTTCATAAAAATTCACATCGTGATCTTGCATTAAGTTAATCCATTCCTGGCCATAAGCACCTGTAAAGATGATTATGAGTATAGAGGTAAAAAGGCTTTTCATCAGTTTATCTTTTTCGCGAGGTCAAATTAAATAATGTAGCTAGCTTCGTTCAATAATTGATTTGAACAATATTGAAACCTAAGCCATTAAAATACACAGAACCAGAAATTGTACCTACTCGTGATGGAAGCAATACGCTGAGAGTTTCATCGCTAGATGAAACCTACCATTCAACTCACGGAGCACTTCAGGAATCGCTTCATGTTTTTATTAAGGAAGGTTTACATTTCTGCACGAATAGCGGCCTTAAGGAAGTTAAAGTCTTCGAAATGGGATTCGGAACCGGTTTAAATGCCTTCCTTACTTTGATTGAAAGTATAAAAGATAGGAGCTTGCGCATCGAAATGCACTCCATAGAAAAGTATCCGGTTTTTCCTGAAACGATTCTCAATATGGAGTTTCAACTATTGGATTCTTTAGCTCCCTGGAAAAATGAATTTGAAGATTTAATTCACGCTTCATGGAATGAAATGGTTTCAATTAAAGAGAATTTCGAGATTAATAAAATCAGTGAAGACTTTTTTACTTCCGAACTGCCATCAAATTATTACGATCTTATTTATTACGATGCCTTTGGCGCAAGAGCTCAGGAAGCCATGTGGAGGGAAGAAGCCTTTGCCATTTGTGCAGAGATTGTCAAACCCGGAGGTGTATTGGTAACTTATGCATCAAAAGGTTCGGCCAGAAGAGCCCTGGAAAAAGTAGGGTTTGCGGTTGAAAAAATTCCCGGACCGCCCGGCAAACGCGAAATGATGAGAGCTACTTACAAATGAGTTTTCCTTTTAACGTGCGAGTTTATGGTATTCTGGTAATTGAAAATTCGGTATTGCTCAGCAAAGAAAAGTATGCGGGACGAACTTTTACAAAATTTCCCGGTGGTGCATTGGAGTTTGGCGAAGGTTTGAGAGAAGCTTTGGAACGGGAGTTTTTAGAAGAAACCGGTCTGAACGTCAAGACGGGCAAACATCTTTACACGACAGATTTTTTTCAAGAATCAGCCTTTAATGTAGACCACCAGATATTATCCATTTATTACGAGGTAATGACAAATGGTGATTTTAAGGCTATACCTATAAAGTCGCTTGAAGAGAATCAGGAGTTTTTTTGGGTCTCTATGAAAGAATTAAGAACGGATAACCTCACATTTCCTATTGATCAGTACGTCTGTAGAAACTTCCTTATTTAGGCTGTTAGAAATCTTCTTTCTACCAGTTCGCTTATTTTCTTGAATAGCAGCTTAGGCTTTTTTGTTCTCCAGTTTAGTTCGTTAAGCTGTCCGCCTAATACAAAATAGGAGTCCAGATCAATTTCAGAAAACTCGCGAAGAACAAAGTCGTTAAAGTTCAGGAGAGCAATCCATCCGTTTGCATCCACCACATCCTCAAACCACTCTTCGTAGTAGCAATCATCTGAATAATGAAAGTTCAGAACGTTTTCACCAATCAGCACGAATTTGTTAATTCCCCTGCTCATAAGGTGGTCTGCAATATCTCTCTTCAGAAACATAATATCGTTGTGAATGCAATCATTCCACTCACCTAGAAGTTCAATTATTGCATAGCCCTGGTTGTAATCTGCATAGATTATTTTAATAAACAGGGATGGAGAGCCGATATTATCCCACTGGGGGTGGATGAGGTGATCGTAGAGTGATTCAGTAAATTCAAACTCGCTGTATTCTTTTCCATAAAAGGGCGAGTTTACGTCTTCTTCAACCCTGTAGTGGGTTCTCCAGCTGTAATGTGGTTCAATACTATGCATATAAATTATCCTTCTTTCTCAATTGCGCTCCTTACGCTTCCATACTTCAATAATAG
>JGI12048J13642_10350051_pt1 | contig 19817 bp, 16 predicted proteins | sample ElkSlonscriptome_16_FD_13642 | JGI IMG/M metagenome (IMG submission 13642)
TGTTTTTCGATGATTTCGTAACTCAAGTTGGCGTTGATGGAATAAGGTGATTGTCCCGCCATATCGCGTTCGACGGACAAAGTTTCTCCTTCACGAAGATTATCCAACCTTAACTCGTATTCCGTTTGTCCTTCATTTCCGGTATTTACTTCCCGCATGTCGACCGCAGATTCTACCAAAGTCAAGTTTCCACCGATGAAAAAGCGGTTTAAGATTTTGCTGGTTTCGTTGGCCAGAAAACCAAGACTCTTTTTCACTTCCATTTCCACACCCAATACCTCGGCAGAACCGGAGTTTCGCGGTTTAAGGTTGTCAGGCGCCGTTTCAAAAGCAACCAATTCGATATGACCATCAAATTGCTTGTAGAAACCCGCGACAGAGATTAGTTCACGAGGTCCGAGAAACCATTCCCATCTAAGGTCATAGTTTTGAATTTCGGTTTGGTCAAGATCAATATTTCCTACGAAGGTCCGCTTGGTAATTGGATCGAAGATCTGAGCATTTGATTTTTCTTTAAAGCTCGGACGTGCCAAAGTCTGCGTGTACGATCCACGTAGATTCATTTCATCACTAAGTTGGAACACCAAGTTCAATGACGGCAAAAGGTTCAACTCGTCAAGTGTCTTTGCATCATTTAGTGCTTCACTTGCTTCACCGGTGACTCCTGTGTAGAACATTGAGCCTTGCTCTACTCGCAGACCATAAATAACACGTAATTTTTCGAGCAGCTTGTTTTCTCCCATTACATAACCGGCAAAAACATTCTGTCTCGCCTCAAATGTATTGATGGGTTCAAAGTTTCCGATGGTGAAAGTTCCGGAATTGTCATCGGTTGTCCAGATATTCTCATCTCTCAAAAACCAGTCTGGATCACCGACGATATCAGACTTATTCACTCGATCGTGCCCATAAGCGAGCGTTTCAAAATCTCTCCATTTCAATAGAGCGTTTGCTCCCGCAGAAACTTTAAATGTGTTGTTAAATTCGTATGTCGCGTCTACTCTTACGTTCTCATTGATTTCGTTTAGATCTCTCCAAAAACGATCAATTCCCGCTCCGTCTCCCGTGTTCAAGGTGGTATCACCGGTAGTTACAGAGAAAGCCGTTGACCTGAAATCGGGATCATAAACGCGAGACCGGGTCAAAGCATTTCTCCATTCGATATTCAGCTTATCGAAATTGTGACGTCCTCCCACCATAAGTGTGGTGAGGGATCTCTGAGTATAGGTGAGAATGTCTTCGACCAATCTAGCTTGAGTTTGGTTCAAGTTCCGCGATTTTCGCTGCGATGCTGAAGTTTCTCCGCTTTGACTGTGAAGCAACATGGCGCTGTAATCTGAATTTCCTTTCTTATAAGCACCTGCAGCCAAAGCACTCCACTGTACTTCATTTCTGCCCACTACACCAATTCGTTCTTCGTCTTTGAAAAGTTCGGTTTCACCTTCACTATCACCGGCAGGTTTGAGGAAAGTGTTGGCCTCAAAATCTTCGTAGAAAGTGTTGTTATTGCGGTAGTTTAAAACAAAATTGTATCCCCAAGTGCCACCGTTCTCTTTATTAATTTGATTTCCGTGGCGTACGGAAAGCGAGGTATTTAAAAAGGCATTCGCCTCCGAGGCTGCTAAAGTGGGGTTGAAAGATCTGGTGATACTTTCCAGAGCAGGGTCGTTCAAAGGCTCGACCGGAATCACCGTGTTCTTGTTGATAGGCAATTCTCTGGTGCCGTCGTCGAATCCTAAGAAATCCAAACCACCTCTATCGTAAAGAATGAAGTCGCTATTGAATGTTTGATCAAGGGTGTAGCCTACTCCGAGAGAAATCTGAGTTTCTTTGATATCCGGAAAATTCTTCGTGACGATATTCACTAAGCCTCCCGTGAAATCACCATACTGGTCCGGTGTAAATGATTTGAACACCGCCACATTTTCTAGCACCGAAGTTGGAAAAATATCGATGGCCACAGCATTTACATCAGGATCTAAACCCGGAATTGACATTCCGTTGAGGGTTGTCTTTGTGTATCGATCACCAAGCCCACGCACGTAAACGTATTTTCCACCTTGCACCGTTACACCCGTTACGCGCTTGATAGCCCCCGAAAGGTCAGAGTCTCCTATTTTTCGGATGGATTGAACGGATAAACCATCTGTAACCGCAGTGGCATTCTTCATATCCATTAAAACTGCTGTTTCCGTATTGCGTCTGGCTTCGGCAACAATCTCTACCGCCTGCAGCTCATCTACCGCCGGCTTTAATTCGGTGTCAAGTACGGTCACCTCCCCTGCCTCAATCGTGACATCCGTAAAAGTTTGGCTCACAAATGAGATAAACGATATCTTGATATTATAGGTGCCCGGAGCAAGGGGGAGAGAGTAATTTCCGTCAAAATCAGTGATAGTACCGACCCCGGGCTTATCAGCCAATACGACGGTAGCACCGATCATCGGCCCACCTATTTCGCCATCTGCTACGTTTCCCCGCAGAAAACCCTTTTCCTGAGACATAGCCAAATTTCCAATGAAAATGAAAAGAAGGAATATGTAATACCTCGTCTGAATCATCAATATTCTTTTTTAATATGTAAGCCCCAAGAGGATAAGTCTTGGGGCTTTCATGAGCTGATTTTTATTTTGAAGACTCGATTAGAGCTCGCCTTTCTCTCCGGCTAAAGTCCAATCGAAAACAGTATTTAAGTCTATTGTTGCACCTGTGCCCATAGGCTCTACGGCAGCTTCAGCTGCTGTCTGAGCAGCTGCTAATTCATTCGGGCAAGAAGTTGGGTTCGCTTCGTCTTCGTCACCGTCATATACTTCAACTCCACCGCTGATAGAGCAATCGGTAAAAATCAATGTCGGAGGAGCATCTACCAAATTACTGAAGGCATCTGATCTGTACTCGCAATTATCATTAAATCTGGTTCTGAATTTTACCTCCTTATCACCTGATTCAAAAGTCACGTTATTCACGTTTCCTTGAGCACCGGATTTAAAGTCAGCAGCTGAACCATCAGCACCTTCGATTCTGCAGATACCATTGTCTAATGTGAAAAGACCATTGGTGTAAGTATCATTCTCGGGTCCGTCAATCTCCAGACTCTCATCTGTACCGATTCCGTCTCCGTGAATAACTGCGAAGTTTGAGATGGTTCCTGCATAGTTCATGTCCAGGTCAATTCCGTCGTCACCTTGGTAATATACCAACGCATTGTCGATGTTTACCGTTCCACCGAAACACTCGATTCCGTCATCCAAAGTAGCGTATACCTCTACGTTGTTAATGGTCGTACCTGTTCCAACTCCTCCGAGAGTCAAGCCGTTGATTTCGTTACCTTCTCCGATGGAAATTCCTCCGTGACGAATAGACACGTACTCAAAAACTCCGGAGTCGTCACCTTCTTCATCTCCACCATAAAGTCCGTAACCTGCTTCAGCAGGTAGTCCTTCGATATTGGTTTCCGTGTCGCCATCTTCAGCACTGATCGGAGCACTACCTAAGATGATAACTCCACCCCAAAGCTGATTATCAGTTTTATCAAGATTGGTACCTGCCGTTTCACCTACTTGGATATTATCTGCAGATGAAGTGAAGATAATAGGTGCTGCTGCAGATGATCCGCTTGTTTCAATTCGACCACCTCTGGCAACAATAAGAGCTGAGGCTGCAGTTCCTTGTCCTGATGCAGCTTTGATAATTGCTCCTCCTTCGATTATCAGGGTTGCGCCATCATCAACAACCACTCTTCCGTTTAATTCAGTAATTTCGTTCGCAGGCCACGTTTCTGTACCGGTAATTATTCTAACCGTGTTTGTTGGCGGATTTGTGTTGTCATCATCATCATCGTCATCATCGCACGATGTCAATACTAATGACCCCATCATCAAGATGGCAGCCATATTTCTTAGTTTTCTGAAATTGTTCATTTCTAAATTTTTTGTTGATTAGATAAACCGTTTTTTGACGGTGCGAAGTACGGGTCATCAAATTAGGGCAACGTGAATTCTAACTTACCTCTGAGTTATTTCATTGTTGCCTCAATGTTAAGAGGTGGCCGGAGATGGTGCTATTCTTATATTTGGAATTAAATTAGGCTTAACAAGCCTTTAACACCCACGGTGAATTCAAGCATTATTTTCGCCGATGGCTTTCTACTAAAAGCTTATCAAGCGTGAAAAAAGAAAAAATTCTACTGGTTGATGATGAACAAGACATTATTGACTTGATCAGCTACAACTTGGAAAAGGAAAATTATCAGGTGAAAACAGCCATGAACGGGCGCGATGCCATCGAATTGGCCAAAGAGTTTTTACCCGATTTGATTCTCCTCGACGTTATGATGCCCGAAATGGATGGGATAGAGACCTGCGTCGAAATGCGAGAAATTGATTCTTTAAAGCCCAGCATCATCGCTTTTCTCACCGCAAGGGGAGAAGACTATTCGCAAATTGCAGGCTTCGATGCAGGTGCCGACGATTACATCTCCAAACCGATCAAACCACGTGTACTCCTCTCAAGAATACAGGCTCTATTAAGGAGAAAACGATCAGCTACTGAGAGTAAATCAGGCGCTGCCATCGGTGGCATTGTCATCGACAAAGAAAAATACCTCGTGGTTCAAGACGGAAAGGAACTTAATTTGCCCAAAAAGGAATTTGAGCTTTTGGCTTTGCTCATCAGCAAGCCCGGGAGAGTTTTTACCCGTGAGGTTATCCTCAATACCGTTTGGGGAAACGATGTGGTGGTAGGCGATCGCACCATCGATGTTCACGTAAGGAAGCTTCGAGAAAAGATCGGCAGCAAATTGATTAAGACAATTAAAGGGGTAGGCTATAAATTCGAAGCTAAATGACAGGACGTAGTCCTTTCAAAGTTGCCATTCTCACTGCGGCAGTTATTGCCGTGGCAGTCTCGGTTTTGTTGGTTGGTACGCTCATGCTTTTCCGCGAGCAAATCGATTGGTTGCAAGTATTAATTTTTACCGCTCTCGCATTTTTGGCCGCTTGGCTGGTAATTTATCGCTCACTGCAGCGGTTTATCTATGATAAAATCAAACTCATTTTCCGAAATATGCATTCGCTCAAAGTCGGTCGATCGGCCTTCCAGCTGGATATGACAAAAGATGTATTAGGAAACGTCAATAAGGAAGTGGTAGACTGGGCCGAAGATCGAATGGCTGAAATAGAAGATCTGCGTGAAAAAGAGAACTTCAGAAAGGAGTTCGTCGGCAATGTGGCGCACGAACTAAAAACACCCATCTTCAGTATTCAGGGCTATATACTCACGCTATTAGAGGGCGCCTTAGAAGATCCTAATTTCAACCGGAAGTTCCTCATGAAGGCTGCCAAATCAGTAGATAGAATGACGATGCTCGTAGAGGATCTCGACACGATTACCCAATTCGAATCGGGCAGTTTGAAGCTTCAAACGGAGCGCATCGATATCGTGGAATTAGCCAAAGAAGTAATCGAGCAAAGGGAGGAAGAGGCAAAGCAGAAAGAAATCACCATCAAGTTCAATAAGAACTACGAGAAGCCCATTTTTGTCGAAGCTGACCCTTTCCGCATCAGTCAGGTATTGATCAATCTCATTACCAATTCGATCAACTACGGAAAAATCGGAGGAATGACCACCATTCGATTTTTCGATATGGATGAGCGAATTCTGGTAGAAGTTGAAGACAATGGTCCCGGTATTTCCAAGGAGCATATCCCAAGACTTTTTGAGCGGTTTTATAGAGTAGATAAAAGCCGTTCGAGGCATCAGGGTGGAACCGGTTTAGGTCTTGCCATCTGCAAGCACATCATCGAAGGGCACGAGCAAGCATTGAATGTGCGAAGTGAAGTAGGCGAAGGCTCTGTTTTTTCCTTTACGCTCGATAAAGCGTAATCATTTAGTCAAAAACCTGCCAATCACGGGATTCTCAGAACTGAAAAAATTTGGACTCTCGTGCTTACCAACTTCGCTGTTTAGCACTCGCTTGATTACCTCCTCGCTGAGCGCTGACTGTTTGCATACCGCAAATTGAGGGAAAGCAATAACCCGCGCTGCCAAGTATTCCTGCTCCGTTTGTCCCGGCGTGGGTATCAATAGTGCCTTCGCTCCAATAGCCAATAAGTCGCAGATGGTGGAATATCCTGAGCGCCCTATCACCAACTTGCAGGCAGCCAGTTTTTCAGCCATCTCTCTGCCATCGCCCATCGAGTATGCCTCCATTTGGTTTGTCGCAGAGGTTTCCGGTTTAGCGCTTCCGCGAAATAGAATCTGCTTTCCCTTGATAGATTTCGTCAATTCTAAAATCCGTTTTTCCAAAATGCTCCGTTGAGGTTCGGGGCCACCCAAAACGATCCCGACTTCATATGCTTTTTCCTTTGGCTCGCTTCCGGCAAAACGGGTCAAAACTCCGAGATGATTAATGGGTATTGAGACCTTGGTGTTTTCAGCCAAAGTCCCTGCAATGCTTTTTGACGCATCATCGGGAATCCATACCTCATCAAAGCGATTGATCCACTCAGCCATTTTTGCATTGACTGTACTTTTGCCGAAAGGCACTTTCAAAGACAACTGATGCGTGATAATGGCAGAAGGAATCTCGGTGCTGTAAGCTCCGTAGATATTATCAGAAACCAAATGTGAGTAGTTTTCTCGTTCCGTCAAGGATCGAATAAATCGCTGTTGGGCGGCATTGATTTTTGACTGCCTCACGGCCCTTTTGATCAAACTCCACTCTGCACCCCGCTTTGAGTAAAAAATGGCTTCATCAGGCAGTTCGTGAAATCGGAGTCGAGGAAACCTTTCTTTAAGATAGTGAAGTGCTGCCCCCGATGAGGTAATTTCAACCTCAGCCCCATAAGCGATCAAAGACTCAATCATCGGCACCGATCTGGTGGCGTGACCCAGTCCCCAATTCAAAACGGCGTATAGCACTCGTTGATCCACCGTTCAAATATAACTCGTCAAACCGAGCGCAATAGCTACTTTTGCACTTTCAAGTTAGAATGGGAAAGAACAAGCTACGTCGATTTGCCGAAATGAAGAAGCAGTCCTGTGTCTTTGAGCCGGATAAAGAAATCCTGCTGCAAGACCTATTCGATATGAAGGGAAAGTGGGCGACTTATTTTGGAAATGAAAACCTGATAACCGTCGAGCTCGGTTGCGGAAAAGGCGAGTACACGCTGGCTTTGGCGCGAAAATATCCCGATCGAAATTTTATCGGAATGGATGTAAAGGGGGCGAGAATTTGGCGTGGATCAAAAACCGCTGAAGAGGAGGGTATACCCAATGTGGCCTTCGTCAGAACCAAGATCGAATTTATCAACTTTGTCTTTGGCAGAAATGAAATCAGTCAGATATGGCTCACTTTTTCTGACCCTCAGCCAAAAGATAAAAAGGGGACCAAGCGACTATCGGGTTGGGCCTTTTTGAAGCGGTACGGAAAATTACTGAAGAGGGATGGTTTGATTCACGTGAAAACCGACAGTCAGATTTTTTACGACTCTACCTTGGAAACCATCGCAGAAGGTGACCATCAACTGCTGAAATCAGAATCGGATATCTACGGCGAAGGGTGGAGTGAATTTTCGGAAGAAGAGCGGGATATCCTGCAAGTCAAAACCTTTTACGAGCAAAAGTGGTTGGCAATTGGCAAGAAGATTAAATACATCAGATTCAAACTGAATGACAGCTACTACCAAACTATCTGAGAAGAATAAGGACTTCTTTGAAATGGTTTTCGAAGTGGTCAAACAAATACCCCAAGGGCGTGTTACGAGCTACGGGGCAATAGCAAAATATTTAGGCATGGCCCGTTCTGCCCGAATGGTAGGCTGGGCCATGAATGCTTCTCATTCTCTCGCTGAGCCGGTGCCTGCTCATCGAGTGGTAAATCGCTCGGGCCTCCTTACGGGGAAACACCACTTTGGCGATGAGAATGAAATGCAGCGAAGGCTGGAAGCAGAGGGAATAAAAATTAAAAAAGATCAAATCTTAGAGTTTGAAAAGCATCTCTGGGATCCTGCAAAAGAATTGAGTTTAGATTAGAAACGGTTTAAATGGAATTGACCAAAGAAAAAGTACTGGAAATTCTGGGCAATGTGATGGAGCCCGAATTGAAAAAAGACATCGTAAGTGAAAACCTCGTGCGTAACGTGGAAGTCGGAGATGGCAAAGTGGCCTTCGATCTGCATGTATTAAGTCCCGCGATGCATAGCCGAAAACGAATGGAAGATGCCTGTCGTTTCGCTTTGGAGCGAAATTTCGGGAAAGAGCTACAAGTTGATATTTCTACGAAAGTCCTGAGCAAAGAAGACCGTACCCCCGACCAACGTAAGATTCTGCCGGGAGTGAAGAACATCATTGCCGTAGCTTCCGGAAAAGGCGGCGTGGGAAAATCGACCGTCGCGGCCAACCTGGCTGCCGGTCTCGCCCGTGAAGGTTTTTCCGTAGGCTTAATCGATGCTGATATTTATGGTCCTTCCATGCCCATCATGTTTGATGTGGAAGATGAGAAACCTAAAACGAAAGAAATCGATGGCAAGAATTATATTCTTCCCGTTGAAAATTACGGAGTGAAAATGCTCTCCATCGGTTTTTTCGCCGATACCTCTCAAGCCATTGTGTGGCGAGGGCCGATGGCCAGCAAGGCGCTGAACCAAATGTTTAGCGATGCTTGGTGGGGCCCACTCGATTATATGATCGTCGATCTTCCTCCCGGTACGGGCGATATCCACTTAAGCCTGGTGCAGGTAGTGCCGCTCACGGGAGCTGTGATTGTAAGTACGCCTCAAAACATTGCCTTGGCTGATGCCAAAAAAGCGGTTGGAATGTTCAATCTGGATGTGATCAATGTGCCCGTTTTGGGAATAGTCGAGAACATGGCTTATTTCACACCGGGCGAACTGCCCGATCGAAAGTATTACATCTTTGGACGTGAAGGCGCGCAGAGCTTAGCCGAAAGCCTTCAGGTTCCCTTCCTTGGTGAAGTGCCTATTGTGCAATCCATCAGGGAGTCAGGGGATGCCGGACGGCCTGCCGTGCTACAGGAGGAGACACCTTCGGGAGAAGCTTTTCGTCAAATAATTCGTAATTTCGTAAGCGAATTGTCAAAGCGGAAGAGCTGATTCAAAACTTTGTGATTCAAAATATTACGACTTTGACTATGGAGAATTTGATTGAAAGAGTAGAAGGAGCCCTCAAACAAATCAGACCTTTTTTGGAAGCTGATCGAGGCGATATCACTTTGGTAGAAGTGACAGATGGATTAGTAGCGCGTGTAGAACTACACGGAGCCTGTAAAGACTGCTCCATGAGCTACATGACCCTTAAAGCGGGAGTAGAAGAAAGCATCAAGAAAGTCGCTCCCGAAATCAAAGCCGTGGAGGCGATAAACCTTTTGCAAACCAAATAGGTTTTACAACCGTTCTCTTAACCAACAATTCTATACTTTTTGGAAGAACTTAAAACGAAAATACCCGAAAAGGAAAGTAAAAAGGATGTAGCCATTCTCTTTGCCGGTGATTCAGGTGATGGAATTCAATTGACGGGAAGTCAGTTTTCCAATACCAACGCCCTCTTCGGAAATGATGTCAGTACCTTTCCCGATTATCCCGCTGAGATTCGCGCCCCGCAAGGGACAATAGCCGGGGTCTCGGGCTTTCAGCTCAATTTCGGGAGCATCGAAATATTCACCCCCGGTGATTTATGCGATGTACTTGTGGTGATGAACGCCGCCGCTCTCAAAGCCAATTTGGGAAAACTCAAAATCGGTGGAACCATCATTGCGAACACCGACGGCTTTGACAAGAAAAACCTAAAGCTTTCGGGTTATGTGGATATGCAAAACCCGCTCACGGACAATAGCTTGGGGAAATACCGCGTGATAGAAATCGACGTGACCAAGCTTACCCGTGAAGCTTTGAAGGAGTCAGCCCTCGGCATCAAGGAGAAAGATCGAAGCAAGAATATGTTTGTGCTTGGATTCCTTTATTGGATGTACAACCGCGAGCTCGACCCGACCGAAAAATTCTTAAAGGAAAAATTCAATAAAAAGCCTGAATTAATCGAGGCCAATATGGCGGTGCTTAAAGCGGGCTACAACTACGGCGATACGAGCGAGACTTTTACCACTCGATATGAGGTAAAGCCCGCCCCGCTGCCTAAAGGCGTGTACCGCAACATCATGGGAAACCAAGGCTTGGCCATCGGCTTAATCGCGGCCTCGCAAAAGGCAGGGCTTCCCTTGTTTTACGGAAGTTATCCCATTACCCCGGCTTCGGACATTCTCCACGAATTGTCAAAACATAAAAATTTCAATGTTCGCTCCTTCCAAGCTGAGGACGAGATAGCCGCTATCACTTCGGCCATCGGAGCATCTTTTGCCGGTAATATCGGCATAACTGCATCGAGCGGGCCTGGGATTGCGTTGAAAGGCGAGGCCTTAGGTCTGGCTTGCATCTTGGAGGTTCCACTGGTCGTGGTAAACGTTCAGCGCGGTGGACCTTCTACGGGACTTCCTACGAAAACCGAACAGGCAGATTTGCTGCAAGCCATTTACGGACGAAACGGCGAGGCGCCGATTCCGGTAATCGCCGCAAGCTCGCCGCGAGATTGCTTCAATCAAGCTTTTGAGGCGGTGCGCATCGCCATTGAACACATGACGCCCGTATTTCTGCTGAGTGATGGCTACATTGCCAATGGAGCAGAGCCGTGGCGATTTCCGTCGGCTGATCGTTTAAATGCGATTCATCCGCCGATGGTGAAAGAAGCGACTGAAGAAGAATTCCTGCCGTACCGCCGCGACGAGAAAGGCGTTAGACAATGGGCCGTGCCGGGCATTAAAGGATTGGAGCACCGTATTGGTGGTCTGGAAAAGCAAGACGAAACCGGAAACGTCTCTTACGATCCGGAGAACCACGAAAAAATGGTAGGCCTGAGAGCGGAAAAAATCGCGCGAATCGCTGATTTTATTCCCGCCCAAAAAGTTGACCAAGGAGAAGAATCCGGAAAGCTTTGCATCTTAGGTTGGGGTTCCACCTATGGTGCGATCAAAACAGCAGTGAAGGAACTTTTGGCTGAAGGCTACTCGGTTTCTCAGGTTCATGTGAAGTACCTTTTCCCTTTCCCGAAAAATCTCGGCGATTTGTTAAAAGGTTTCGATCGGGTCATCGTCCCCGAATTGAACAGAGGGCAATTGGTCAAAATCATTCGCAGCGAATTCTTGATCGATGCCAAAGCAGTGAGTAAAGTAAAAGGACTACCCTTTTCTTCCGTAGAGATTAAGGAAGCAGCGCTAAAACACCTTGAAGCATGACACAAGAACAAACAACATATACCGCAAAGGATTTCTCGAGTGATCAGGAAGTGCGCTGGTGTCCCGGCTGTGGCGACTATTCCATCCTGAAGCAAGTACAGAGCATATTACCGGAAATAGGCCTGCCAAAAGAAGATATCGTTTTCATCTCGGGAATCGGATGTTCTTCCAGATTTCCATATTACCTCAATACTTACGGGATGCACTCCATTCATGGACGCGCCCCTGCCATTGCCAGCGGTTTGAAAATTGCCAATCCGGATTTGAGTGTCTGGGTTATAACCGGTGACGGAGACTCGCTTTCCATTGGTGGAAACCACCTCATTCATTTATTGAGAAGAAACTTCGACATGAACGTACTTCTCTTTAACAACGAGATTTACGGATTGACCAAAGGCCAGTACTCACCTACCTCACCTGAAGGAAAAGTGACCAAGAGCACTCCGATGGGTAGTGTTGATCATCCTTTCAACCCTTTGGCACTCGCTGCCGGGGCCGACGGTACTTTTATCGCCAGAGCCATGGACCGCGACCCAAAACACCTGCGCGTTATTTTAAAAGAAGCAAATGATCACATGGGAACTTCCCTCGTTGAGATTTACCAAAATTGTAATGTCTTCAATGACGGAGCTTTTGAAATCTTTACGGATAAAAAGACGAAAGCGGATAAAACGGTTTTCGTTGAGCACGGCCAACCTTTGGTTTTTGGTGAAAGCGATAATAAAGGAGTAAGACTCGATGGCGCAAACCCCGTAGTGGTTGATCTCGAATCGGGCGATTATTCCAAGGAAGATCTCTGGATTCACGATAAAACAGATCGGCTGAAAGCGAGTATTCTCATGCGCTGTTTTGACGAGCCTACAGACGCCAGTGATAGTTTGCCACGGCCGTTTGGGATTTTCTACCAAGAGGATAAAACCCGGTACGAAGATTCGCTCCACGCTCAAATCAAAGCCAGCTACGAATTAAATGGCGAAGGGGATTTGCAGGAGCTTCTGAAAGGGAACAATACTTGGGAGATCGAGTAATCAATTTGCTGAGGATAATCTGCTCCTTAGCGGCATACGCCCTACGGCTGAGGTAGAGGTTGTCGATTTGCTTGCTTTAACCACGAAGCTCGCCAAGAAGGCACAAAGCCCACGGAGGATTCTATGATTTGGGAAGAAATGGAGATATGAGAAAATCGCTTTTTGATCTTTTCGAAAACCTTTAATCCTCTAGTAATCAACCACGCTCCGCAGCGGCATACGCCCTGCGGCTGAGGTAGAGGTTGTAAATCTGCTTGCTTTAACCACGAAGCTCGCCAAGAAGGCACAAAGCCCACGGAGGATTCTATGATTTGGGAAGAAATGGAGATATGAGAAAATCGCTTTTTGATCTTTTCGAAAACCTTTAATCCTCTAGTAATCAACCACGCTCCTCAGCGGCATATATCCTGCGGCTGAGGTAGAGGTTGTAAATCTGCTTGCTTTAACCACGAAGCTTGCCAAGAAGGCACAAAGCACACATAGATTTAGAGATTTGGCTTTTTGGAGAATCAAATCTTATAGGCCTGAAGGGCCGACATCGGTCAGCACAGGCCGCAAGCCCTGTGTCTATCATGTAGATAATTTTAAAAGCCCTGAAAGGGCGACATCAATTACCCTCTCAGCTTTAACGGAATCTCACAAACGGGAATCGGCACCATTTTGTGCTTGTTGCGGTTGTGATAGCTTTGGTATATTTCAAATACTTCTTTCTGTCTGCCTTCCAGCGAATTTGGATCACCCGAAAATTCCATGGCCCATTCCAATTCGGGATAGGTCGCGCCAATTTGATCTTCGTCGGTGCGGTCATCACCCCATAAGCCATCAGTCGGAGGGGCTTGCATGATTTCATCGATTACACCAAGCTCTTTTCCCAGAGCGTAAACTTCGGTTTTGTTCAAGTCGGCAATGGGACTGAGGTCTACCCCTCCGTCACCGTACTTGGTGTAAAAACCCACTCCGAAATCTTCCACCTTATTTCCCGTTCCCGCTACCAGGTAATTATTTAATCCGGCAAAGTAGTAAAGGGTAGACATCCGAAAGCGAGCACGTGTATTCACCAAGCTGAACTCGTGCTTTTCTCGGTCTTCAGATTCGGGAAGTGCTTTCACAAAATCGTCAAAAATCTCGGTGAGCTCAATCCAGTGAGAAGAGACATTCTTGTGATGGGTTTTGAGTTTAGCAATGTGAGTAGCGGCGCGGCTTACTTGAGTTGCTGCTTGATGAATGGGCATCTCAACGCATAAGGTTGGCAAACCGGTTCGAGCACAGAGCGAGGAGGTAACCGCAGAATCAATACCGCCTGAGACACCAACGACGAAGCCTTTGACATTCGCCTGTTGGGCGTACTCTCTTAACCAATTTACAATGTGATTTGTAACCCTTTCGGAATTCATACAACCTATTTTATTTTAAACGAAGAGATTGTGGCTCTTGTTTAAAAATAAGCTCCGAGGGTGAGCGAAAACATATTTGTCGATGCTTTTACGTCTCGGTCTACAAATGGCTCACCAGAATTGGGGTCAACGGCAAGTCGGTCACTTTCGCCAATGCGTTCTCCCGTTGGGAGTTCATATTCGTCGGTGAATACATTGTTAAGGCCGTGATTGTAACCGGCAGTGACAAAAAGATTCGTAGAGCCACCAATATTGTATTCAAAGCCGAGTTCGACGTGTAAGCCAAAACGGAAGAGTGCAGTCAGATCAGAGGCGTCTTCGTCTTCGGCGGAAAAGGTTTGCTCGTCACTAAGACGGACGTCTTCGTAATCGAACGTAGATTTTGTGCTGACACCTGCATCAAAACCCACTCGGGCGAAATACCTCGTATAACCGATTTCCTGCGTTCGCAGCATTACCGTCAGCGGAATGTTCACGTAGTTTATTCTAAAATCAGAAGTTCGCTCTGTTAGTGCAAAAGTACCGTCATCGTTTTGAACGAAGTAATCATGGCGAAGCGTCCCTCCCGTATTCAACAGGAAGAGACCTGTGCTAAAATAATACTGGCTGTTCTGACCTATACGAAAGTCAGTATTCAAGCCAAAAGCAATGTTTATACGCGTTCCGTCCGGCTCAACTAATCCTGCATCGCCCGAGGTAGAAAACCACGAAAACACGGGAGAGAAACTCAGTCCAAGTCTGAATTTTGGATTAGCAGTAGAAGAAGCAGTCGCTTGTGAACTTGCGGTGGTGCTAGGGATGGAGTCTTGTGAAGAAACGGATGTGTAAACACAAATTGCGAGAATGATCAGGCCTATCTTTTTCATTAGTTTTGCGGTCTTTAATTCCAGCCAAAAGTAATTATTTTTTAAGATGAAGTGCCGTCCCCTTGTCGCTCTGTATTCTTGTTTTTTCATCTTATTTGCTTGCACAAGTGATAGGCACAGCGTTGATGTTTCGGCTGTCAATTACAACGCTGAATTTCTTCGGCTTGATCGAGCGGTTTTTGAAACTCCTGATCATTTTGATAACCGAGAGTTCGCTATGCTCGAAAAGCAGTTCGGAACATTCTTGCCTGTCTACTTTACAAGCATCATGCAAATGCCGCCTCCCGACAATCCGATGTTACCTGATTTTCTGACTCGCTTTACGGAAGATGCCATTTGGCAGAAGCTTCAGACCGATATCGAAATGGCTTATCCCGACTTGGCAGCTCAGGAAGAACAATTGGGAAATGCTCTTAAATCCTATGCCGTCCATTTTGATGAGGATTCACTGCCCCGACTTGTGGCGTATAATTCGGGTTTCAATGTGGGAATTTATCCTTCAGAGCAGTGGCTGGGGGTTGGCTTAGAATGGTACCTGAGTCCTGAGAATGATGTAGTAAAAAAATTACCACCCGATCTTTTCCCGCAGTACAAGCGAGATAAAATGAAACCCGAATACCTTGCAGTAAATGCGCTGAAAGGTTATCTGTTTTTCAAACATCAGGAGCTGAGCGGTGAGGATATGTTGGCCAATCTCGTCTTCAACGGCAAGATACTGTATATAGCTAAAGTACTGATGGAAGTAACGGATGCAGATTTGCTGAATTACACAAGCCCTCAACTTGAATGGGCGGAGGATTCCGAATATGCCATTTGGACTTATCTCCTCGAAAACGACCTCGTCTTCTCTACTGACCTTCGTCAGATCAACAAAATGATGAACGACGGGCCTTTTACACCGGGCATGCCGCCCGAATCACCGGGTGGAGTCGGCAATTGGCTGGGACTTCAAATGGTGGAAGCTTTTATGGAAGAAAACGATAAATTAACCCTGCAGGAGTTGATCAAAGCAGACAAGAGAAGAATTTTAGAACACTACAAACCGGGAAAATGAGCGACGAAATCAAAAAGAAATCGAAAATCACCGTTCAAGTAGGCTTGGATGAGAATCATGTACCGATAAAAATGAAATGGCACGCCGACGACAGCGATGACGGCGGCGACGTAAAAGCCATGATGCTTACCATGTGGGACGAGAAAGAAGACAATACCATCCGCATTGATCTTTGGAACAAGGAGATGAACATATTTGATATGCAGCGTTTCTTTCATCAATCCTTCCTCACCATGGCCGATACCTACTCTCGCGCTACGGGTCAGGATGATATCGCCAAAGAGATCAAAACCTTCGCGGCGAAGTTTGCCGAGATGACGAAGATTATGTCTTAGCTAGTTTTTAGTCGATAGTCGATAGTAGCTGGTCGATCGTTTTTTGCTGATAGATCGAGGTTTTGTCCCCCGCAGGCGGGGGTGGCTTCATTGGAGCTTGCGGAGATGAAGACGGGGGTGGAATAAAAACCACCCCGAAAGATTTCGAGGCGGTTGAATAATCAATTGACAAGAGAGGATTACCGCTTAATCATCTTCTTGGTTAGCAAATCTGTATCCGCATAAAGCGAGTAGTAATAGGTGCCCGGAGCATAAGCCGAGGCGTCCCATCTCTCGGTGTACTCACCTGCTTTCAGGTTGGTATTTACCAATACATCCAATACACGTCCTTGGGCATCGCTTATCTCCAAACGAATTTGCGCAGCTCTGTCCAAGCTGAAGTTGATGGTAGTCATCTCATCAAAGGGATTGGGAAAGTTTTGTTCCAATTTAATTTCTTTGGAGGGTGAGCGGAGTCGAACCCCCGTTTCAGAACTAGCTTTCTCAGAAGGCACGGTACCACAGCAGTTATTCATCTTGCTTTGGGTGCTTTGAAAGGATGCCATCACTTGCGTCATTTGGTTTTGCATCTCGGCCATTTGAGCAGCTTGCGCTTCAAGTTGCTCAGAAAGCGCCTCTACCTGAGCTTCTAATTCTTCGTTTTCCACTTCTTGTTCGGCGAGCATGCCAGCTTGATCGGTTATTAGTGCGGTTTGTTCTTGGAAGCCTTTGATGAGGAATGGTATTAAGGCTCTATACTCTACTCCTTTCAATGAAAGTGCCGTTCCCTCGATAAATGCACCGCTGGAATCACGCATTTCAGGAATGGAAATTTCGCGTACTATATCAGGCAAAATTTCTTCTACTTCTTGGGCTATCAAGCCATATTGTATTCCTTCCACAAAGCCTGACGGTCGGTTTTCAGGAGATGTAAGCTGATAGGATTTTGGAACAAGTTGCATCAGTAAGGGTGAAGCCTCAGCAATTTCCTCAACATCAGTTTTAATGGATTCATCACTTAAAATCAATGGACCACCGGTAATGGCTAAAGAACCGCCCCATCCTACAAATGAAGTACCGCTTGAACCTACTTCGCTGTATACGCCTACATCATTTCCTTGCGTTAAATTGAGCGTGCCAGTAGCTTTGGAATAAACTCCAATGGTAAATATTGAGCCGGTTTCTGCTCGAGCATCCAATCCTACAGAATATCTACCTGCTCTACTTCTGGACTGTAAGCCGACATAATCAGTCCCAAAGTCAGTGTTGACTCCTGTGGAAAGTGTTCTAAGTGCCGTTACGACGCCACTATTTGCAGAAACATCAAACGAAGGAAGATTATCCTCAATCTCAAATTGAGAACCAATGGCGAAAGAATCCCTTTCGGTAAGCGAATAAACGTGAAATTTTGCCTTTGCATTTTCAGCTCCTATAGCCACATTCTGTCTGTAGCACTCATAAGCCGGGTCATACCCCAACCTGATATCTTCTTCTCCGAATATGTTACTTGAAGGAATGTCTTCCCATCTGCAATCAAAACCCTCAAGCGCCACCCATGTTCCGGCACCGGAAAGAACGGAATCGGTTGCCCCGGTAAAATCAAGCCTTGTTAAATAATGATCAGCCGAATCTCCAAGAGCAGTAGTATCTGCAAAACTTCCAAGAATCAAACAGCTTTTCGCGGAGTCCTCAGGTAGCTCCCTGATGCGGGTAATCCCACCCACATCGAGCCAAGTAAGTTCCGTCGGGTCATCATCTTCTTCTTCCAAAAACCCAACGACTAAAGGTCTCCTTTCATTATTCGCTCTGTTCTTTATGTGCAAGACACCGTTATTCGTCACTTGAAAATCAGCATGCCGACCAAAAAGGGGATTGGGGTGAAGGCCCCAAGCTATTCTGAACTGTGCTGAGTCTGTTCGTTCATGCACTACGGTGCGGCGATGCGGTTGAATAGTATTGGAGAAAGAATTACCGATGCCCAAATTTCCCTGAGGTGTTATGCGCATGGTTTCAAGACCTTGGTCTGAATTGGGGCCGAGTGTATCGGAAGTTAGCTCAGAGATAAACAAAAAACGAAAATTATCGGGACCATTGTCCTCAGGATCTTCATTATCTCCCCAAGCTATCACGGCATCACCGCCTGTTTGATTATCATCATTTTCAGGATCTTGGATGATGCCACTCCAAAATATATCATTTCCCGCTCCGATGGTGAGCCCTTTATGCATCCAGTCTCTTTCGAGATTATTGTCCAAATCATCTCCCAGTTGAAGGATACTAAAAACATTTCCTTGAGTGACACCCGAATTTGACGGGACAAATATTCGGTTGACATTATTCACCGGACCGATGTTGTTGTACCCGGGCCAAAATTCGGCAGAAAAACGCATGCGGATAATGTTATTTTGGCGGATGTCAAGGTTGGTGTTGCTGTTGTCATTCCAGCCTAGGAAACCTAATGGAATTGGCGTAACACCGGGATCATTTGTTTCATAAGTTACTTGAGCCTTTAAAGTAAGGGTCAAGAAACCAATTGTGAATAGTATCAGAAGCTTTTTCATTGTATTAGTTTTTTACGATTTTCGATTGAAAAAACTCACCATTCACGCTTTTTACGCTAATTAAATAGATTCCTGCGGGTAAGTCTGAAGCATCAATGATGACATTTTGACTACTTGCGATTCTCTTTGAAATCATTACTTGACCTGCTAGGTTTTGAATTGAGTATTCTGTTACACCTTTTTCTGAATTCAGTTGAAATGATCCCTCGTTAGGGTTAGGAAAAATCCTCATTAATGATTCCCGCTTAGATTGAGTTTGTGTTGAAGTTGGTATTAAGCAATCACTCGCATCATCTGAGATACAAACTTCATCCAGAAAGTAATAAGTTTTATAGAATTGTTCATCATTGTAATTCTCAATAATGTTGTTTTCAGCATCAAAGAAATTTCCGATGGCAATATGAGAGTACGCCACATCAGCCGTAAACCATCCCGAAACATGTGTCCATCCCACTGTATCTATAATGACTTCCTCATAAAGGATATCCGCCTGATTATCTATCGGAAGGGGTTCGTTAATGGAATATTCTTCAGTCAGAAATTTAAGACCAATATTGTTTATAGCACAGTTGCAATTGCTGTGGAACCCCCCGCCAAAACCTCTGCTTACGTAGAAAGAAACATAATATTCATTTCCAACTATTAAATTTTCAGAGAGTGGTGCGCCTATAACCTCATGATTGTTGACAAATCCAAGCGCAATAAATCCAGCTTGTCCTTCTCCAACAAGAGGTTGCTGATATCCATAAATGGATGAATAAGGCACTCCGGCCGTATTCGTTTCATCACAGACATGAAAAAAATCAGGTGTAAAACCATATGATTTCCAAGGTTCAGCCTGATCTATTTCGTACTGATCGTCAGGGCAGCTAACGAAATCTTCAAAGCTTCCATTAATCACGAGATTTTGACCATAAAAATGGAGCGTGCTAAAAACAAAAAGAAGCGTAAAAAAGCGTTTCATGGTAAATTTTAGTTGTTTTATTGGCCCAATTACACTTGGGCTTCGTCCTCTTTTTCAGACCGCGTTGAGAAAGCACGCGTGGCGAGAAGTTCCCTGAACTTGTCGGTCTGGTTTTTGTACTTTTGCTACTTCATTTGCACCTCCTTTTATTTTATGCAATTGGGTGTACTTGATTCTGCTCGTTCCGAGGCCAATCGGAGCGGGCTTTTTTTATTCAAATATCTTAAGAGAGGGAATCTTTCTTCGCCTCTTCTGCTGATCAAGATCGTTCTAATCTTTTATTCTACAAAGCATCTCGATGAGTTTTTTTATTAAGGGGGGGGGGTATAGTCTT
>JGI12048J13642_10445602_pt1 | contig 19785 bp, 18 predicted proteins | sample ElkSlonscriptome_16_FD_13642 | JGI IMG/M metagenome (IMG submission 13642)
GACGGGGTTCGCGGGGCACCCGAATCTCACCAGGGCGCAGGGAGCGGGAAAGGCCCGGAGACCCTGGACGCTCTACCTGCGGCCCCCCGATGTCGGAACCCGCGGCCGCCGTCCCGGTGAAGGATTCCCAGTGAGAAGGGGCATGCGACCCCGGGACGCCACCCAACCCTGCTCCTCCGGCCCAGGACCCGATGACCCCCGACCCCCTCTCCTCCGAGGTGATCCTGGAGGAAGCCGAGTTCAACCCGAAGGTGAAGAGCTACTGGCTCCTCTCGGGCACGCTGCTCTGCGTCCTCAGCGTCGTCGGGATCCCGCACCTCCCCGTCTGGCTCATCGTCGGACACTGGGTCACCGGGCGCTACCTGGAACAGATGCGCTGCGTGCTGACCAAACGGGCGCTCAAGGTCTGGCGTGGCATCCTGGTCCGAAAGGAGATGACGGTGCCCCTCGACAAGATCACGGACCTGAGTACGGATCAACAGCCATGATATCCTGATTCTCACAAACCGTGACACGGCTGGGAAGATCACAAGGTAATGCTGGCAGCCCTGGAGGGGCTGCGCGGTACCGACATCAGCACCAACATCCGACGACGGCCAAGCAGAAAGATCCGAAGTTACCCGCAAACCGAACGAGTAGCCTACTTGCCATTCCTGCCGCACCGAGATATGGACTTCCAGCGAACTGTGGCGGCTAGGACGGCTCGCGGCCGCCAACGAGGCCGAAACGAGCGGGTTAATTCGGAATACGGAGGCTTTTGTGCGAGTTGGGATCAGGCAACTACTTGGCGTGACACTTCTACCAGTTGTCCTGGGACTTTACGCCTGCACCGATTCTGAGAGTCCGACCAGCCCTGGGATCATCCGAGCGGTCGATCCGCCCTCCAAGATCCTGGTGCCTCCGGACTGCGATGGTAGTTACACCCACTTCGTAGGGCAGTACCATCTCACACAGGAGCAGTGTGATGAGATTGCGGTGATTCTGGCGTTGATGCAGTACACGGGCGATCCGACGTGTGCGTCAATGTATGGTAGCATCTATAACCGGTTTGAGAGCAACTGGATACGTCATGCGCCCATCTCAAATCACTGGTCCTACATGACCGCTGGGTGGCCCTACACCGTCATGACTCCGCTAGGATGGATTCAGGGCGGCGAGACTATCGGTGGTCTGCTTTGGCACGAGGAGGCCCATCACCGATGGGGTGATGACGAGCCAACTGCTACCTATTGGGAGAACCATTGCAAGAACAGTGTACAGTGGTAAGCCATGAGGAGCCAAGATGAACACGCTAGCGATATTGTTGACGACAATGGTGCTCCAGGTCCCACCCCCAGATGCTGCCCCAGCTCTGCAAGTTTTGGTAGAACAGGGTCTGAGTAAGGTTGAGGGAGCCAGATTCTGGAACCGCGAGGAGGGCCCTCTGAGCATGGATCTCGACTCGTACGTCGTCGCCTTGGAAGAGAAGGCCGAGGTGATCAGCGATCGGGCTTCCTTCAAGGCGAGAACGGGCTTCGATGCTTCGATTTCTACTGAAGAGGCCATTCGATGCCCCACCGCGACGTTCTGCGAGGAGCTCGATGGCGGTGCGCATTTCCGCGTCGATTCGATCGAGGCGCGTACGCCGGATGCCATCCAGGCGGTCGTCGAGTTTCTCACCATCGTTCGACGAGGGGAGAGTACCGGCATCTGTCGCCTGAGGGTGCGCGCGAGAGCGCGGGCCACAGAGCGGGGAGAGTGGGTACCGGACGGTGTCGAGTGGGTGAGCTATTGCTGATGTAGACGCCCGCCAAAGGACCGGGGGGTAAGCGGAGGCCCGGTAGATTCACGCCCTGCGCGCCAAGGCTGGCACCCACGCATTCCGCCGCTACGGACGCTCGGCGAGCCTCCGCCGGAGCATGTCCGGCGCCAGGTTCTCCCGCAGGAGGCGGTCGGCGGCCTCGCTCCCCTGGGCCAGCCGATCCTCCACGGCCTGAAGGAGGGCCTGATCGCCCTCCCGTCCCCGCATGCGCGCCCTCTCCATCATCTCGAAGGCCAGCCCCTCGTCGCCCACCGCCGAGGCGGCCAGGCTGGCGACAGCCTGGACCTCCACGTCGTGGGGAGCCAGACGCGCCGCCTCGGAGAGCTCCCCGGCGGCCTCCTCCCACCGGTCCACCTCCAGGAGCAGCAGCCCGAAGACGGCGCGGATCCAGGGGTCCCGGCGATCCAGCGCCACCGCCTCGCCCACCGCGGCCGCCGCGGCCTCGGGCTTCTCGTCGAGCTGAAGGGCCACCCCCAGCTCGTACGCGATCTGCGGGTCGTCCCGGTCCAGCTCCCGCGCCGCGGTGAGTTCGTCCAGGGCGTCCTCCACGAACCCCTCCCGGGAGAGGTAGGCGCCGTAGAGCATCCGGCCCATGGCGTAGTCCGGGGCGGTGAGGGCCGCCGCCCGGAGCGCCGACTCGGCGTCGGGATCGGCGAAGTGGCTCAGGGCGTTGCCGGCGGTGGCCAGGACGTGCGGGTCCTGGGGGTCCAGCGCCAGCGCCCGCTTGAAGCGCTCGTAGGCGATGCCCTGCATGCCCAGCTCCCGCTCGGCGACGCCCAGCCAGCAGTGGATCTCCGGCGCGTCCTCGTACTCCTCGAGTTGCTCCCGGAGGAGCTCTGCCGCCGCATCCCACTCGCCGTCGTCGGCATGCCGAAAGGCCCGCTGCAGCACCTCGTCCAGCGCCTCCATCAGCCGTCCTCCGTCAACGGAATCCCGGTCATCTCCCCGGGGCGCTCCAGGCCCAGGTAGCGGAGGACGGTGGGGGCCACGTCGGCGAGGCGCCCGGTGGGCCGGATGGAGGGGGTCCCCCCCGACGGATCGAAGACCACCAGGTCCACGGGCTCGGTGGTGTGGGCCGTGTGGGGGGCTCCGTTCGCGTCCAGCATCTGCTCGCAGTTGCCGTGGTCGGCGGTGACCAGCGCCACCCAGTCCCCCTGGCGCTCCACCTCGTCCAGGAGCTCGCCCAGGCATCCGTCCACCGTCTCCACCGCCGTGACGGCGGCGGGGATGGAGCCGGTGTGCCCCACCATGTCCGGGTTGGCGAAGTTCACCAGGATGAAGGAGACCTCCCCGCCACGGAGGCCCTCCAGCACCGAGTCACAGACGCCGCGGGCGCTCATCTCCGGTCGGAGGTCGTAGGTGGCCACCGGTGGAGAGGGGGTCAGAGCCCGTTCCTCGCCCTCCACGGCGCCCTCCTCCCCGCCGTTGAAGAAGTAGGTCACGTGGGCGTACTTCTCGGTCTCCGCCGCCTTGAGCTGCCGCAGCCCGGCGTCGGCCACGACCTCCGAGAGGACCCGGGGGATCTCCCGGGGAGGGAAGGCGACCTGCACGGGGTAGGCAGGCTCGTACTGGGTGAGGGTGGTCACCCCCGCGAAGGGTCCTCGATGCCGTGGGAAGTCGTCGAAGCCCTCCAGCGTCAGCGCCGCCGTGAGCTGGCGCATGCGGTCGGCGCGGAAGTTGAAGAGGAGGACGGCGTCGTCCGCGTGGATCCCCTCCTCCCCGGCCCCGCGGATCACCACCGGCGGCACGAACTCGTCGGTGACGTCCTCGGCGTAGCGCTCCTCGAGGAAGAGCGGGTCGTCCTCCACGACCTCGGATTCACCCAGGACGATGGCCCCCCAGGCCTTCTCGGTGCGGGCCCAGCGCCGGTCCCGGTCCATGGCGAAGTACCGGCCGCAGACGGTGGCCACGGCCCAGCCTGGCGCCTCTTCGCACCGTTCCTGGACGCGGGCGAGGTGGCGCACTCCGCTGGTGGGGGAGGTGTCCCGGCCGTCGGTGATGCAGTGGATCCGGACCGCCAGATCCGTGGGGAGGGCGTCGAGGATGGCCTCCAGGTGGCGGACGTGGCTGTGGACCCCGCCGTCGCTCACCAGCCCCACCAGGTGGAGGGTGCCTCCGTCCCGCCGCAGCCGCTCCACCGTCTGCGGAAGGCCCAGCGCCTCGGCCAGGGTGCCCTCCGCCACCGCCCGGTCCACCCGGGCGATGTCCTGATAGACCACTCGGCCCGCGCCCAGGTTCAGGTGCCCCACCTCCGAGTTGCCCATCTGGCCCGCCGGAAGTCCCACGTCCTCGCCGGAGCAGGCCAGGCGGGTCCGTGGGTGGCCGTCGTAGAGGGCGCGGAAGCGAGGCACCGAGGCCTGCTCCACCGCGTTGCCCGGGTTCGGCTCCGGCCCGAAGTCGGAGTGACCCCAGCCGTCGAGAATGACGAGGAGGACCTTCTGCATCGTGCCTCGGATGTGGATGGACGCGCCCCGTCGGCGAAGGGGTAACGGGGTGGGCATGGCAGGCGGAAATCTAATGAGCGTTGCCGGGGGGGCCCAATGGTGCCGCCCCACCCGTCCCTCCTGGACCTGCACGGGTCGTTGTCCTCTCGGGTCCACCTCTCTACCATCCCCTGGCCGAGCCGTCCCACCCCCTTCCACCCGGATCTCCTCGTGCGCTACACGCCCTTCGCCATGGAGCGCTATCAGTCCACCTGGGAGCACCGGGTGGAGATCAATCTCTCGGAATCCGGGGTCCACCCCATGACCGCCCGGGAGCTCCTGGAGCTGGCGGGCCGCCCCGAGCTGGACATCGCCGACATCCGCCTCACCTACGGCCAGTCCAACGGCTCCGACGAGCTGAGGGCCCGGATCGCGGCCCGGTACGACGGCGCCGACGAGGATTCGGTGCTGGTCACGGTGGGCGGGGTGGAGGCCAACTTCGTCGCCTTCTGGCACCTCATGGAGACCCACGGCACGGCCGCCGTCCTGGTCCCCAACTACGGCCAGGTGCCCGGTCTCCTGGACTCCTTCGACGGCCGGGTGATCCCGGTGCCCCTCCAGGAGTCGGAGGGGTGGCAGCCGGACCTGGAGGCGCTGGAGTCGGCCCTCCGGGAGGGCGCGCGCTTCCTCCTGGTGACCAATCCCAACAACCCCACCGGAGTCGTCCTGAACGAGGCGTCCCGTGCGGCCATCGCACGGCTCACCGAGGAGCACGGCGCCTGGATCCTCGCCGACGAGGTGTACGCCGGCGCCGAACAGGGCGGGCCGGAGACGGCCTCCTTCTGGGGGGCCCACGAGCGGGTCCTCTGCACCAACTCCCTCTCCAAGGCGTACGGCCTTCCGGGGCTCCGCCTGGGCTGGCTCATGGCGCCGGCGGAACTCCGGGATGAACTCTGGGGGCGGACGGACTACACCACCATCAGCCCCAACTCCATCTCGGATCGGCTGGCCACCCTGGCCCTCGAACCGGAGACCCGGAGCCGCATCGTGGAGCGCACCCGGGGCATCATCCGGTCCAACTTCGACCTCCTCCGGGACTGGATGGAGGCCCAGGAGGGCCGCTTCCGGTACATCCCGCCGGACGCCGGGGCCATCTGCTACCTCCGCTACGACGCCGAGGTGAACTCCACCGAGTTCGCCGAAAAGCTCCGCACCGAGAAGGGTGTCCTGGTGGTCCCGGGGGACCATTTCCGCATGGACTCCTACCTGCGGCTGGGCTTCGGGAACCCGGCGGACGAGCTCCGCGAGGGGCTGGACCGGGTGCGGGCGGCCTTCGACGAGCTGGCATGACCCGCACCGACGCCCCCTCCCACCCGCCGGAGGTCCCGGCGGACGCCACGGTCGGGCAGGACCCACCGGAGGGAGGGTTCCCGACGGCCCTGGTGGCGCCCCTCCTGTCGGCGGCGGGGCTCGGCGCCTACCTGCTGGTGCCGGGGGTGCGGGCCCACCCGGTCCTCTTCCCCACCTTCCTTGCCGTCGTCGGGATCATCCTCGGCTGGACGGCGTGGGTGTGGCTCTCGGCCCGTCAGGCCGACGAGGCCCTCACGCTGAAGGTGGCGATCCGGAAGCCCCACTACATCCAGCTCGTCGCCCAGGGGTCGGTGCTCGTCTACTGGGGCTGGTGGGTGCGGAGCGTCTACGACTTCTCGCCCCTCATCCTGGCCCAGATCCTGGTGGCGGTGGCCATGGACGCCCTCCTCAACCTCCACCGTCGGCGGCACTGGAACCTGGGGGTGGGGGCGGTGCCGGTGGTCTTCAGCATCAACCTCTTCCTCTGGTTCACCGTCCCCTACTTCTACTTCCAGTTCCTGATGATCCCGGTGGTCTACCTGGGGAAGGAATTCCTCCGCCGGGAGTGGAACGGACGGAACACCCACGTCTTCAATCCGTCCGCCTTCGCCCTGGCGGTGGCCGCCGTCCTCCTCATCGTCACCGGAAGTACCGACATCACCCAGGGCGTGGCCATCGCCGACACGCAGAACATCCCGCCCTTCATCTACGTGGCCATCTTCGCCGCGGCCCTCCCGGGCCAGTGGTTCTTCGGGGTGGCCACCATGACCATGACGGCGGTGATCACCATGTGCGTCTTCGGGGAGGTCTGGCTCCAGACCACCGGCGCCTACTTCTTCTACGACGCCTATGTCCCCATCGCCGTCTTCCTGGGGATGCACCTCCTCTTCACCGACCCCGCCACCTCCCCCCGCACCGAGGGCGGGCGGGTCCTGTGGGGGATCCTCTATGCCGCCGGGGTCCTGGGTTCGGTGCCCCTCCTGGAGGCCGCCGGAGCCCCCACCTTCTACGACAAGCTCCTCCCCGTCCCCCTCCTCAACCTCATCGCCCCCCACATGGATGCCGCGGCGCTCGCGGTCATCGCCCGGGTGAAGGCCCTTGAGCCGCTGGAGATCCGTGCCGACGCCCGCCGGGCCAAGGTCACCACCGGGATCTGGATCGCCGTCTTCGCCGGGTTCACCGCCGTGGGATGGCTGGGCGACGACCACCCCGGCCAGTACCTGCCCTACTGGGAGGAGGCCTGCGCCGCCGGCAACGGTCGGGCCTGCGACTACCTCCCCGTCATGCAGCAGAACTACTGCGACCGGGGCTCCGGGTGGGCCTGCAACGAATTCGGCGTCTTCCGCGCCCGCTACGACGGGGACCTTCAGGGAGCCATGGGCGAATTCGAGCGGGCCTGTACGCGGGGCTCGGAGGCCGGATGCGCCAACCGGGCCCGACTCCTGGCCGGGGAGGCCCTGATCCAGGAGGAGCCTCCGCTGGAGGAGCTCCCCATCCTTCTCCGGGGAAGCAAGGGACCCGTCACGGAGACCCACCCGCAGGCGCTCTACGCCCTGGGGTGCGAGCGAGGCTGGGACGAGCTCTGCGCCCGGGCGGGGACGGCCCCCCCCGGGGGCTGAGGGCCGCCCGCCAGGCCCTTCCACGGGCGGCTCAGGGCAGCAGCGCCCGCACCTTCTCCACAGGACGGGCCAGCACCGCCCGATCCCCCCGCTCCACCAGGGGTCGCTGCAGCAGGTTGGGGTGCTCCGCCAGGGCGTCGAGGAGGGCGTCGTCGGAGAGCGACTCGTCGGCGAGGCCGAGCTCCTTGTACTCCCGGGCCCGCTTCCGTAGCGCCTCCCGGGGCGTCACCTCCGCCTTCTCCAGGAGGCCCGCCAGTCGCGCCCGGTCCAGGGGGTCCACGAAGTAGTCCACCCGGTCGAAGTCCACCCCCTCCTCGCGGAAGAGGGCGACCAGCTTCTTGCAGGTGGTGCAGGTGGGCTTCTCGTAGACGACGAGGCGGTCGGTGGCCATGGCGGGATCCGTGGTGGGCGGGAGAGGTCGGAAGTAGGCGGGAGGAAGGATACCACCCCGGAAGCCGGCCGATCCCTCGCTGGACAGCCCCCCGCTCCCCGACCCAGAATCCCTGGGTACCGGCCCGCCACCCCGGCTGCCGCTCCTTCCCTGCCGCTTCGCAGGACCACCGGGACCATCCATGAGCCTCGCCGAACTCCTGTCCGCTCTGGACGAGATCGTCAACCAGACGCTGTTCACCATCTCCGGGACCCAGATCAGCCTGGTGAACCTGGCCACCTTCGTGGCCATCGTCCTCCTGAGCTTCGTGGCGTCCCGGCTCCTCCGCCGGAGCGCCGACCGGGGCATGGACCGCCGAGGCATCAACGACCCCGGGACCCGGGCCATCACCGCCCGGCTCATCAATGTCGCCATCCTCTCGCTGGGTGTGGCTACGGCCCTGACCAACATCGGGATCAACCTGGGGGCTCTCTTCGCCGCCGGTGCCGTCTTCGCTGTGGGAATCTCGTTCGCCTTCCAGAACGTGGCCCAGAACTTCCTCTCGGGGCTGATCCTCCTGCTGGAGCGCTCCATCAAGCCCGGGGACATCCTGGAGGTGGAGGGCACCGTGGTCCGGGTGGAGAAGCTGGGCATCCGCTCCACCGTGGCCCGCACCCGGGACGACGAACAGGTCATCATCCCCAACACCGTCCTCGCCCAGGGCTCGGTGAAGAACTACACCCTGGAAGACTCCCTCTACCGGGTCCGGGTGCCCGTCGGCGTCACCTACGACTCGGACATGCACCGGGTCCGGGAGGTGCTGGAGGGTACGGTGTCGAAGGTCGAGTGGGGCCACACCCTCCGGCCGCCGGTGGTCCTCTTGAGGGCCTTCGGCTCGTCCTCGGTGGACTTCGAGGTCTCCGTCTGGACCAACGATCCCTGGGGCGCTCCGCGCTACGCCTCCCAACTCCACGAGGCGGTGTGGTGGGCCTTGAAGGACGCGGAGGTGGTCATCGCCTTCCCGCAGCTCGACGTCCACTTCGATCCTCCGGTCTCCGAGGGGCTGAGCAGCTTTCCCAGGGCCTCCTGAGGAGGCGCGTCCATGCCCTCCGACGCCCTTCGCGACCTGGAGCTCCTCCTCCGCTCCCGCCACGGCCTCGTCTACCTGGAGACCCGGGAGGAGGGCCGGGCCGAGGGGCTCCTCCGCCATCTGGCCGACGCCATGGGCCTCCCCTTCTTCACCTGGCGGCGGACCCGGGGCCTGCAGCGGGACGACGCCAGCGGACCGGTCTACGAGACGGAGGAGCTGCTCAAGGCGCTCCGCCACATGGCCGACGGGGTCGGGCCGGGCATCTACCATCTCCAGGACCTGGGAGAGGACACCATCCGCCAGGCCGCCGTGCGGGCCCATCTTCGGGAGGTGGCGGAGCACATGGAGACCCAGGACGGTGCCGCCATCGTCACCGGCCCGGGGGTGGAGCTCCCCGTGACGCTCCGGGAACGGACGGCCCACCTGACCCTTCCCGGGCCCTCCGACGCCGAGTTCCGCGCCCTCCTCACCGACATCCTGAAGGACGTGTCCGCCCGGCAGCACGTGGAGGTGGCCCTCAGCGCCCAGGAGGTGGAGAGCCTGGTGGGTCACCTCTCGGGGCTCACCCTCATGGAGGCCGAGAAGATCCTCACCAAGGCGCTGGTGGAAGACGGACGCCTCGCCGCCCGGGACATCCGCCACGTCATCGACGCCAAGCGTCGGGTGGTGGAGCGGGAGGGGCTCCTGGAGTACTACCCGGCGGAGACCACCCTCGACGACGTCGCCGACCTGGTGCGGCTGAAGGCGTGGCTGGCGAAGCGCCGGGCGGTGGTGAAGGAGCCCGCCCGCGCCCGGGAGTTCGGGCTGGACTTCCCCCGGGGGATGCTCCTCCTGGGGGTCCCCGGCTGCGGGAAGAGCCTCTCGGCCAAGGCGGTGGCGGCCGAGTGGAAGCTGCCGCTGCTGAAGCTCGATCCCTCCAACCTCTACAACAAGTACATCGGCGAGAGCGAGCGGAACTTCAAACGGGCCATGGCGGCCGCCGAGCGGATGGCTCCGGTGGTTCTCTGGATCGACGAGCTGGAGAAGGCCTTCGCCTCCGGGGACGGCGAGGACGGCGGGGTGAGCCAACGCATCCTGGGCTCCTTCCTGAGTTGGATGCAGGACCGCACCGGCGACGTCTTCGTGGTGGCCACCGCCAACGACGTCCAGGCCCTCCCGCCCGAATTCCTCCGGAAGGGCCGCTTCGACGAGATCTTCTTCGTGGACCTCCCCGACGAGGCCACCCGGCGGGAGATCTACCGGATCCACCTGCGCACCCGGGGCCACGATCCCGAGGCCTTCGACCTGGACGGCCTGGCCTCCGCCACTCCGGGCTTCAGCGGCTCGGAGATCGAGCAGACGGTGGTGAGCGCCCTCTATACCGTCTTCTCCACCGACGGACATCTGGACGAAGCCGCCATCCAGGCGGAGGTGGAGGCCACCCGGCCGCTCTCGGTGACCATGGCGGAGCGGGTGGAGCGGATGCGGAGCTGGGCCCGGGGACGGACCGTCTCGGCGAACTGACCAGGCGGCGCCAGGCTGGCTCCCTCCGTCAGGGAGAGGGGCCGGTCCGGTCCACCAGCCCGGGGTGGTCGTTGGCGGGATCGTTCACGGCCCGGGAGACGGGCCAGGCCTGCAGGATCCCGCCTTCCGGCGTCGCCGCCAGCTCGGTCACCTCCTCCGGAGGGGTCGCGGCGTCGAGCCAGCGGTGCCGATTCCAGGAGGCCACCAGGACGGGCATCCGGTGGTGTACCGGCGCCACGTCCGGATTCGCCTCGGTGGTGAGGACCGCGAAGGTCGTCCCCTCCCAGAGGCCCGCCAGCGTGAAGAGCGAGCCATTGGGGCGCCGGAACCAGTAGGGGACGGATTCCCGGTCCTCGTCATCCTCCTCCCCGGGGGTGCCCCACTCGTAGAAGCCGTCCACCGGCACCAGGCAGCGCCGGCGGGCCCAGGCTTCCTTGAAGGAGGGCTTCTCCCCGGCGCTCTCCGCCCGGGCGTTCACGAAGCCGCCCGACGGCGGGTCGTCCATCCAGCCGGGCACGAGCCCCCAGCGCAGCAGCCCCATCCGGGTCCCCTTCCGATCCCGAGCCACCACCGGGCAGTCCTGCCCCGGGGCCACGTTGTAGCGAGGGGACCATTCGAAGGCCGGAGGCGGGACGTCGAAGGCCTCCACCAGCTCGTCGGACGCCACCCCCAGCGTGTAGCGACCGCACACGGTCAGGAGCCTTCGAGGGATTCGGGGGGTGGGCCCCGTTCCACGAAGCGGGCCTCGTCGAACCGGCGACGCTGGAGCACGAGACGGTGGCCGGCGTCCTCCTCCTTCCGATACCCCAGCAGATGGAAGAACTGGAGGGCGTACCACCGGGCGACACCCTTGTTCACCACCACGGTGTCCGGGCGATGGGGGTCCCGATGCACGCCGGGAAGGAGGGGCACCAACCGGTCCGCCTTCAGCCGCCGGAGCGCCGAGGAAGCCCAGAGCCAGAAGGCGCTGAACTCCCGCACCAGGAAGAAGCCGTCCTCCCCCTGCTCCTGGTACAGCGGCATGAGGATCCGCCCGTCCTCCGGGGCCACCACCGGGCCGCCCCCGTCAGCGGCCAGCTCCTCACCCTCCTCCACGAGCTGGAAGTTCCGGTAGCCCGGTCGCATGCGGAATCCGTCGCCGGGCTGGACGTCGTGGCGGACCCGCATCTCCAGGGCCCGGGGCAGCCCCGCGCTCTCCCGGTGGAGCCGCTTCCAGGCCGCCGACGCCTCCGGCAGGCGATGCGAGGCCAGCAGGCCGGCGGTGGTCACCGAGATGAGGATGGCGGCCTCGGCGCGGTCCACCGCCTCGGGTTCGGCGTGCTGGCCCGTCTCCACCACCACCGCCACCAGGCCATGGTAGCCCAGGAAGGCCAGGAGCGTCCCGTCCACCAGCTCCTCGAGCCCCAGCACCATGGGCACCGGGATGTGGGCGGCGAAGTTGCGGTTGGGGAGCGTGTCTCCGAAGGCGCTGAAGGCCCCGCCGGACCCGGAGGTCGTGTGGAGATCCAGGACGTAGACCGGTCCCCTCGCCTCCTCGACCACCTCCTCGATGACGGCCAGCAGCTCGAGCTGCTCGCGGTCCTCGGCCTCCAGCGACTCCGGCCCACGAGCCCGGAGGGCGCGGATGCGTTCGTCGGTCCAGGCCCGGTTCAGGTCCCGGTCCACGAAGCGACGGCTGCGGGACAGCGCCTCCTCGTTGCCCACCAGCGCCACCAGCTCGCCGGTCATCTCCGATATCCGGGGCGTCAGGCGGTCCAGCACTCGGCGCAACGCCTCCACGCCGGCGGTCTCGTTGCCGTGGAGGCCGCCGATGCAGAGGAGGGTGGGCCCGGGGTGGGGTCCGCGGAGGCGACCGAGGAGTCGGTCGGTGGGGGGAGCCATGGGCACTACACTTCCCTCAGCTTTTCCTCCAGGAGCTCGTAGGCGATGGGCATGAAATCCCGCTCGCTGACGATGCCCACCAGACGCCCCTGCTTCACCACCGGCAGACACGACACCTTGTGGCGTCGCATGAGGTCGATGGCCTCGAGGGTGGGGGTCTCCGGAGCGACCGAGGCCGGGTCTCGCTCCATGATGACCTTCACCGGCGGGGCCTCCTGAGCGCTGTCGGAGAAGTCCTCGGCCATGAGTCGGATGAGGGAACGGTAGGAGACGATGCCCACCAGCCGGTGCTCGTCGTCCTCCACCAGGACATGGCGAATCTGCTTCTTGTCCATGAGGAAGGCCACCATGTCCACCAGCTCGTCTTCATGGACCGTGAAGAGCGAGGTGGTCATGTACTGCTCCACCCGGAGGTAGTTGAGGCGCCACCCGCCTGCCTCCCCCAGCTCCGCCAGGGCCCAGGTGTGGCCGGGCTGTCCGGTGCGCTGACGAGCCACCGTGGCCGCCGTCACCGCCGCCAGCCGCTCGGAGCGGGTGCCATCGGGCTTCATGCCGCCCAGGGAGTGCATCATCCACTGGGTCCCGGTGAGCCCCGACTCCACGCGCTCCCGGATCAGCCCCAGGTACTTGTCGATGTCCGACGAGGCCACCCCGGCCTCGGTGAGACCCTCTTCCGCCACCGGAAGGAGTCGCTCCAGGATGAGGCGCTTCGCCGAGAGGGTCTCTCCGTCCAACCAGTAGAAGCCGGCCTTGAGGCCGTGCCGGGACGCCGCCAGGAAGTTCTCCTTCACCTCGTCGAACTCGATCCGCTCGGTGAAGTCGGTGAAGGCCTTCCGACCCCCGATGACCAGCCCGATCCAGAAGGCGGCATTGGCCACCTCGTCCACGATGGTGGGGCCCGACGGGAGGACGCGGCATTCGATGCGCAGGTGCGGCTTGCCGTTGTCGGAGATCCCGTAGCAGGGTCGGTTCCAGCGGTAGACCGTGCTGTTGTGGAGCTGGAGGGCCTGGAGTCTCGGCACCCCATCCTCCTTCAGGACGTTCAGGGGGTCTTCGTCCACGGCGCTGTGGAGGAGCACCCGGAACCGGGCCACATCCTCCTGGAAGAGCTCCGTCACCGAGTTCCGGACCCACTGGTCGCCGAAACGGACCCGGGGCGAGAGCTCCCGCATGTGGACCCGGGCAGTCCGGGTGTCCACCGACTGCTGGAAGAGGGCGATGCGGGTCTCGTCCCAGAGACGCTTGGCGAAGAGCACCGGCGAGTTGACCGCCGACGCCAGCACCGGACCCGTGATGAGCTGGGCCAGGTTGTAGGTCCGGGCGAACTCGTCGGCGTCCACCTGAAGGTGCACCTGAAAACTCGTGTTGCACGCTTCCAGCATGACGGAGTCGTGCTCGATATAGAGCTCGTCGGTCCCCTCGATGCGGAGCTTGTACGGCTCCCCGTTCCGCATCCGGTTCAGCGCCTCGTTCAGGGCGTGGTAGCGAGGCTTGGGGGTGAGGTTCTCCAGGGAGAGGTCGCTCTTGGAGAGGGTGGGTAGGATCCCCACCAGCGCCACGTCGGCGTCCACCTCGGCAGCGGTGAGCCGCACCTGGTCCACCAGCTCCTGGACCCGGGCCTCCAGATCGCTGAAGCAGAGCCCCTCCAGCAGGCGGGGCTCGACGTTGGCCTCCAGGTTGAAGAGGGCCAGCTCGGTGGTGTAGGGCCCCTCCAGCCGCTCCAGGAGCTCCTGGGCGACCGAGGCTGGACGCCAGCCCGGATCCACCAGAAACATCTCCTGCTCCGCCCCGATTCGGGTGACCCCCTTCTCCACCATTCCGGAGGTCACCATGTGCTCCAGCGCCTGCAGGTCCCGGAGGAGTGTCTTGGTGAAGGCGCGCGCCGCGTCGGGACCGAGCTTCTCGCCGCTAACGTCCTGGCCCATGTGGTCGGGGGTTGGGGGGGAGGAGTGTGGTGGGACTAACCCCGGAGGCCAGGGAACGTCCCGCGCCGCGGCCCCCGCGGAGCGGCGACGAGGCCGAGCCGCGTGCGCGAATGGCGGCCTACCTGGGTCGGGATGCATCTAGACTAGCGTCCCCCCCGAGGGGCTGGCTACTCCTCCACGAAGACCGCGATCTGCTCCAGCGACTTCTTCGCGATGTCGGGGACCTCCACGCCCTCCGCCGGAAAACCCACCACCAGGAGGAGGAAGGCCCGCTCGTTGGCCGGGCGCTCCAGGATCTCGTTGAGGAAGCCCATGGGCGACGGCGTGTGGGTCAGGGTGGCCAGGCCGGCATGGTGCAGCGCCGTCACCAGGATCCCGGTGGCGATGCCCACCGACTCGTTCACGTAGTAGTTCTTCACCTTCCCGCCGTCCTCCACGGAATAGCTCTCGGCGAAGATGGCGATGAGCCAGGGGGCGTCCTCCAGGAAGGGCTTGTGCGCGTCGGTGCCCAGGTGCTCCAGCGCCTCCAGCCACTCGTCCGGCGCCCGCCCGCCGTAGAAGGCCGCCTCCTCGGACTCGGCGGCGCTGCGGATGGCCCGCTTGGTCTTGGGATCGCTCACGGCGACGAAGCGCCAGGGCTGCCGGTTGGCGCCGTTGGGGGCGGTACCGGCGGCCAGCAGGCAGGCCTCCAGGATCTCCCGGGGCACCGGATCCGACGAGAACTCCCGGACCGATCGCCGGCCTCGCACCTCGTCCAAGAAGGACGCGGCCCGCTGCCGCATCTCCTCCAGCGGTCGGCGGCGGTAGGCGGTCAGGGGGACGGTGGGGGCCTCGCTCACCCGCCGGCCCCGTCCTGGAAGCGGGGGCTGCGTACCATGTCGGCGTAGACCTCCACGAAGGAGCGGCCGGGTCGGACCCGCGCCAGGACCGCCTCCGGCGACACCCGCAGCGTCTGGGAGAGGATGCGCACGTTGACCAGCATGAGGATCTGCTCGTCGTCCAGGCGGAGCGAACTCCACTGGCGGGGCTCCATGGACCGGTACCCCTCGTACGCCGAGCTCAGGGGCCCGGCGGAGGCTCCGGAGGGCAAGGGCACATGGAAGTGGGAGGCGTCCAGGTGGTACCGACCGGCCAGCTCGCCCCAGCTCCGGCCTGCCCCACGCAGGGCCACCAGGGCCTCGGCCGAGACTCCGGACCGGCTGGCGATGAAGAGGGCCACCGCCACCTCGGGGACCGGAAGGCCCCAGTCGCTGAGGATGCCCACCTCCTCGGTGGTCACCTGGTAGAAGTCGGCTACGGCACGCACGAAGCCCGCCCGGCCCAGCTCCGGCTCCTGAGCGTTCAGCGTCGAGGCGGATCCGACGACACCCGCTACGAGCACCGCCAGCACCACCGCGGTATGGATCCATCGTCTCATGGTCTCCTCCCGAATCTCCCCACCACATCGTGCTTCAATCTCGGTCTTCTACACGAATCGAGCCAGGACGTCCCGAGGGAGCATGGTCTCGCCCGGGTACGGGCGCCATCCTTCCTGCCGACCTGACACACCACGGCGCCGGGAAGTTGGCACGACTCTTGACCTGTCGTACTGCGAGGTCGTCGTGGGACGACCCGCCATCTCTCCCCCCGGGAGAGCGACACGAGGAGTCTACCATGGGACGCGATCGACGGGAGGACGTGACGACTCGACGCCTTCGCCTGCAGGAGCGAGCGGAAGCCGAACCCACCGAAGAAGCCGGGACGAAGGAGGAATTCGTCTTCGACTTCACCGGGCTCCATCAGCCGGACCTCACCGACCTCTCCCTCATCCTGACGGCGCGGTTGCAGGCCGATGCCGGAGATCGGGTGTGGGTACGGGCCCTTCCGTTGGGTACGTGGCGGACCCTCCACGCCCTCAATCTCCACCACCTCTTTCAGCCCTATCCGGTGGCGAATGGCGGAGTGAACTGACCCCCATCCTCCATCGGACGGGTCTCGAGCCCCGCCTGTTCCGGACACGGAAGGGGCGGGGCTGAATCGTTCCCCGGGGGTGCGGAGACGCGCCGGGCGCCGGTGCGTGCGTCCCGCCAGGGCGTCCTCCAGAGAGGACAGATCTCTGCCCGGGCCCGGGGTCGGCGGGATCGCCGCCGGACCGTGACTCCACCCCTCCTGCTCGGGTCTAGTCGGAGCTCTCGCGGGCCCGCTCCAGGGCGGCCAACGCCCGGCGTCGGGCGCCCTCCACCGGAGATTCCCCGCGAGCCTCCGCCTCCTGAAAGATCTCTCGGAGGGTGCCGCCGATTCCCCGGACCCGCTCGTCCAGCACGTCCAGGTCCCGCTCCCCCAGGTGGAGGAGCCCGAAGGCCATGGCACCGCCCCCGTTGATGACGTAGTCCGGCGCGTAGAGGATGTCCCGCTCCTCCAGCAGCCCCAGACAGCGGTCGTCAGCGAGTTGGTTGTTGGCCGAGCCTGCCACGATGGCACATCGAAGCCGTGGAAGGGTGTCCTGGTTCAGCGTCGCGCCCACGGCACAGGGGGCGTACACGGTACAGGGCGCGTCGTAGGCCTCCTCCGGCGTCACCACGGTGGCGCCCAGCTCCACGGCCAGGGCGAAGGCCTTGTCCTGATCCGTGTCGGTGAGAAGGACCTGACCCCCGTCCGCCACGACCATCCGTGCCAACGGATCGCCGACGTTGCCCACGCCCTGGACCAGAACCCTCCGCCCCGCCGGATCCGCCGAACCGAATCGATGCGCCAGCGCCGCCTTGATGCCCGCCCACACGCCGAGCGCGGTGTAGGGGCCCGGGTCCGTCGGCAGCTCCGGGCCGTCGGGGAGTCCCACCACCCACTTCGTCCGCGAGGCGATGGTGCGCATGTCCTCCACGGTGGTCCCCAGATCCGCCCCGGTCCCGTACACGCCGTCCAGGCTCTCCAGGAGTTCCCCGAAGCGGTGGAGGAGCCCGGTTCGCGCCTTCTTGCTCAGGCGCGGCGGCACGGCCAGCACCGATTTCCCTCCACCGAAGGGGAGGTCCATCACCGCCCACTTCAGCGTCATGCCTTCCGCCAGGCGAAGGGCGTCCCGCAGGCCGTCCTCGGGGCGACGGTAGCTCGTCAGACGACAGCCGCCCACCGGGCGGCCGAGGGTGTGGTCGTGGAGGGCGATGAAGATCCAGCTCCCGGTGGGCCGGTCGTGGCGAACCACCACCGACGACCCCTCCCACCTCTCCACCAGGGAGAAGAACGTCTCCGTTCCGGTCACCGGCTGGCGGCGTCCACGATGGCCTCATAGCTCTCCGGGTCCCACTCCGGCGGCTCGTCGGCGTCCGCTACGGCGAGGCCGAAGTGGTAGAGGAGTCGGGCCACCCGGGACGCCTTCTCCTCGTCGATCTTCTCCACCTCGTCATCCCGACCGTGGTAGTCCTCGTGGGTGCCGTTGAAGAAGAAGATGGCCGGGACGCCGCGCCGGGCGAAGTTGTAGTGGTCCGAGCGTCGGAAGAAGTTCTGCTCGGGCCAGAGGTCGTCGATGGCCGTCATCCCCAGCTCGGGGTGCGCTGCGTTCACCGACTCGAGGGTGACGCCCAGATCCGAGTGGTCCTTTCCGATGGCGACGATGGTGTCGGTCCAGTTCCGGCCCACCATGTCGGCGTTGACGTTCGCCACCAGCGAACGCACCGGCACGGGCGGGTTCCGGGCGAAGTGGTCCGACCCCCACAGCCCCTGCTCCTCCCCACTCACCAACAGGAAGATCACCGAGCGTCGTGGCGCCGTCTCCAGGGCCGCCATGGCCTCCGCCACTTCCAGGATGGCCGCGGTCCCCGACGCGTTGTCGTCGGCGCCGTTCCAGATGGAGTCTCCCCTCTCGTCCGGCGCACGAACCCCCACGTGGTCCATGTGGGCCGAGAAGACCAGGTACTCGCCCTGGAGGTCGGGGTCCGAGCCCGTCAGGATGCCGACGGCGTTCGGCGCTTCCCCGTCTTCGCTGGGGGTGGCGTACCACTGGAGGTGGCTGCCCTCGTCCCCCCCGGGCTCGAGCCCGAGCCGCTGAAACTCCCCCGCCACGTAGTTGGCCGTCGCCTCCAGCCCCGGACTCGGCGTGGCGCGGCCCGCCATGGAGTCGTGGGCCAGGAGCTCCACGCGGTGCAGGAGGTCCGCCGGGGTGATGGCCGCCTCGGTGCGGGCCGGGGCGTCGGAGCCGGCGGCTTCGGCCAGGGGCTCCGAGGTCGAACACGCGGCCAGGGCCACCAGGGACGCCGCCAGGAATCCGGCCGACGCCGAGGGTCGGAGAGGGGACATGGAGGGGGAGGGAAGGGAGTCGGGGTCTCGCGGTCGAGGCCGCTGCGCCCTGAAAAGCTGGTGTCGAGGGCCGCCTGGCACCAGGGTCCTTCCGAGCCGGCCCGGCGGGGCCTTGCAACCCGACGGCGATCTGGGATCATTCGGTGGCATCGACGTGAACCCTTGCTGGAGGATCCCCTGGAGATCGTGGTCCTGGGTGGTGGGCGGGTCGGGGGCGCCATCGTGCGTGACCTGGCAGCCGCAGACGACTTCTCGGTCACCGTGGCGGACGTGGACCCGGTGGCGCTGGAAGGGCTGGAGGAGGATGGAGCACGCGGAGTTCCTGTGGATCTCTCCCGCGAGTCCAACGTGGCCGCCGTGGTGGCCGACGCGGACCTGGTGGTGGGCGCGGTGCCCGGCTTCATGGGGTACCGCACCGTCGGCCACGTCCTGGACCAGGGGAAGCCGGTGGTGGACATCTCCTTCTTCCCCGAGGACGCCTCCGGGCTCCAGGAGCGCGCGGCGGCCGCCGGGGTCCCCTGCCTGGTGGACTGCGGCGTGGCTCCGGGGCTCAGCAACCTGATCCTGGGGCACGTGCATGCCGATCTGGACGAGACCCGGTCCTTCGAAGCGCTGGTCGGCGGGCTCCCGGTGGAGCGCAGCAGCCCCTGGGAGTACAAGGCCCCCTTCTCCCCCCGGGACGTCATCCAGGAGTACGTCCGCCCGGCCCGGATGCGGCGCCACGGGCAGGCGGTGACGCTGCCGGCCCTCTCCGAGGTGGAGTTGGTGGACTTCCCGGGCCTCGGTACGCTCGAGGCCTTCAACACCGACGGCCTGCGGTCGCTGCTCGCCTCCCTTCCCGACGTGCCGAACATGGTGGAGAAGACCATGCGCTACCCGGGGCACGCCAAGCTCATGCGGACCCTGCGCGAGGCCGGGTTCTTCTCCGAGCGCGAGATCCAGGCGGCGTCCGGCGCGGCTCGCCCCCTGGACGTCACGGAAGCCCTCCTCTTCGACCAGTGGGCCTTCGAGGAGGGCGAACCGGACCTCACGGTGTGCCGGTTCACGGTGGAAGGCACCAAGAACGACCAGCCGGTCCGCCACGTCTACAACCTGCTCGACTACTACGAGCCGGAGACCGAGACCTCCTCCATGGCCCGCACCACCGGCTACACCTGCACTGCGCTGGTGAACGTGGTAGCCCGCGGCCTCTGGACCGAGCCCGGGGTCGCCGCGCCGGAGACGGTGGGCGCCGACGAGGAGTGCTACCAGGCGGTCATAAGCCACCTGGAAGACCGAGGCGTGCATATCTTCCACCGGATCGAGGAAGGCTGACCCCTCCGGTCCACCGGGTCCTCCGCTACCCGCCGCCCCGTCCCGGGGCGGAGGAGTTCGGCGGGACGCGGTAGAGCGCCACGCCGGATTCGGAGGTCGCCTCGAGGATCCCCCATGCGACGAAGCCGTCGTCCGACGCGGGCTCCAGCAGAGTGAAGGCCAGCCGCCCCAGGGGCTGATCCAGCGACACGTAGGCGCTCCCCGGCGGGAGCGTCTCCACCGTGGCGATCCACCGACCCC